>CETK01019445.1_pt1 | contig 59963 bp, 60 predicted proteins | sample 361431 | NCBI WGS metagenome assembly CETK01 (sample SAMEA2622452, study PRJEB7988) | marine metagenome | biome: marine biome (ENVO:00000447); feature: surface water layer (ENVO:00002042); material: "saline water (ENVO:00002010), including plankton (ENVO:xxxxxxxx)" | depth 5 m | reverse complement strand
CACTCCTGCCGTCAGCGATATTCGCATTAGTTCTGATATTTACAACATTCCTGCTCGGGGCCATTGCGGTCAGGGTAATGGGCGAGACTGGTATCGAGCCGGTCTCAGGCACCTCATTCATCGTACTCCTCATGCTCCTCCTCATCTTCCTCAACGCAGATGTGGGGCTTGACAAGGAGGAATCCGTCCTTATAGCACTAGTAGGGACAACTGTCTTCGGATCTGCCATAAGCATGAGCGGGACTGTTGTGGGCGACTACAAAAACAGCCTGTACATCGGAAATAGGCCCTACCACATCTCCAAGGGCAACATCATGGGAGTCGTCCCAGGGGCGATCCTTGGCGCGGCAGTAGCCATCTTCCTGTCCAAGCTACTCGCAGATGGGACGATCGACCTGTTAGCGCCACAGGCTAACGCATTCGCATACTTCACCACTATCCTTGCTGAGGGACAAGGGGACTGGGGGGCATTGGCACTTGGATTCGCTCTCGGTGCCTTCGTGGAATGGGCGACAGGAATGGGGACTTCATTTGGCCTAGGAATGTATCTGCCCACACCCGCAACATTCCCGATGCTGATTGGTGGTGCTGCCCGGGACTGGTGGGAGAGAAGGAGACTACAGCCAAAGGTGGACACCATAAGGATCGAGAAGGGCGCGCAGGAGGCCGAGAGAGGGAGAGCGCTAATGCTTCTCTACACCTTCATGATTGCAGCCGGGGCTCTGACCGGGGAGGCGTTCTATGGTGTGGAAGCGGCTATTCTCGCAGTCATGGACGATCAGATCGGTACCAACCTCTCCAACTGGCCAGCTATCAGGCTCTCCGGTTTTGTAATTCTTAACATCATCCTGGGGGCAGTAATATACATCCTATTCAGTAAAGCTGGGATTATAGGCCCGGGTTCTCCACCTCCCGAGGATAATGATTCAGTCATGGATGCAGAGCTGGCGTGATGAAATGTCGGATGACCATAATGGAAGCATGGGGCCGTACGCATTATTGGCTCTGGCATTAGTCGCAGTGTCTAGTGCCGGGGCGGTGCTTCAGCAGATGGAAGGGATCCCCCCGCTTCTGAAGGCATCATGGAGGATGTATGGGACAGCCCTCGTCCTAGTCCCAGGATTCCTTTACCAGTGGAACGCCAAGGACAGGGAATCGCTCAGCATTAGGGACTGCTATCTCATTATCCTGTCAGCCGTGTTTCTGTCATTTCATTTTGGTAGTTGGATTTGGTCGCTAGACCACACAAGCCTCGTTCACAGCCTGCTGTTCGTTACCAGTCATCCATTGGTTGTAGTGGCAATCATGCCAATAATTGGCTCGCCCGTGAGGAAAGGACATGTTCTCGGCGCTACAATCGGATTCTTCGGCGCCGCAATCGCCCTCCTGGAAGTTGATACAAACAGCGAAGTCACTCTAGTCGGAGATGTCGCTGCTTTTGTGGGGGCTGTGACCGTGGTTGGTTATCTCATGATTGGGAGGCACCTCAGGTCAGAGAGGAATACGCCCGTGTTCATCTACGCCTTTCCCGTAACTCTGATTGCTGGCATTTTTCTCACTATCGGGTCCATATCCATGGAGGGGACTGAACTGTACTCGTCAGTCCCCGAGTCCAGTGCATTCGGATGGGCCGATGCCCTTTGGCTACCATGGATAGCATACCTCTCTCTAGGTCCGGGACTGTGTGGACATACCGTCATAAACACCGTACTACGTTGGATTTCGCCTTTGGTCGTCTCAGTTACATTGCTTTTCGAACCTGTCATCGGAGGGGCTATAGGTTGGTTGATCACTGGTGACGCACACCTTGGTGCATGGACAATAATAGGTGGGCCCTTGATGCTATTGGGTGCCATCATGGTAACCCTGGAGGAGGGAAAGGAACTCCCAGAATCAGACACGCATTCATGAACCACTTGCCTCTCGGAGGCTCGTGGAGAAGACACACCTGCTGGTGACAAACGACGATGGAATTGAGGCAGAAGGCCTAATTGCACTTGTTACTAGGCTACACAATGAGGGTCACCCAGTAGTGGTTCTAGCGCCACAGGAGGAGCAGTCTGCCACTGGGATGAAACTGACACTATCCAGCGGGATGAAATTCAGTGAGAGGACTGAAATATCAGAATCAATAATGACGGAGAACGGGCCTCCTCTGAGGATGTTCTCTCTGGATGGGAGCCCCTGCGATTGTGTGATTGTAGCATTGGAGGGGGGCCTCAAATCCTGGGCCCCGGAAATTGAACCCATGATGTGCATATCGGGGATAAATCATGGTCCAAACCTATCAGTGGACGTACTTCACTCGGGAACGGTCTCGGCCGCTAGGGAGGCCTCTCTCTATGGTATGCCAGCAATCGCCGCTAGCCTGGCGACGTACAACCACAGGAGGTTTGAGGATAGCCTATCGGTCATAATGGACCTGATAGAGAGATGTTCAAGGTCTCTGCCCGATTCACTGCCAAATCTGCTTAGGCCAAATGGAACATCCAACAATCCCAAGGGAGAGGAGGTTGGTGAGTACTTACTTTCCGCTTTCCATCATGGGGACTTGTTCCTCAATGTAAATACCCCTGAAGTGTGGAACGGGAAGGTCTCCACTGTGTCCCTCGGAGCCAGATGGTACAGGAGTGCATCAGACATGGACGAGGCCCCAAGCAAAGGTGTAGAATTTGAAGTCGGGTCCGCGACGATAGTTGAGGAAGACATTCCTGAAACGGACTGCAATGCCATCAACAATAATTTCACTTCAATCACACCCTTGGGAAGCTGGCCCAGCAACCACCCACTTGGGATTGGCAACGAGGCACTCAAGCATTCTATATCGGAATGCTCGGAAGGTTTTCCTTACTGGATCTGAGAGTCAATGTGGTAATGCACGATAGTGATGCAGGAGTGCCCTTGAAGCCAGGCCTTTCCAAGGGAAATAGGGACCAAATCCTCCATGTCTCTACCATCGATATCTAGTACGAGGTCGTCAGAGAGCACAAATCCACATTTATCCTCTATGCCTGAATCCGATATTTCCTCGCCCTCCTTATCAAGGACATAGCCCTTGATGCCCTCATCGCGCCATTCAGAGAGCGTCTGCGAGATGCCCCCTCCTGATTGCCTGATTCCAGTAGAAACAATCTCAAAACGGCCTATTGGTGGTACAGGTGTCCTGATGAGAGATTTGAAGTGACCAGAAATCGATCTCTCATCGGGGCGCACGCCTTTGAGGGCCCACCCATCGAGAAACACCCTCCTTGGTATCCCACTTCCCATGAGATGGACAACAATCTGGGTGTCACTCCTGATTCCATGAGACAGAAACAGTGCGGAGTTTATTGCTCTGGCGACAACATCCATCCTGCCTCCGGTACCCGGCAAATCGTTGAGGTTCAGGCTCCCAGTGCTAGGCGCCCTGTTCGCGATAATGGCAAACCGGCGGTCCAGTGGGATCACCCCATTCCCAAGTCTACGTCGTCTAGGTCCATCATGGACTGCATCTGCTTCCTGAATCTCCTGTCTCCCTTCATGCCACGCATCATCTTCTTGCTCCTGTTCCATTGTGCAAGCAACTCTTTGACGTCCTTCTCCCTAACACCGGATCCTCTCGCTATCCTCCTTATCCTGCTGGACTTCAACACCAGAGGCTCATCCTTCTCATGCTGAGTCATAGAATCCATGATTATTCTGAACTTCTCCAAGTTGCTCTGCATCTGTTTCTTCTGACCCCTGCTTAGGTTCCCCATCCCGCCGAACATGCTGTCTGGAAGATGGGAGAGGAGCTTGTCCATGGTCCCAATCTTGCTCATCATCTCCATCTGTGAATACATGTCGGTCAGAGTGAACCTTCCTGACATCATTCTTTGTGTGATTCTAATGGCTTCGTCTTGGTCCAAGTCCTCGGGTGTTAGATCGATTAGCCCTTTGATATCGCCCATTCCTAGTAATCTTGAGATGAACCTGTCAGACTCAAACTTCTCTAGATCTTGAATCCTCTCTCCCTCTCCGACAAAGACAATAGGCGCACCAGTGGCGGAAACGGCGCTAAGTGCACCTCCTCCCCTAGCTGTACCATCTAGCTTGGTCACTATTGTCCCTGTCACGCCAACGAGGTTGTGAAACGTCTCAGCGACAGGTCCCGCCGCCTGACCCACTTGTGCATCTATGACAAGGAATCTCTCCGTGGCATTCGCAATCTCGGCAATTGAAACCAACTCATCTCTCAAGGAGTCATCCAGACTGTCCCTTCCTGCCGTATCGATTATTACGACATCAGAATTGTTGAATTTCTTCAGACCATTCCTAACAATTTTCGAAGCGTCCCCCTCACCGGGCTCGCCATATACCTCGACTCCGGTCCCTTCTAGTAACTGGCACAGCTGTTCGTAAGCCCCAGGCCTGTGGGTATCAGCCTCGATCACAGAAACCCTGACCCCGTGCCTCTTCCTCCACCAATCAGCTACCTTGGCAGTGGTAGTTGTCTTCCCTTGTCCGTACAGGCCGACCATCAGAATGGTCTCGTTGTGTGGCCTGATGTCCCTAGGTGGGCCTAGGAGCCTAACAAGCTCCGTGTAGATGATGTTCATGGCATGAGTTTCCAGCTTAGTTCCCGGGCTAGGGTCCTCCTCCATGACCCTCCTTTCGACCTTCTCGGTCAATTCTTTGGTCTGCCTCACATTGAAGTCTGCCTCCAGCAAGGCTCTCCGAAGTGACTTGCTAAGTTCTTTCAGGGTCTCCTCGTCTACATCCCTCTTTCCCCTAAGTAGGCCAGCTGATCCGAGGATCTTCCTCTTCAAACCGTCCAGCGCCATGGTTACGGGTCCCGATAGGGTGGTTTGAACATTGTCCGAGGCAGATGGACTCAAATGTCCGGTGCCATGGCACCACATGGCTACGGGACTCTGGCAAACCCAGCTTGCTTTTGCCATAGGTATAATCGGAGTTTTTGCGGGCTGGCGCGGATCTATAGCCCGGATGACAGGATTTTTCGATCTCTCGGGGTCGGTGAAATACCTCCTCTTCGGCATTGTTTCGGGTATGCTACTGGCATCGGCGGCCGATACGTTGATTCTGTCCGGCATAATCACCGAGCAAGTAAATATCGTCACAGCCGGATCATACGCACTCCTAATCGCAATAGCGGAGTCGGCGTTCGTACTATTCCTTCTGGGAAGGCCAAGAAACGTGGCTCTCAGGGCCTCTCCTCCTTTCGGGTGGACTCTCGGCTTGGGAATAGGCGCAATGCAAGCCTCGGTTCTGGCCTTCAGACTATTCGACGAGGACCTCAACTCCTCATTTTCTGGATTAACGCCGTACTCAATATCCATCGCCCTAATGATTTCCATCACAGCATGCTCAGGACACGCAGTTCTTTCTACCTACCAAGGCTCAATGATACTGGAACCAAGGAGGCTGGGCCCATTCTTCTCCACATCCGTACTGAGAGCTGCACTGACACTCTCCCTCATTCTATCGATATATACGCCGGTCATTTTGATCGCACCTCTGACCGCGATTGTCGCGGCATGGGCGCCCTCTCAAGAAAAATGGTTACCTTCCGGACTTACTCCGGCAGCCAGACAGGCCTTTAGGAGGACTACCAGACAGTCAGAGCGACACAAAGCCGCTTCTAGAAACAGAACCAGAGGAGCTCCCGTTCAAGAGGAGGAATAGACCAGAAACCCCAAATTGGGGGATTTATCAGACATGCGCCATGCGCATGATTATAGCCATCTGGTATGGAGTGAGGGGCAATGAGGGTCATTATAGCGGGAGCGGGAGAGGTTGGCAGAGGAGTTGCCGCAGCCCTCCGCCAAGAAAGGAGAAGTGTCGCACTCATAGACCCAGACCCCACGGCCATAAACGAATCCCAGTATCTAGACTGCCTACTCATCACTGGAAGCGCCCTTTCAAGGGACTCCCTGATGAGAGCTGGGATAAGTGATGCGGAGATATTCATAACAGCTACCAATGACGACATGATCAATCTTCTTGGATGCTCCTTTGCAAAGAAAGTATACAGCGAGCTTGTGGGAGAGAGAAATGCCTCTGGACTGAGAACAATAGCGAACATCAGTGATCCCTCCTTGGAACATCCCTCAAGAGGAGCCGGGCCCTTGAGTACCTGGACCAGAGCCGATCACATCGTCAACGCCGCTGACGAAATCGTAGGCCAGCTGGCAGCTAGCTTGTTGGCGCCATCCATTGACGAGATTCTACCTCTTGGCGGTTCTTCATGGATAGCCTCGACTGAGGTAACAAACTCATCTGCATTGATCGGGACCTCAACTGGCGAGGTAGGGGGGATATTTGCTGGTATGCCATCAATCTACGCTATCAAGAAATCAGAGGGTAAAGGTGCCCTTTCCACGGGCGAGGAGACTATTGAGCCAGGGGACATACTAGTTTTCGTTTCAAACTCAACAGATCAGTTCGCCCAAATCACAAGAAGTGTTGGAAAATCGGATCCGGACTTGAAAGAAAAGGCCCAAATCGCCGTCTTTGGAGCGAGCCAGTTTGGAGTTAGGCTTTCAGATCACTACCTAAGGAGGGGGCATAGCGTTGTTGTTATTGAGCCAGAGTTGGATTTAGCGAACGAGCTTGTCGGATCCAGCGTCGGAAACAGCAAGAGATTGGACGTCATACATGGAGATCCTCAAGATGAAGACCTGCTCAGAGAGTTGGACATACACAATCATGACATCGCAGTTGCAGCATTGGAGGATGACAATCTCAACATCGCTATTGCAATGAGGGCCAAAGACAAGGGAGTACAAAGAACTGGGCTAGTGCTTAGGGACAGGGCACTCGTGGATGCCGTGCACAGGATAGGCTCAATCAACCCTGTCAGCAGACGTCAGGTTGTAGTTACGGGAATCCTGAAATCGATCCATATGAACGTTCCCGGCACATTCCAAGTTATCCCTAACGTTCCCGAGGTAATCTCAATTTCCGCCGAAGTCAGGGAGGAGCTTGGAATCGAGGGATGGTCAATTTCGAAGGTAGAGTCCAAATTAGGTGCTAGAGTGGCAATGATCGACAGACAGGATTTTGATGGTGTAACATCGGTTCTGGACCCAAGCGATGTAGAAACCGTTCTGCTAGGAGATAGACTGTATATCCTTTTGCTGAAGGAACACCTGAAGAAGCTTGAGAAGAGCCTCGGGAGTTGACTATGCGCTGGGACGTAGTAGGATTCATACTTGGTTGGACGATTAGATTAGTCGCCCTCCCTCTGGCATTGGTCGCTACTTACAGCTGCTACCTCGAGTCAGAAGGCTACGAATTTGCCGTTAGGACCTACTTGATACCACTTATTTTAGCAGCAGTAGTCGGACAAAGCCTCGTATCCTTGGCAAGAGGCGCGGATATTGCATCTAGGCTGAGGGACAGGGAAGCATTTGCTTCCGTCGCTCTGGGGTGGATTCCAGTAGTTTTGCTCGGGGCCCTCCCCTACTGGTTAGGAGGGGTATTCTATGGCCCTGCAGAACTTTCCATGGACTCTGTGGCAGTTACCGATGTAATGTCCGGAGTCATTCACTCATGGTTTGAGTCCATGTCCGGCTTTACTACAACCGGGTCAACAGTGATCGACCATTCAACTAGTCCGCGATGTATAGAGGGAAATGACTGCATTAGTTCCCAGCCACAGAGTCTGATTCTTTGGAGGTCCTTGACCCAATGGCTGGGAGGAATGGGTGTGATCATGTTGGGTCTTCTGATTCTATCACAGGCACTTGGAGGTGGGATGTCATTGGCAAGGGCAGAGCTGACTGGCCCATCTCTGTCCAGGTTGGGCCCTTCATTGCAGTGGACTGCAAGGAGGCTGTGGACGATATACATCATCTTGACGTTGATTGAAATGGTACTTCTTAGGTTCGTGGGTGAGATGGGGCTTTTCGACTCAGTAAACTATGCATTGACCACACTTTCCTCAGGGGGCTTCGGAACTTCGGATAGTGGTATAATGGCCTTCGACTCAGCTAGAATTGAAGTAATTTTGATGGTTTTCATGGTCCTGACCTGCATTAACTTCAGTCTACTACACCTCATTCTAGCGGGAAGATCGAAAGAGGCCTTCAAGGACGGGGAGGTGAGGAGCTACCTGTTCATACTAACCGTTGCTTGGTTGGCCATGGCATTCAACATATTCCAATCGGGCTCAGAAGACTTGGGTTTTCTGGAGACCATCAGGCACTCTATGTTCCAAGCGATCTCCATATCCAGTACGGGATACTCATCTGCTGATTTCGCCACATGGCCCTTGTTCAGTCAATTCGTGCTCCTTCTCTTGATGATAATAGGAGCTACTGCTGGGTCAACTGGGGGAGGGTTGAAGGTCCTGAGGATAAGAATCGCCTTCGAGCTTTCGAAGAGAGAAATTCTGAAGATAATACAGCCAAAAAAGGTGGTCGCCATCAGATTCAATGACGAGGTCATAGATGAGAAGAGAATTTGGACAGTGCTTGGGATGCTGAGCTCCTGGACCGTGCTCGTTACGGCCTCCATACTCGCCTTTTCATTACTTGAGCCGTCCTTGGACATGACGGATGTCCTTTCAGTGTCACTCTCCTTACTAGGAAACACTGGTCCGGCGCTTGGGGCATTCGGGCCCACAGCCACATGGGCATCCCTAGGGGAGCCCTCTTTAGTCATCGCATCCCTTTTGATGTGGCTTGGTCGTCTAGAGCTTCTGACAGTGTTGGTACTATTGCACCCGAAGACATGGAGAAGCGATATCTAGAACGAGTCAAGAGTGAACTGTTTGCCAACCTCTCCCGACTCTTCTTTGACAGCGTCCGGCTCAGATTCCAAAATAACCGCCTCCTCTCGCTCTACATCAATCTCGATCTCCCCGAATTTCTTGATCACAGCCCTTCCTTGTTTACTGCTCTTGGCGATGCCGTGGAGTGACAGGTGCTCCTCCACGCCAAGCCCCATTTTGACAGCTAGACTGAAATCCAGAGGGTCTCCTCCGAGGGACTCGTCATGGACCGCCAGTATCAGGGGCCATAGCTCCTCCCTAAATGAGGAGCGACTCGTAGACACATTTTCAGACATAGCAGTGACGACATTAACGGTCCTCCATGACTCTCCCCCTCTGCGGAGAAAGTCAGGGTATCCAAGATAAGGGTCAGATGTCAAAGGCTTCTCAGACACAGCAGCCTGAGACGTGAGGGCAGAGCCCCAATACCAAGACCTGAATGCCCTGTTCGTGTATTTTGTGGCCAGAGACCTGTCCGCCATTTCCATCGCCTCGCTGATAGATGCCAAATCCCTGGAATCGAACACAGAGAGATTATTCCAAGAGAACCATGCCAGCATCTGATCGGGGTCCTTGTCGCTGTTCCTCAGTATTTCAGAGGCCTCTGAGCCACTCTTGCTGGCATAAATTTCCTTCATGGCCCTGAAAACATCTATGTGGGAGTCCCTGACAGCTACAGAGCTAAGGCTCCTAACCATCTCGACCGTGATGTATCCATCAGCCAAAGTCGATGCCGCTTGAATATCCCTGACCAATGCTCGCAGGTCCCCGGGGTTTTTGGAAATAATCTCCTCCAGTGCTCCCGGATCTATCTTGACCCCCTCGCCATCCAGTATCCTGTACGCAATCTTCCTCATGTCATTAGCACTGACTCTCTTGAATTGTATCATGTCGGCGACCCTGAGCAACCTATCCCTATTCATCCTCCAAGATCTACCGCCCCCCCACAGCCTCATCGGATCATTACAGGTCATTATCACGGGTTGCATTGACACATCGAGAAGATGCATCAGTTCTGCTTTCCCACCTGAATCGCCTGATATTGAGGACATATCATCATCAGCCGAGAGGGATTTGCCAATCCGTTCCTCAGAGACTTTCGAAAATCCGCCCGCTAGGTGGTCAACCTCGTCTAGAAGGATTATTGTCTTACCATCGGGCGCAGAATCTCCGGAGAACAGGTCTAAAGAAATATGCTGAGAACCCCTCGTAGCCGCCTTTCGTATCGATGCGGCGTTCCTCTCTTCTGAAGCATTCAGCTCTATTATCGCCCAACCCCTTTCTGATGCTATGGCCTTGGCAATCGTCGTCTTACCTACGCCAGGGGGGCCAGAAAGTAGGATGCCCCGTTTCTTCGGCAGTTGGTCGCCTGTCCAGCTCTCCAACCACTGCCTGATTGACCTGATCTGAGGGCTATTGCCCTCCATCTCCCTAACCGTGCTTGGTCGATACTTTTCTGTCCAGTCCTCAACGTCGGCGGTCTCGGACACAACACTCCGTCCAGTCGGGGCCCCATGAAGATTGGGAGTCAGAACAACGATTCGACAGTATCAGTTGAAACATGCCGGAACAAATCATCAGAAGAGACTCTCACTTGTACCTGATCATCCCTTCTCCTGATGGTGACAGTCCCATCTTCCAGAGTAGTATGGTCGATTGTAACCGCCCAAGGGATGCCAATTTCATCGGCTCTGGCATATCTCTTTCCGATAGATCCAGTATTGTCCATATCGATTTGCACCCCTTTTATCCTGACGAGCCTTTCGAAAAGATTTCTGGCAAATATATCCATCCCGTCCTTGTCGAAAAGAGGCATCACAGACAAATCGTATGGCGAGATTGATCCTTTCAGTTTCAAGGTAACATACTCCGCCTCTGCCTTTCCGTTCTCGAAATACGAATGGTCAAGAAGGTGCCAGATAATCCGGTCAATACCAAAAGCAGGCTCTATTACGTGAGGTGTGAACCATTCGCCATGAACGTTCCTATCAACCTGGGTAACTGTCACCATTTCGCTTGTTATCTCAACCTCGGAACCATCTTCCAAGGGGAGCATGAATGGGAAGGATGGAGTGACGTCCTCCAATTCCGACAGCGCTGATGAAACCTCCCCTGCCCTTTGTCTGAATATGGGTCCAATTACGGACCCAACTGGCGTCAGGGCCTGTCCGGTTATCTTCTTTGGATTCTCGAAATGCCTCCATGCCCTCAGTAGATTGGTCCCAGAATGAGCCTCGTGCGACTCTAGGTCATGGCAGGTCCTGTTCGCTATTCCTACACATTCTATCCACCCATACTCCCCAAATATCTCACAGTCCCAGCAGTCCGAGGCATAGTGCGCCATTTCTGTTCCGGCATGCTGTCTGAACCTTACCTTGCCCGAGTCGATTCCAATGCTCTTTAGGAACTCATGGGTCCTTGACATAAACCACGCCACTGTCCGGTGTCTGATTATGCCCTGGCCCAAGGCATCATCGAACGTCGTCTTGATCTCTCCCGGGAAATCTCCCTCAGGGTCCGTAATTAGGATCACTTCATTGGTATCGTGCCCTAGATTCCCCCCCGGTGGATCATGGGGGTCGATGAAGTACTCCAACTCTGCCATATTGAATTCCCTGAGCCTGATCATGCCTTGTCGTGGGCTAATTTCATTCCTGTATCCTCTGCCTGTCTGAATGGCTCCAAACGGAAGTTTCTGTTTGAAATGACGATAAAGAGAGGGAAATAACATGAACATGCCTTGTGCAGTCTCAGGCCTCATGTAGGCCTCTCTCCCATTGCTCATCGCCCCAATCGTTGTTGGAAACATTAGGTTCATCGGTCGTGCGTCTGCCCAGTCTGACTCATTGCAGTTCGGGCAACGTACATCCTTTGATATGATCAACTCGTCAAGTTGCGGTCCGCTCAGGGTATCCGGATTTTGATGCAACCCCTCTATTAGGTGGTCACTCCGAAAAACACTCTTGCAGGAATGGCACTCTGACATGTGGTCATTGAATTCGCCAACGTGACCGCTGGCCACCAAGACGGACCGTGGTGTAATTGTCGGGGAATCGACCTCTACTATGTCGCCACCGGAAGTCCAGTGATTTATCCACGCATCGATCACCTTCCTCTTTATCCTGGCACCAACTGGGCCGTAATCTATCAGGCCAGCCACCCCTCCGTAGATCTCAAAAGACGGCAGAACTATGCCACGTCTTCGCATCATTGATGTGAGTCTGTCCAGCCTCCTAGAATCGACCATTGTGTCCCCGACTCCGCTACTTGTCTTTCAAGCCATCCTCCTGAAACTAGCATTACGGCCTTGACTAACGGTTTGAGTCGCTTTCCAAATCCAGCAAAACGTGGCAGGCAGAGAAGCATTGATGTACTCATAGGAAGCCCAAGCGACCGATAGGTGCCAGGAAAAATGCCACAAATCGAATATGTAGAAGACAGGATGGAGTCTGAAGAGCTTCTGGAGAGGCTCTGCCCCCCTGTCAGGAACTGGTTCATGGACAAGTTTCCAGATTTTACCGAGCCCCAGAAAGTAGCTATACCTAGGATACTTAACGGGGAACACCTACTCCTTTGCTCGCCGACCGGATCAGGAAAGACCCTAACTGCATTTCTGACGATAATTGACGATCTAGTCAGGAGGTCCCTGGATGGCTCACTCCCCGATGCTGTACAATGTGTGTACATATCCCCCATCAAGGCACTTGCCAATGACATTGAGAAGAATCTCATGGGCCCCCTTGGGGAAATAAAGGAAAGATTTCTCCCAAGCAGGGCCAAAGAAATCAAGGTCGGTCTGAGGACTGGGGACACTCCCCAGAGCGAAAGAGAGAAAATGCTCAGAAAACCTCCTCACATACTGATAACAACCCCGGAATCACTTGGTTTGGGCCTGGCATCGAAGAGATTTAGGCCAATTTTGGATCAGATGAAATGGTTCATTATCGATGAGATGCATTCACTCGTTCCTACCAAGAGGGGGACTCACCTATCCCTTAGCATGGCATTGATGGATTCCGTTGTCTCTTCTGACGTACAAAGAATAGGTATCAGCGCTACAATGGAGCCACTGGACGCAGTCGCGGAATTCTTGGTTGCAAGCGACTCCAGGGAATCCGATGCAGAGCCACAGAAGGTGGCCATAGCTAAAATATCGGGAGACAGGGAACTGGACCTAGACATCATCCTACCGACTCCGAGGTTCAGCTCGATACCCGTGAAGGAGATACTTGATCACAACGTTGACAGAATAAAGGAACTCGCTGAGGCACACACCACGACACTGGTTTTCGTAAATACCAGAAATATGACTGAGACGGTGGTTCAGAGGTTGAAAATAGCTGGAATGGAAGGTGTCGAGGGGCACCATGGGTCCATGGACAAGGCAATTCGTCTAGATGTCGAGAGCAAGTTGAAAAATGGCCTATTAAGGTGCGTTGTATCCTCATCGAGCTTGGAAATGGGTATCGATATCGGCTCAGTTGACTTGGTCATCCAAGTTGGATCTCCCGGATCAATCGCCACGGCCCTGCAGAGAATTGGTAGAGCAGGCCACCAGGTTGGAGGCCTGCCAAGGGCCAGATTCCTCCCAACATCCCCTCACGATTTATTGGAGCTGGTTGCCTTACAGATGGCCATTCTCGAAGGTGAAATGGATATTCTCAAATTTCCCGAGAACTCTCTCGACGTTCTCGCGCAGTTCCTAATCGGTCTAACTATCATTAAAGAGTGGGATATTGATGATGCTTACGAGTTAGTTACGTCATCATGGCCGTATAAAGCGCTCCCTTATGATGACTACATCGAAGTATTGGACATGTTGGATGAAGAGAGAAGGGTTTGGCTAGACTGGGAAGATAACAGATTTGGGAAGAGGGGCTTCGCGCAGATGATTTACTACACAAACATAGGCACCATAGCTCCTGATAACAGTTACTTGGTATTCACCGGAGATGGGACTCTAGTGGGGCAACTCTCCTCCTCCTTCGTCTCCAGTCTCAGAAATGGAGATGTCTTCCTTCTGGGAGGGTCAACTTACAGGGTCGCAAGTATCAGGGGCACGAGAGTCAATGTGACTCCTGCTACTGGCTATAGGCCCACTATTCCGTCATGGACAGGGGAAGCAAATAGTAGAACTCATGAGCTTAGCCAAGCGGTCTTGAGATTACTGAGCCAGATATCTGTCGGTGCCAGAATGGGGACTGATTACGAGCCAATACTCACGGAGGCTCTTCAGCTGAATAAGCCAGTGGCCATGGCGGTTAAGCAGTTCTTGGACGAGCACACTGCGACAACCTTCCAAGTACCCTCCAATGACCGAATACTCATTGAACAAGTAGACTCGCCATTACCCACATATGTCGTAACAACCTGCAGGGGAAGGGCTTTCAATCTGGCTTTGGGCTATCTGTTTGCGGGAATCGCCTCCAAAGATAACATCATTATTCATGAGCTGTCTTTTGATGAAAATGGGTTCCTGGCCAAGCTGAGTCATGAGGTCGAGATTTCTAAAATCCCCGAGGTATTCAGAAATGACACCAGTGAAGACATTCTTCAAAGGTACATGATGGACTCGCAACTCTTCTCCAAGAGATTTAGGGAAGTATCCTCAAGAAGCATGTTGAATCCTCGAAGGATAGGTGCTGAGGAGGTTAGTCCGAAGCAATTCCAGCAAAAAGCCGAGGCTATAATGACCAAACACAGGCAGACGGATGGCTCTGTAATTATCCGCGAGGCAATGAGTGAAATCCTGTCTGGGGATTTGGACATGGAGCAACTAAGGAACTTCATCTCCAGAATGGACAGTGAGGACGTAAGGATTGTTCACAGGCATGTGAAAATGCCCTCCCCCTTGGGAATGACCCTATTCATGTCCGCTTTCGAGGACCTGCTGAGCCTCAGAACAAGGGCGTACCTGATTAAGGATGTTGATCCTGAGATTTTGAGGCGCCTGTTGGGAGCCAGATCACTCGCTACAGATCTCGATAAGGAGACTATTTCAGACTACTATCAATCTAAGGTGGCTGTCCCGAAGAATGCAATCGATCTTCTGAGGTTGATGGATATGGGAGGAGGTTTGGAGCGCGGTCTGACTAACCCGCTGTATAATTCGAAACTGAGTAGCATAGAACTCTCGACGATTAGGGAGTGGGTCCAAGAGCTCGCCGAGAGGGGACTGATAACCAAGGTTCGCAACACTAACCACGAACAAATAGATGACAAATGGTTCTCAATGAGGATGGCAGGAGTCCACGGTACCTTGGGTTGCCTCGCAGTCGCAGGTGCGTCTGAGATGGAGGACCTCAGAGCGCTGTACACGGGCGGCTTAACATATGAGATAGCCGGGGAGTTCAATGAAACTACTCCCGCTAAGTGGGTGTCTACAAGCCTATCCGACCCCTTGGACTGCTTGAGGCTCAAGCTCCTTGACATGTTAGGTTCCGAAGGACCTCAAACACTAGAGTCACTGAGTGATAGACTGCCTTTCCCTCTCGGGCAGGTAGAGGCCGTTCTCCAAGAGCTAGAGATGAGGAATCTGGTCTCGATAGGATTCTTCACGCAGACAGAAGAAGGGGAATTTATACTTCGAGTAGACGAGTACAGGATAACAGGAGGAAGCGTCGAGGTCGTTGACTACAGGACCCTCCAAACACTCCTTCTCCAGAAATCGTTCACGAAGTATTCAGAACCCTCAGAGGCGATAAGGTCGCTAGCCCTGATACAAAGAAGAGACGAGCTTGTACACAGGGTTGAGAATTTTAGATTCAGGGACTGGAAAGACTTCAAGCACGATAAAGACGTGTACAATGGGAGACTCCTACACAATAGAGTTGGTTACACTACTTTGGATCAGATTCCTATGCTCCTAGGACTACGATCGGAGCCCTGGATAGGTTCTTTGGAGGAGGAACTCATCGAAAAAATTCCCGAGGAAGGAATAACCAGGGCAGAACTACTCGCGGAATACCCCCGAGGAAAGGAGAATCAACACATTCAAAAGAGTGTCAAGCGGGCTCTGTCAAATCTAGAGAGACAGCTCATAGTAGCTAAGCAGTATCTTGATGTCCCGAATAGGAAGAGGTCTATCGCCCTCTTCCGGAGAATCCATGGAACCGTGGAGCCTATGGGTTTCCCAGAGGCCCTGACCACACTGATTTCGAAGATTGGACCTGTAAGGCTCCACACTCTGAGGTTCTTCGTCAGCAGGCCAGTTGAGGAGTTGGCCGAAGTTTTGAGGGACTTGGAAAACGAAGGTAAGGTGTGTCGGGTAGTAGCCCTACAGCCTGACCCAACGGACTACTATTCCTCCCACGAAGACGCTGAGAGGCTATTGTCTCCAATGCCTGAGGACAGGAATATGAGAATTCTCGCACAGTCTGATCCGTTCTGTAGCCGATTCATACAAGAGGTTAGGATGATTCTGAAACAAGGTTGGTACCACCCTGTTTTCAAGGGTGTCGATCCTATAGGAAGAATCCTTATGTTCGTGGTAAATGACTACTTGGAGATCAAGGATATCAATATTCCACACTCATATCTGGATGAATTCAAAGATACATTCAACGATCTATTGGAAAATTACCGAGACAGGCTTATTGACGTTTCTGTAATGCACTCATTCAACGGCGTCCCCGTTCACGACTGCGATGAGAATATCCAAGCCATCCTCGCCGATCTTGGCTTTGTCTCTATGGGGGACGACGAGAGGTACATCAGAGGAGGGGTCGTGGAGCCAAGGCCTAGGAAGACAATCAACAGACTCCTTTTCCATAGTCACAATATCCATCAAATCAGCAGATGGGAGAATGAGACATACGCCCTCAAGGAAATAGACGAACTCAGGGACGATTTCGCGCTCAGAGGACGCTGTGAGATGTTCAGAGTAGATCTTCAGTCGATGGCCGCTACAGAACAGCTTCATCAGGGTACTAACCTTAGGGGGCACCAAGTTTGGGCAAGACTACCTCATTTCCAAAGGTTACTGGCCATAAGAAACGCCCCTCCTGAAGACGATGATTTTGGTGTTTTGGATTTCTTCAGAAACCACAATGATCCATCAGTATTCATGGAGCGCTTGGCCATGAGGAGGGCAGAGTTCAGGAAACTGATATCCCCTCTAGTTAGGAGTGGACACTTGGTACAGGATTACAGAGGGGGATTCAAGACGGTGGAGCCGATTAAGAACAATGACCTCTGGAGCGTAAAAAGGCAGTATCTCAGAGAACTTGTGGAGGACTATCCAGTAATCTCGATGAAACAGTTCGAAAGATTGGCCGGGACTCCCTTCTCCCCCGAAGAAATCAGTGACGTACTCCACGAGTTCGAGGAGGATGGGACGCTAATCAAAGGATTCTTGGTGGACGACCAACATGATATCAGCTGGGGGAGAAAGGGAATACTGGAATCCGAGGGAATACCCAAGACTCGTGATTTGGTCATTCCGCCATCTGATCCGCTCATCCACTATTTTGGGGGATTACTAAGGGAAAGGTTCGGCTTTGGCTCGGCTTACCTGGTATTCCATAAAGAAGAGCCTATCGCCGCTTTCAAGGCCAATACAAGAAACTCGACCATAGATGTCACGGATTTCGTCGGTGACTCGGAACTTGAGAAAGAGGCTCTGAGGGTCATGAAAGAGTTCGCATGGGAGCATCAAATGCCTCTCACAGGCGAGCTCTACGAAAAGCTGAGGTCACGATGATTTTGGCCTAGACTTGGTGAGTAAACTGGTTAAAGGCTTAGTAATCCTCATAATATGCTTATGTAATTCAGGAAGCAAATCGAAAAGAGCGGTAGCCAGGAGAAACATTGCAAATAGACTAGCCGCCTTTGCAGCGTAGCTATGCGTGAAATCAAACATGTCGATATCAGAACCCGAATAAAGAATCCAGTTTGGATACGTGTCGCTTAACCAAACTATTCCGGCATTTCTGAATACATTCAGAACGTGAATCGTAGGTATTGCGATAAGCAGTCCCCTAGCTCTCCTTCGCCAAGAGACAGAACTCAACGCAACTATCGCCCCTACGAAAATTATCATTGATTGAAGGGCCGAACAGGCTAGTATGAAGCTAACACTTACAGGGGTCCCGTCAGAATGGTTGAACGGTACGAAGAATCCACTGTCTCCCAAAGGTTCGGTGAGGAAATAACGACTTCCCTCCCATTGGGAGACAGCAATTGCTCCTTCTGGAAGATCTACCATCATCTCGCCGACTTCGTACGAGCCAAGTCCCGCAAATTCAAGTAGCCACTCCGTGCTCCTAGCAGTCATTTCCACGAATTCCATATTGAGAATTGGTATGCTGTAGACCACGTAGTAGGGTATGACCGACCAAGCCACCGCGCCCCTCAGCCAAATCATCGAGTTGTCCTTCATTTCCCAGTTCCTTATTTCCCATATCCCAAGTACTATTCCAGCTGGAAGTGCCCCTGCTGTCATTACTACCAACAAGGGGTCTCTGATTTCCACAAAATGCGCAGACTGCATGTAAAAAAATAGCCCTAGCAGGGTCCACCCAATTGCCGCTGAGTACGAGGCAAAAGTCGACTCACCCCTGTGGAAAGAGAATCCCAGTGACAAAGCCCCAAGCCAGCAGAATGAGAGCCAGAGTGAGAATTCTGGGATCCCGACCGCACCTGCGAAATCCGAGACCAAAGCCGCGATTGGGTCCTCCATGCCACCAACGAGCCATCAACCCGTAAATATGATGCCCTCACCGGATAGCCGGGTGTATACGTGTCTTCCGACTTCATAGACTTCGCAAACAACTATCTCGCCGACCTCAAGAGGACCATTGACGAGCTACCTATGAGTGGATTGCAGTCCCTGTACTCCATGGTAGTATCCGCCGCTGTAAACGGCTCCACTGTCCACTTCATCGGGAATGGAGGAAGTGCAGCCACGCCATCCCACAGCGCTGGCGACTGGTCCAAAGAACTCGGTATCAAGACAATATCGCATTCCGACAATACCTCGTCTTTTTCCGCATGGGCCAATGACGAGGGATATTCACAAGTCTTTGTCGGACAACTCTCGACATTCGCTTCCGAAGGAGATTTAGTAATAGCTTACTCAGGATCTGGAAACTCTGATAATATAATCAACGGAATTACCTACGCTAAAAGTATAGGGTGCGATACAGTCGGAATAACCGGGAATTACAATGGGGCAGGCGGTGGAGAACTGGCCAAGATTGCCGATATGTCAATCATCGTTCCTACTACCTCTATGGAAAGAATAGAAGACATCCAGCTAGTAATCAACCACATCATCAAAGAGGCTGTTAAATCGGAAAGAGAGCAGTGATAATATGTTCCCGCCAATGAGGGATAGGCACAGCCTCCATTTCCCTTTGAATCTCGAACCACTTCCATGTGAAGGGCCATGGGAGGGAAAAATCGCATACTTGGATAGAGATGGAGTCATAATTCGGGGATTTGAGAGTTATGTGAACGACCCCTCTGAAGTATATGTCCTGGAGAATGCGGCAAGCTCTATCGGGGAACTAAGAAGAAATGGATTCAGAGTCTGCATAGTTACTAATCAATCCCCTATTGGTAGGGGAATATGGACCAGAGAAAACCTAGCACTGATTCACCAGAAAATGAAGGAAGAGTTGCTTTCCATGGACCCCGATGCTGTACTGGACTTGACCCTTCACAGCCCGTACGCACCATGGCACAACTCATGGGCCAGAAAGCCAAACCCGGGGATGCTAGAGGCAGGCAGACAGGTCATCGATGCAGCAGAAGCCGGTAAATCCCTGCATGAGGGCGATATCAAATTCGGAGATAATTGGAGAGATCGGCCATCAGAACTCAATTCTGTGATGGTTGGGGACAGAGATGTGGACATAATGGCCGCAGCTGCACACGGGGTTAAATCATACAGATGCGATCCAGAGATCGGTATCAGCGAGGTGGTCTCCGAAATACTGGAGAATATGCAATGATAAACGAGACTTTGACAGCTAGAATCGGTCTTGATGACACTGATCATCCTGAATTTGGATGCACGACGTACTCATTCGAGGAACTAATCGGCTGTTTGAGAGAAATAGAAGGTTTAATCGTTAAAGAAAGGAGATTAGTGCGTTTGTGGCCGTACGCATCGAGAAGAACTAGGGGCAATGGGGCTCTTTCGGCAGTGGTAAAAATACCAATGGAAAGAAAGACCGAACTAATCGACGTCTGTAAAAAATGGTTTGATGTAATTCGCACAGAGATATCCAATTATCCAAAGACAAAGAACAACCCTTCTCCGGCCCTTGTGATATCATTTGAGATACCTCCTGCGGAGTGGTATTGGGAGGCAGTTAGGGGAGAAGTATGTCTTCAGGCCAGATACAACGCTGTAGCCGACTCCGGAGCTTTCATCCTAACTCATGAGGATCTTTGGGGCGTTATTGGTGCGAGCGCGGCAATTTCGTGGACGCCCCCCGACGATCATACTTGGGAACTGATCGGATGGAGACACAAAGATAATATTGGTACTGAGAGGAAAATTTCAAGAGAATCCATCGATGAGATGTCAGAATTATTTCCTCAAACGTTCATGAACAGGGACCCGGCAAGCAACAAAGCCATAATTTCCCCAAGAACCCCTTGTCCCGTTCTCTATGGGATTAGGGGGGCGTCCAAGACTGCGGTTGAGGATGCCAACTCATGGATACAAGACGTGGAAGGGAATGAGATATGCTCCAAATGGGCATCACACATGACCAACCAACTTTCCGATGACCACCTCGTCGGAGTTGTCAATGGGACAGTCATATCGAAACCTGAGGTAATCAAGGGGGCTCACGCGATAGTCAAGGTGATTACAGGGAATAAATCTGAGGACCTGGTTGCATTCAGAGAGGGTGGCCCTGTCAACAAGCTACTGAGGCAACTAGTACCCGGGGATATGATATCGTGGGTGGGACTAAGCTCCCCGGATGGCGGCATCCATGTAGAGAGATTGAAATTGGTCTCTGCCAGTCCTAGGAACCTCTCTCGCCCTGAGTGCTGTGGAAGCTCCATGAGGAGCAAAGGGAGCGGACAGCCTCTTTATTGCGACAAATGCGAGGCTAGAGCCGAGAAATTATGGATTTACGATGAATGGTCTCCAATGGGATTGAATCTTGTCGATGGGTGGTCCCAACCTGCTCCATCCAACAGAAGGCATCTCTCCAAGCCTCTTGAACATGGAATTCCTTTGTAGGTTTTTATTTCAGGGTTGCCTCGGGAGACTATGGATACGGAACAGATATTTCAGACTCTGCTAATTCTGACGGCTTTGTTAATGGCCTTTTTCCTCCTCAGGGAATTTTCAGGTGCCTCGAGCCCAGATGATGATGAATATTCTGGGTTGGCCAGATCGCCCGAGGAGTTGTATGAGCCCACCGAGGAAGCCATCTCTGAGATGGAGTCCCTCATTTCCAAACTCAACTAGATGAGTCCTCAAGGCCTCTACTGGACATAAGGAGCAATTTCTCGGAACAATCGGACCGGATTATACGAAACCCTCGTTTCAATGGATGCCTTTCAAGGAAAACCGTCTGGAAAATTTTTCTCACAGAATCTCCTCCTCTGGACAACCATTTGTTATTTGACTTGCCAGAAGCGTCCTCATATGAGCTCGATGTAATCACAAGATTAGTGTGCATGCAAGCATCGGCTATTTTCCTGACAGCCATCACTTGTCCCTTACTGGCTCTACCGTGGTTATCACACCAGTCATCGACAATAACGATATCTCGCTTGCTGAAGGTTCTGCTTAGTGATATTACTAGTTCCCTGTATCTCGGGAGCTCATCAGCAAAATTGACTATGGATATTTTCTCATAATCCCCTTCGCTGATGCCACTTAGGATTTCCCTTGCCCTGTCAGGATCGGGTATTTCCTTGCACGCCCAAACCACACTCCCGCCATCGGAGATGATGTCAGAAACTACTCCAAGGCACATGGCTGTCTTTCCAGATCCCGGACTTCCGGAAAGATGTACTGGGCCATCTAAGTAAGGTAACACGTCCACCCGCAAAACTGTAGGTGAAAGAGATTTACTATGGATTCCTTCGGAGAAGTATAATCTACGTAGGGCCCCAAGGGCGACACGGAGATACCATGGGTGAGAGGATTCCACGCAGGGAAGCACCAGATTTCAGGGACTCTGATGATGGGATGATTACATCGATACTGGATGACGGTTTTCTAAGTGTGGCTCTGGACGATGCCAACCAGTATGGCCCTCATGCGATGATCATCTTCCTAGGGATAGTATCAACAGTGACTGGTCTGGTCCTGGCTCTTGGGATGATTAATCCAGTACTCTCTGTGGGGGCCGCACTCTTCCTCATATCTTTCACAGTTATCGAGGGTAGATTCATGATAATAAGGGGATTTTTTCGCCCATCCTAGTAGCAATTTTCACTACTGGGTAATCGCTTCTCGAGCTAGCGAGACCGCGTTTTCCACGATGTCCTCGGATACTCCGAGATGACTGGCAGGCGAGAACAACCGACTGAGCTCCTCGTCGTCGAAAACATCGCTTATTCGTGAATCCTCGCGACAGACCTCCTTCAGGTTTTTACCAGATTCGAGTGATTTCATGGATGAGCTTCTGAGTACTTCATGCGCTTCGTCTCTGGGCATGCCGCTATCCACTAAGGCCAGCATAATCTTCTCTGCCATGACTAGTCCTTTCTGTGATTCGATGTTTTCTAGCATTCTGTCTCTGTCCACGACAAGTCTCGACATAACACGGTCACATTTTGTTATGATATCGTCGAGTAGAATCATTGAATGCGAGAGGGTGAATCTCTCAGACGAGGAATTCGCCAAATCCCTTTCGTGCCATAACAAGGCATTTTCGTAAGAGGGTATAATCATCGATCTGACTATTCTGGCGAGTCCACAGGCATTTTCTGCGGTAATCGGGTTCCTTTTGTGGGCCATGGTCGAGGAGCCGACTTGCTTTTCAACATCGAAAGCTTCTGCGACCTCAGCAATCTCGCTTCGTTGGAGGTTTCTCACTTCCTGTAGGACCTTTTCGATGCTAGTCGAAACATTCGCCATCCAACCTACCCACTCGATGTAGCGATCCCTGCCTACAACTTGTGTGGTTGCGACGGGTACCACGAGCCCTAGCTCTTGGAGAATGAGGCTTTGGAGCTCAAGTGCGTTATCTCCTTGTGCGGCCCCGGTTCCAACTGCACCCAGGAATTTGCCGGCTATTATCCTGGGCCTCATGGAAACTAGCCTCTCTAGGTGCCTTCTGAATTCATCAACCCATACGGCGACCTTCAATCCGAACGTTATAGGTACGGCCGCTTGGCCATGTGTCCTTCCTATCATTATAGTGCCTTTCTCTCTTTCAGCGATATCGCAGAGTGTTGCAATAAGTACCTTCAGGGATGCCAATTGTATTTCCACGCTGTCCTTGATTTGGAGTGCCACAGCTGAATCTACAATGTCGTTGCTCGTAGCACCAAGATGGATGCACCAACCTGCCTCTCCGGCGGCCTCAGCCATGGCCTTTGTCAGGGCCATTATATCATGCTTGGTTTCTGCCTCAATTTCCTCCACTCTATCGGCGGTCACGATTCCCGGATCGGAGATGTCAGCCACCATATCGTAGTGCTCAGCGCTAACTTTCCCCATCTTGCAATGCGCCCAGACTAAAGCCCTCTCCACCTCTAGTTGCCTAGCGTGCCTCCCTTCTCTGGACCAAATTGCTTTGGCCTCATCCCTTCCATATCTGTAATCCAAAGGCGAAACCGACACTATGTCACCGAACCTCCGAGCCCCATCTCCGGTTTGAGCCTAGCGATTATCAAATAATCCTCCGTACGCTAATTTCCACGCTCCTCTGCCTTTTCCCCACACCTTTTCCCCTTCAAGAACGACGGGTCTGCTCATGTGAGGTGCATCCAGTACCAATGTTTCGTACTCGCCGCCTTCTCCATCAACATTGAACCTGAATCTCTCCGATGTTTGGACCAGCTCTTCCACCGCTTCTCTACCGAGTTCCCTGCCTATCCATTCCTCACCAAGTCCTTCCGCTGAGATGGATGAAAGCCTGACGTCAAAGCCCTGCATAGGCAGCATCCTCATGTGTTCCAAGGGGTCATGGTGCCACAAGGGTGAGAAGGATTTGATGCCAAGAGTGGAGCACATCCTGTCTATTCTCGTCCTCTGATAATCAGAGCGAAGCGCCCCTGTAACTAGTGCGTCTATCTCGAGCTCTCCTTCGTGGATAAGGATTCCAGCGCTGTTCCATTTATCGGGCCAAAAAGCATCAAAGTCAGCTTTTGGATCGGTTTGGCCAGCTATCCCCCTCATTAGGTCATCAACCTCTTCCTCCTCTCTGCCCTGGGTAGCGATAGGTAGCCATGGGACCCCACACGAAGATGATTGTAGGCCCGCGACACAAACCCCATCCACTTGGAACATCATAGAATCTTCACTGGTCACACACAGGGTCACCAAGGCCTCCACGTCCCAACCTCTCATCAAAGACCACCAAGTCGCGTATGTGGAGTCTTTACCTCCTGAACAGAGTACTGCGACACGCATAACTCAACCGAAGAGAACCTTCCGCTTGAATGCAACGAATCAAGACCTCATTCCCAACCAACCTTGATAAGAGGCCGATGATGCAACTAAGTCGATTACGATGCAGCCGAGCGGACGCGGATACGACTCTTCAGTAGGAACTTTCTCACCAGATGGACGACTGCACCAAGTAGAATACGCCCGTGAATCGGTTAAGAGAGGCTCCACCACTGTGGGGGTTAAATTCCGAGATGGCGTCATACTCATTGTCGCCAAAAGGATTCCAAGCAAGCTCGTGATTCCCGAATCTATCGAAAAAATGTACAAAATTGATGACCACATCGGAATAACCACATCTGGCCTAGTTGCTGACGCAAGACAATTGGTTGACAGAGCGAGGGTCCAATGCCAGATAAACAAAATGACCTATGGGGACTCCATAGATGTGACAACCCTGGTGAAAAAGATGTGTGACTACAAGCAGTCTTTCACACAATACGGCGGAGCACGACCCTTTGGAACTGCTCTGTTGATCGCAGGGGTAGACTCTGAAGGAGCCCATCTGTACGAAACCGACCCATCTGGCGCATACGGCTCTTACCATGCCGGTGCAATAGGAAGCGGACGAAGTGAGGTCATCTCCTACTTTGAGGACAAGTGGAAGACAGGAATGACAGAAAATGCTGCTGTGAAAATTGGCCTGGAAGCTCTATCCCAAACATTCGATGATGGACTTACAGGAGAATCTGTGGAGATTTGCATCATAGACCAAGCGGGTTACAGAGAACTCAGCGAAGAGGCCGTCGGGAAGCATATTTCCAAGCTCTAAGTTCCGATATCATCCATATCTCCATATGCCTTGGTCACATAGGCTAGGCATGGTAAGTTTGGATGATGCTGTTGTTGCCAGACTGGAGAGGGGTGGCTCTAGATACGAAATTCTGGTAGACCCCGACTTGGTTGACGACTGGAAAGAAGACCCCAGCTCGGTAGATATCGACGATCTCCTGGCGGTCACTGAAGTCTGGACGGATTCAAGAAATGGCGAGAGGCCCACCTCAGATGCTTTAGAGAAGGTCTTCGGTAGTAACGATGTTATCCATTGCGTGGAAATCATACTGAGACAGGGATCAATACAACTAACCACTGCTCAGAGAAAGAAAATGGTGGATGAAAAAAGACTTCAGATCATCAATGAAATTGCGACCACTGCTACGGATCCAAAAACTAGGATGCCGCATCCAAGAACAAGAATTGAGAATGCTCTGGAAGAGGCGAGATTTTCTGTGGACCCCTTCAAATCGGTAGAGAGCCAAGTTTCCGATGCGGTAAAGGTCCTGAAGCCCCTCATCCCCCTCCAATTCATAACGGTCAGACTAGCATTCAAAATACCAGGCTCCGCATATGGGGCTGTCAATCAAATCCTGAGGGACGTCGTAACGCGGCAGGAATGGCTCCCGGATGGCACTTGGGCCTGCGTTGTGGAAGTCCCGGGGGGCATGAAGAACGAACTCATAAGCAAGGTTTCTGGTAGGGCTTCGGAAGCTGAAGTGAAGGAACTCGACTGACTCTTCACCGAAGGTGGTGACATCAACGGTTATCAATAGTGGGCCGGTCGGCCTGCTCGATAACATGAGTAGAGAGAGCAACGCGGGCGGACCGCGAGACTCACGACGAACCCTCGTCGTCGTGCCAGGCGAAGACCTGGGATCATCTGAGGGGATAGAGGCTGGGCACGGCGTTTTAGTTGTCGGTGACAGGGTTATATCAACGAAACAAGGAAGAATGAAAAGGAAGGGGAACACCATCACCGTAAACCCACTCCATACGAGGTACATGCCCCGCCCCGGAGATTTAGTGATTGGCCATATTGAGGGGTGTACCAACAATATTTGGTTCGTCGACATCGGCGCGCCGTTCAATTCAATACTCCCGATGAGCCTAGGACCGGCTAAGGTAGAATTCGGCGGGACGAGGAAGGTACTCGACATCGGGGACTCGATACTTTGCCGAGTTCAGGAGGTCGAGGAGACCCATCAGAGTGTCGTCACAATGAAGGGAATGGGTCTGAGAAAGATTCGTTCGGGGGCCTTGGATGATTTAGACCCTCATCTTCTGGGCCAGTTGATTGGAAAAGGGGGTTCATTCCTAAGGGACATGAAGGTGCAGACTGATTGCAGAATTGTTGTTGCCGACAATGGACGCCTTTGGATAGACGGGGAATTGGAGAATATACTAGAAGTTAGGAAGAGGATTGAGAAAATATCCTCTGAAGCTAGAGTTGTAGGAGTTGGTGCTTAATGGGCGGATATGGAGATGTACAGATGATAGACGAGAATGGCCTCCGAATGGATGGTAGGAAGCCGGGTGATGTCAGGCCGATAACGATCGAGACAGGGGTAGTCCCAGTAGCAGACGGGTCCTGCAGGATGGTCTGGGGAACAAACGAAGCCATTGTAGCGGTTTACGGTCCCATGGAAGCCCATCCAAGGAAGATTCAGAGGCAGGACAGGGCTGTGATAGATGTGGCCTACAACATGGCACCTTTTTCGACTACCGACCGGATTAGACCGGGATTCAACAGGAGGAGCAGAGAGATCAGTAAAGTAACCAAGGATGCGTTGGAGAGTGTGGTTCTTCTGGAACTTTATCCAAGGTCCAAGATCAGGGTCAGCATAGAAATCATATCTGCCGAGGCCGGAACGAGGTGTGTCGGCCTGACTGCAGCATCAGTAGCCCTTGCCGACGCTGGTATACCAATGACAGATATGGTCGTCAGTGTCGCTAGTGGGAAAGTGAATGACGTGGTCGTTTGCGACCTCAACAAGGAAGAGGATAATTACGGAGAGGCGGATCTGCCGATGGGAATACTTCCCAACACGGGAGAACTGGTATTCCTTCAGATGGACGGGGACTTGTCTCCGGAAGAGTTCAAACAGGCGTGGGACTACAATGTAGACGCGGCCATGCAAGTTCACAAACTAATGGTCGAGGCACTAAAGGGAGGTGCGAACGAATGAGCGCGCCAACAGTCCCGAATCTTCTCAGGGCCCACTTAGCTGATTTGGCTGCGAACGACTCCAGATTGGATGGAAGGGGGCAGCATGAAGGCCGTGAAATTAATCTGGAGACGGGAATCCTCCCTAGAGCAGAAGGGTCCGCAAGGGTAACCATGGGCAATACAATAGTTCTCGCAGGAGTCAAATTCCAGTTAATGACACCGTACCCTGACAGACCGAATCAAGGGGGATTGATGTGCTCTTGCGAAGTAAGGCCAATAGCCGGCAGACATTGGGAGGCAGGGCCTCCGAGCCCCGAATCCATCGAACTCGGAAGAGTTGTGGACAGGGGAATAAGGGAATCCGGGTGTATCGATGTTGACGACTTGTGCATCATCCCAGGAGAGAAGGCGTGGCAAGTAATACTAGACTTGCACGCCATTTCAGACGACGGTAATCTCTTCGATGCATTCGCTCTTGCGGGGATCGCGGCACTGAGGTCAGCGATTATCCCTGCTGAGAAGTTCGAGGTGGGTGAGGACTCGCCCCTGAAGGTCTCAAAGAAACCTATAATGTGCTCGTACCACAAGGTCGGGGGAAGATTCGTTTACGACGCATCCTACAAAGAGGAACTCGGCGGTGATGAGAGAATCCATATCACCCTCGGAGACGATGACCACGTGCACTCGCTTCAAAAGGGTCTAAAGGGAATCTTCACGGCGGATGAATTCACAGAGATAATGGAGCACGCCAAGAAGAGATGTGCCGAATTGAGAGAATTGATGGATTAGAGGTGATTTTATGGCAAAAAGAACTCAGAAAGCAGGACTAACAGCTCGCTTCGGCTCCAGATACGGTGTAAGCGTAAGAAGAAGGGCAGGATCAGCCCTAAAAAAGAAGTCCAAGGAATATACCTGCCCCTCATGTCAGTATCAAAAAGTGAGAAGAAAAGCCGCAGGTATCTGGGAGTGCAGGAAGTGTGGCCATACATTCACCGGAGGGGTATGGGAGCCCTTTACAAGAGCGTCCGATGCGAACAATAGAGTGGTCAGAAGATCGATGGAAGGTGCCACAGCAACCGACATGGCAGTCATTGCACAGCAGGCGGCTATGGAATTCGAGAGGAAAATCGTGGAGGCAGAAGAAGTTGCCGACTCAGAGGAAGAATGAGGACAGTATTTCCCTGTCTCTAAATTTCCCACACCGCCATGCTGAGCACATTGCCTGCGGATTGCAAACTGAGTCCGAGTTCACCCATTCAGACGGGGAAATATCCATCAACCTTGTAGCTGGAACCTTCTCAGACCTCAGGGCTATATGGAACTCAACTATGAGGGGGGTGATTGCCTCAGAGCAAGCTTTGAATGCAATCAGGAAGGAGGACAAGTAGTATGAATTCGAATAACGAGGTTGCTGAGGCATTAAAGGCGGTTGCTCAGGAATTACAATCTACACTAGCCCAGATTCAAAATGTTACTACTCAATTAAGCGAGATATCGATTACTTTGGAGGCTCTGGCCGTGCAGGATCCAGAAAAACCGGTTTACAGGGCAATAGGAAGCCTGTTGCTAGAAGTTGAAGACAGAGAATCCCTAAAGAACGATCTAGAAGAATCAATGAAGGCATTCCAAGACCATATGGACAGGCTTTCGTCGAGAGAGAGTGAGCTACGTAAGAAATATGACGATCTTGTTACAGCTTACGAAACACAGTGAGAAGCATGACAGAAACTGAAACTAATCAAAGCGAACTAGAAACTCTCCTAGAGTCCATGCTTTCGCTACTTGCGGATGGTAAAACCGATGAGGCAAAGGTCATTTCCGATGAAATTCTTGACAGATCAAGATCCGGCCCAGATAGAGATCACACGATTGAGGCAAGGGTAAGGATTGAGAGAGCTTTGATTGGACTTGTACCCCCGGACGACATAGGACGTGAGCTGAGATGGTGCGTGGACAGACTGAATGCTATTTCCAGTGGATCGTCGATACACGGTCTCGCTCTGCTAAATCTAGCAACATGGCACGCCAACAGAGGTGAATTAATGATGTCATTAGCCACTCATTCCGAGATTTCCGTAAACAATGGCCATCCTCTGGACATCAAATCCTTATCGAGAATAGAGGTTGGGAGAATTCTTTCCTCCATGGAAGACTATGGCCCAGCAATGAGGCATCTATGGTCAGCTAGATCAGGGTTCTTGGAGCTTGGAATGGTTCCTGAGTCCATCGCTGCTTCTCTCGAGTGGTTGGACTTAGCACTTGACGATATAGAGGTCGGATCCCCAAGAATGTCAGCCATTTTGGAGAGGGCCAGTCCCAGAGAAGGCCCAGGGAACACCAATAATCCTTCGAATCCAGACGACATCGTGGATGTTGTTGAGTATCTATTTCCACTGCTCAGTACTGATCTGAGCGGGTATTCAAGAATAGACCTAGGTCTGATCTTGGAAGCCTCACAAAAAATAGACGTCCCAATATGGAAAAATGTACTAGTGGCTAGGAAGAATGAGATTCAGGACCGGAGGGTCTTGGAAGAGCTCCAGTCGTGATTTCTAATTTTATTGAGCTCCTCTTCATCCCAAGCAAGCCTAGACGGCGCCTCCAAGCACCAACCTACCTCGGCTATCGAAGGGTCTGAAGATCCCCATGACTCTGGGGTTGGAGCCTCATCCACTTCAATTAAGACAACAACCCCCCCGTCTATAATGCCCTCGTCATATGATATCGCGGTCCCTAGCATCCCCGTCTCCTCATATAGCTCTCTAAGAGCCGCAACATCATGCCCTTCACCTTCTGATATTTCTCCACCTGGAAGTTCCCATCCTCTGTTTCTGTTTAGGACCATGATCCATGGCTCCTGATCATCTGAAGCCCTACTAGACGTAACCCAGCATAGGACAAACATTACACCTCCTCCATGGTTTTCTTCAGTTTCTCATACATTTGCATTGCTCCTTCAACACCTTCTGAAGCTAATCTCCTAGACTTGAAGAAGGCCTCGGAGATTCGCCCATCCTCAACCATTTCATCAATTGCACGTAGGGGGTCATCCTTCTCGATGCTAATCTCTTCAAAAGTATATTCTTCACTGTCCAATGATGCCATATCCTCCATCTTTTTCAGAAAATCTACCCTTTGACTGATACCGGGGGGGCTCCATGGGGTTTTTTCTGAACCCTCCAACATGCCCTCCATCCGCGATTTGAAATCATCCCTGACTGTCTTACCGGGGAAAAAACTCTGAGCTTGATCGTAACATAGCCATGCGTCACTGTACTCCCCCCTTCTTTCGTGCATTCTACCCAAGGATGTCCAAGCCTCATGGTTGGATGGCCTTTGAGCTAACACCAGTCTAGACAACAACATGAACTGCTCCTCATCACCTGAATCACGAATCCTCTCAATCCTTCTCGAAAAAAGTACATTAGCCCTTCTATCCCTCAAATCTAGCGACCCCATCCTGTGAGAAAATTCACTGAGCATATCGCTAGATTGGGAAACCATATCCCACCACTTATCAGGGTCCAATGGATCCGCCTCCAACGAACCTTCGAGTAAAACGAGCCCATTTGACAGAAAATCCACATCTTCCAGTTGAACAAGCTGTTCCGGCTTTCTACCCAGAACAGTGAACAGATCCTCTATTACAGCCCTGATGCCCTCAGAATCACCGAGGATGGTCTTGACTCTTACTAAGGTCGACCAATTTTCAGAATTTGTAAAATCATACAGCACGGCTTGTCGCGCACTCTGTTCACCCCATTCAAGATTGACTGCCCGTTCGGGTATCAATTCCCCATTTTCATCAAGAGCTAGAGATACGTATTTTTCAGACTGGCTCCTATGCCTGTCTCCGAGACTCCTCCTTGGGTGTTGCAGGGCTTCTGAAATATCTTGCTTAGACATGAGGGCCTCACAAAACGGACTCGTACGGAGACCTATCAATTCCTGGATCCAATGTGGCATCCATGCCAATCTTACTTGTTATTCCATCATCTGTACGGCTGGGGTCCAAACTAGAACCCCTCTGGCCACTGAGAACTACTGTGTCTTTGTCCGGTTGCCATCTGGTCATTAGAGCCCATTCTACCCTCGCGGGGTCAGATATGTCTATGTCTGTGTCAACCACGACCACCTGTTTCATCGACGGGTGCCCTCTGAAGGCCGCGTCTATCGCCAGCATACCATCACCTTTGTTCTTGGGGACAATTTGCAATACCGAAGAAAGCCACCCGCAGCCTCCATCAGTCATGTGCACATCTACACACTCAACCTCCTTGGAGACGGCATTCTTGATGGTCGGGGCCCTTGGCATCCCCATCAATGTTCTATGTTCGATACCAGTTGGTATTATTGCGTGGAAGACTGGATTTTCACGATGGAAGACTCTGTCATACTCAATAACGTGCTCCTGCCTCACATCATCTACCGTACCAGTAATGTCCACATATGGGCCCTCGTCATCCCTCTCGGGGGTTATCCTTGCTTCCATCGCATACTCCGCGTCCGCTGGGACCATTACACCATTGGGCAGGATTACAACCTTCAGGGGCGATCCATGTAGTTTCATATGTAGGGAAGAAGCAACTGTCAACTCGTCCACGTAATCAGAGAAAGACATTGCTGCAGCTAGAAGAACTGTGGGGTCAGCTCCATTTACCACGGCAACCGAAACATCGTCCCCAGCAGAGGCCGCTTGAGTGCTGATCGTTCTGAGGTGTCGAGGAACCAACCTTGCAACTGTGTGATTGGTGTCCCTCAAGAGTTGCCGATGGAAGGACACGTTCCTGATTCCCCCGTACTGGGCTATGATGATGGAGGCGGACTGGTACCTGCCACCGTCCTCCTTGAAATGCCAGGGGATTGGGATTTTCGTTAAGTCGACTTCATCTTGCCCAGTCTGCATCACGGGAGCCTCAGAGGTATCGACTATCTCTGGCTCAGAGGGATTCTCCATCGCCCAAGCCAAGGCATCAATGAGATCCCCTGGAGAAATCTCAAACATTTCACATAACCTTGACTTCTCCAGAACGTTAAGTGCTGCTCGATGCCCGGGTGCTTCTTTGATGCTATTAAATAACAATGGTATATTTCCTAGCCTGTTCGAGGTATTCATCATGCCGTGCAAGACACTAGTCGGCTCCTCGACGTTTTGGACGTCTACCAGCATATCACGGAAGGCCATGTCAAGGGGCGGCGTAGTTGGATGCTTGAATGTTGGTGACGTTATGCCCCTCTAGCGCGCTTTAGGCGGGGGCTACCCCGTCACGCTCTTATACCCCATGAGGGTCGGCGAGGCGTCATTCTGAGGTGTCACTTTGGGTAGAGGTCTTTTCTCCGGGCAGAAGATGAAGACCGACAGGAAGAAATATCGTTGGAAGGAACGCAAATTTAGGGATCGCCAATTCAAGCAACAGAGAGGCGGTGTCCTGAAGCACGACCCTCTAATGGGGAGTACTCAAGCAAAAGGAATAGTTGTCGAGAAAGTCGGTTTCGAAGCCAAACAACCCAACTCTGGAATCAGGAAAGCAGTGAAGATTAGTCTGATTAAAACAGGTAATCAGCTCACTGCCTTTGCACCAGGGGATGGTGCAATTTCGTTCATTGACGAGCACGACGAAGTTTTAGTTGAGGGTATTGGCGGAAGCAAGGGGCGTTCGTACGGAGACCTTCCCGGCGTTCGGTTCAAGGTAATCAAGGTCAACGGAGTATCTCTAGACGAAATGGTCAGAGGGCGCAAAGAGAAACCGATTAGGTAGGTGTTTCCATGTCAGAGCAGTCAAGTCAGCATGATAAGAAGGCCGAGGCCCCTATTGCAGGCATTGGTACAATGGTGTTCGGCAAATGGGACGCCTCTGAAGTTACTTGTTCAGATCCGGGACTAGCACCATACATCAATCTAACAACCATAGGGACTCCCCACAGTGGGGGAAGGCACGCGAATGCATGGTTCGGGAAATCGAAGCTATCTGTCGTGGAGAGGTTCATCAATAATCTGATGAGGACAGGCAAGTTTTCCGGCAAAAAACAGCATTGTGCTAAGGCCTATGAGGCAGCTTTAGACTCTATCAACGAAAGAACCGGTGAGAACCCACTCCAATCATTCATCGATGCGATAGTGGAAGCCGCCCCCTGTGAGGAAATTACTAGGATCAAACAAGGAGCAGTAAGCACTCCCAAGGCCGTGGACTCGTCTCCAAGCAGGAGATTAGACATTGCTCTGAGAAACCTAGCGATAGGTTGTACCTCCGCCACGGCTGGCAGCAAGAGAACCCTAGTTCAGGGAATAGTAAGCGAGTTATCCAAAGCGGCTGAAGGAGATGTTGCCGCTTTTTCCATAGGCAAGAGAGAAGAGATTGAGCGAATAGCTGCTTCAGCAAGGTAATCCTAACCTTCGCACCAATACTCCTATCAGTCAAGTTTTAGCACTCTCTACAATCGTATTTATGAACCAAAGTCAGGTGGACGAGGCACTAGAGGAATTCAGATGGGTCGTAAGGAAGACAACATCAAGAGAGCTACAGAAATAATGCACGACCGAGAGCATATCAGAAACATCGCGATCGCAGCACACATCGATCACGGAAAGACTACTCTTTCGGACAATCTAATTGCAGGAGCAGGGATGATGTCGGAGGATTTGGCAGGAAAGTCAAGGGTGTTAGATTTTGATGAGCAAGAGAGTGCACGAGGAATCACAATCAACGCTGCAAGCGCATCAATGGTTCACGTCGTTGATGGTCAAGATTACCTGATTAATCTCATAGATACCCCAGGTCACGTAGATTTCGGGGGGGACGTTACTAGGGCCATGCGAGCCGTGGACGGATGCATCATCCTTGCCTGTGCGGTCGAAGGTACAATGCCCCAGACAGAAACAGTCGTCAGGCAGGCCCTGAAAGAGAAGGTTAGACCCGTACTTTTCATCAACAAGGTCGACCGATTGATCAACGAGCTCCAAATAGACGGCCCCGAGATGATGACTAGGTTCGAGAAAATAATCACTAAGGTCAACAAATTAATTTCCACGTACGCTCCAGCTGAGCTAGGGAAGGAATGGCAAGTATCAGTTCAGAAGGGAACTGTGGCCTTTGGATCCGCGTACTACAACTGGGGCATGTCAATTCCATACATGCAAAAGAGCAACATAAATTTCAAACAGATATTCGAGTATTGCCACAATGACAACCAAAAGGAGCTTGCCAAACTCGCGCCGGTGCACACGGTCCTGTTGGATATGACGGTAGAGAAACACCCCTCTCCTGTCGTCGCACAGAAGTACAGAATTCCCAATATCTGGCAAGGGGACCTGGAATCCGGTGTCGGCAAGGCAATGATGGAATGTGATCCAGATGGCCCTCTCTCACTGATGATAACCAAGATATGGATGGATCCACACGCAGGAGAAGTAGCCGTTGGCAGGGTTTATTCCGGCAGTATCAAGCATGGAGAGTCTGTTTGGGCCATAGGCGCCGCAAAGGCCGAGAGAGTTCAGCAAGTGGGGATGATGGTAGGAGGAGATAGAATTGCAACCTCAGAAGTCACTTCAGGTAACATAGCCGCAATCACCGGAATCAGAAGTGCGGCTGCAGGTGTGACCATAGCCAGGGAGAAAGATGCACCACCGTTCGAAGCGATAAGGCATATCTCAGAGCCTGTAGTCACTGTCGCAGTCGAGCCAAAGTCCATGAAGGACCTTCCCAAGTTCATTGATGCTCTAAGAGGGCTAGCTAAGGCCGACGCCTCTCTGGATGTTTCGACTAATCAGGAAACTGGGGAAGCTCTCCTGGCGGGAATGGGGGAACTTCATCTTGAGATTACGGTCTACAGACTCGAAGAGGAACAGGGAATCAAAGTGAAGGTCAGTGAACCAATCGTCGTTTACAGGGAATCGGTTCAAAGTAACAACAAAGGCAGGCCGTTCGAAGGCAAATCCCCCAACAGGCACAACAGGTTCTACATCGAAACCGAGCCACTACCAGACATAGTCGTCGAGAAGCTAAGGGCTGGTGAGTTCAGAGACGGAGCGGTCAGATCCAAAGACGCCAAGGAAATAGGCGATCAGTTCGCCGAATATGGCATGGACAAGGATATGATGCGTAAAATCTACGCGATTAACGGCACTAATGTCCTGGTTAATGACACCAAGGGGATACAGAATCTCCACGAGACAAGGGAGCTAATCATCGATGGATTCAACGATGTCTGCAAAAAAGGCCCGGTTGCGGATGAGCCACTGATGGGCGTTTTGGTCAGACTAGTGGACGCGAAGCTTCACGAGGATGCCATCCACAGGGGCCCTGCACAGACAATTCCAGCCGTCAGGAATGCAGTTAAAGGCGCATTCATGAGGTCCAGACCGGTTATTTTTGAACCGATCCAAAAAATCCAGATAGATTCTCCAAATGACGTGATCGGGGGTGTAACTAGGGAGGTATCCACTAGGAGAGGGATAATCGAAGACATGCCTGTTGAGGACGGTGTGACCAAGGTCATAGGAACTATCCCCGTAGCCGAAACATTCGGATTCTCTAACGATATCCGCGCAGCAAGTCAGGGAAGAGCTATCTGGAACATGGAAAATGCAGGTTTCGTACACCTGCCACCGAATCTGTATGAGAAAGTAACTGGAGAGATTAGGGAAAGGAAGGGGCTGAAGGCAGAGATACCCGGAGAGTCTCACTACCAGGATTGATTAGTTTATTCTGACTAGCTGGTAATCTGTCATCTCCCTGAGGATTTTCACGGACTCTGACTCTCCGAGGACGTCAAGGCATGAATGTGCTTTGGAGTGGTGAAACATCGCCCTATCCATCGCATATTGAATAGAACCGTTGTCACGCAGCTCTTGCACCGCATTGGCCAGCAAGTCTGGGTCGCAATCGCCCGAACCATACGCTAGCTTGAATGAAGGCAAATCGTTTCCAGAATCTAACGCATGAATAGCGATCAGCGTCCTCTTTCCTTGTATTATGTCGGAGCCGGCTGGTTTCCCTAGAGTCTCGGTGTCCCCTGTGATGTCTATCAGGTCGTCCATCAGCTGGAAGCAAAGGCCCATATTAAGCCCCCAATCAGCCATTGACTGTACGACTTGTTCACTGGCCCCAGAGAGCTTAGCCCCTGTCATCGCACAGGTTTCGAACATAGCAGAGGTTTTTCCCGCAATCATCTCTATGTATTCATCTTCCGAGACTTCATCTCTTTTTTCGAATTCCATATCGATCATTTGTCCTTCCGCAACTCTTCTCACCATCTCTCCGATGGACTTGACGAGGAAAACCAAATCTCCGGCCTCTATGTCTTCAGATTCCGCTAAAATCTCAAACGCAACTGCAAGCATAGCGTCCCCTGCGTTGATTGCCGTAGCATCATCGTACGCTACGTGTACGGCATCCAATCCTCTTCTGATGGGGTCCTGATCCATGATATCATCATGGACTAACGTGAAGTTATGGATAATCTCAATTGAGGCTCCCAGAGTGTTATGGCCTGGATTAGATGATCCCACTGCATCCCCAACAAGCATTGGAATAATCGCCCTGAGCCTCTTACCCCCTCCTGTGAATAAGTGCTTCATCGCCCCATGAAGCCTTTCCTGCTTTATTTTCGACAAGCTTCTAAGTATCTCTCCTTCCACAGATTCTCTGTGACTTTTCAGAGCTGTCATCAGAGCTGTCCCCGGAGTTGTGGGACTTCCATGGATATTTACCTCTCCAAATTTCACTACTCCCCTCCTCTCTTTGATGTCCATGACATTTGGATATTCGTCCTGTAAAAACTCCTTCCAAAGAAGTCTGAACCAAGGTGCAACTAACTCGTTACCCCATCTTCCTTTGCCACTCATGATTTTCTCAATCTCTTCTGCGTCTGCCCAACTATGGCTCGAAATTTCATTTCGGTTAGGGGTGACCTCCAAGCTGTCCACCTTTGCTACGAGGACATGGTCAACTTCGTTCTCCACCCAGTCATCATCCCATCGACACTTATATTGAAAGGTCCCTATGTGGTTGAAGGATAATGAGTTAGCTACTTCTTGGCTAATGCCCAACTCTTGTGGAAGCTTCCTTCTTGCAGCGTTTATACAACCTTGAATAGGGTCGCCATTTTCACCTTCGATGTCCAGTGGATGACTGCAGCAGCTGTTGGCCCAAATACCGGGAAAGGTGATTTTCTCCATAGACCTTTGTTGAATCAGAAGCCGATCTTCTGAGTCGAATATGAGGACGCTGAACGCCCTGTGCAATAGGCCCTTCCCGTAGTGGCAGGACAGTTTACTTTCGCTTCCAAGGGACAGGTCGTCAGTATCAACCAGGATACACCTCTCCTCCATCATCTCGGCCTGTGTGCCATCATGCCCAGAGAGGGCTCCGTTTACTTCGGCCATGGTGGCGCGACAAACGTACGACATATAACAGAATCCAATCAACTAACTATTTTCGTACCAATGGTTGTGCCGTTTTGGAGTAGGTCAGACAGTCTTTCCGGGTAGTTGCCGTTGATGAACCAGACCTCCTCTACCTTCTCCGCAATGAGAGACGCCCTTTCCGCCTTCAGCACTATCCCCCCTGTGACATCCTGTTCACTTTTGTGTTCCGTCTCCACAAAATCTCCCGATTTCCATAACTTAATCAATCTGGACCCATCTACATTAGGCGGTTTATCCATCATCCCGTCTGCATCCCCAAGGAGGAATACACAATGTGTTACAGACGATATCTCAAGGGAAATTCTTGCCATTAGGTCGTCTCCAGAAAGGATTCCAAATTCGGGGCCCCCTTCAACATCTACCACATCACCAAAAGTAACCGGCACAACATTGGCTGGGCACGATTGTATTAGGGAAACATCCCCCTTGAATGTGGCCCCTGTATTTTTAGCCCAGTCAGATGGAGGGAAGGTCCTAGTCATCACCCCTCTGTCTTGAAGGGACTGCGTGACGAGGCTACTGAGTTCTTTCATATCTCTTCTGACAATCCCGACTGCTTTGCGTTGCTGATTAGATATTTCAGGCTTCAAACCATCGGACAAAGACCATTTTTTCGCCAATAAATGGCCGAATGACCCTGCTCCATGTACAATTATCACTGAATTACCCGAGGAAACTATCTTGGAAATCTCATCGCAAATCGAGTTTATTATGTTCAATCTTGGAGTCTTTATTGACGATTTATCCGTGATTAGGCCGCCCCCGAATTTTACCACCACCTTGGCGACCATAGCCCCTCTGAAGAGCTAGTCAGATTTGGGTTCTCCTATCGATTTATTGAAAGGTTCATTTCTAGGCTACTGTTGGGATGAACATGAGCGAAGCAGGGGATGTCGAGATTTTCCAAAGATGGCTGCAGGCAAAACTAGCTGCCACAGACCACATAGAAGATCCTTCCGAAAGGCAAAGAAGAAGGGCTCACATAGAGTCTGCCATAGGTGAGACAATCTCATTTAGGGAGTCCCTTGAAAAGCTCGAGTCCCTGAATTCCCCCTCTCCATTTATAGAGAGGGATTCCGCGGTCAGATCAATTGAGAATAACAGTGAACTCGTCAGTAGCAGGGATTCCAATGTCTGTCCAAAGTGTTCTTCTTCCCTAGTAGCAGATCTGGACTTCTGCCCCACCTGTGGAGAACAGATTTAATCACTCTTCTTCGTCCCACTTCGCCCTGGCTAATTCAAATTCAGGGTCGTCCGAAGGCAAGACGCTTAGGTACTCCCCAGCAACAGAGTCCACGAGGTACACAGTAACACCTGCGTGCCACACGGTTTCCCCTGAAGCTACCATAGAAGCGGTGTCGACTTCCAGAATGGAGGGCCTGTTGTGATGAACCTTACCTGCCTCTGCTGCCGATCTTACAGTCGCTGAAAGGTGGACATGGGATCTACCGCTAGGTGAGATCCCTACCTCAAGAAGATTCTCAGTCTCATCAGGTGAACACGGGTAGAAAAGCGAGGGAGGAATGTTATCAGTTGGGAGATCAAGCTCTATCTCCACACTATGTCCGTAGGTTGCTCTAATCATATTCCCTCTTACCTCATATCGCCCCTTAGCATCGGTTTCAGATATCGCCCTGAAGTGGTGAGGCCTGAGCCAGTGGTACCTCCTTTCATTTGACTTCTTGAATTGCCTGATGATATCTTTGATGTCTATCCATCCATTGATGTCCATTTCCAAGTCAAACTTTTCAGGAGCGTGTCTGAGTACCAAAGCCAGTCTTCTGGCTATGGAATCTCTCTCGTTCCCTCTCATTATGAACTTCCCCTCAGAATTGCATGCCGGGCAGAGATCGTCATCCGAGAAATAGCCGTGTGTGTTGCACTCTCTAATCATATTATCATCACGCCCAGTTGAAGCCTTCTCAAGAACCTCTCGGTCAGCCGCCTTCGCTCGATACAGCTACCAAGGGTTATTTCCCCCTAGTGCTCCCGAGGTATGTGAGAGCGGTTGTGGTCGATTGGATGAGGAGTCCATTCCATCGTGCGCACAAGGGAGATTTATCAGGAACTAGGCCCGATGAGATGCTTTCACAGGTCACAAAATCACTCTTATCAAGAAATATATTTGACAGGAATGAAATAGATGAAGTCATAGTCGGTTGCGCTTACCCAGAAGGCGAGCAGGGTTACAATATAGGAAGGCTCGCCACATTCCTAGGAGACATCCCTGTCACCGTCCCGGGCATGACGATCAACAGACTTTGCGGTTCCTCTATGCAAGCAGTAATGACAGCCGCTTCCAATATTGAATCAGGGTGGGGAGAGTGCTTCCTGTGCGCGGGAGTCGAGTCCATGAGTAGGGTGAAGAGGAGGGGCTTCAATTGGAGCCCACATCCATCGTTGGAAGCCGAATACCCGGAAGCTTACATCAACATGGGAATCACGGCCGAAAATGTAGCAGAATCATGGGGAATTTCCCGACTCTCTCAGGAGGAGTTCGCCCTCGACTCGCATTCCAAGTCCATTCACGCCAGGGAAAGTGGCTTTTTCGAAGATGAGATATGCCCTATTCTCACGGAAAGTAATACCATCGACAAAGATGGGTGCATCAGAGAGACCAGTATGGAGTCGATGTCCAAACTAAAACCTGTTTTCACTGATAACGGGACCGTGACTGCCGCAACCTCATCCCCATTGACTGACGGCGTTGTTTGCATCTTGATTTGCAGTGAGGAGTTCGCAGAGAGAAATGGCATGGAACCACTAGCGAGGATAGTGTCCGGCGCGGTCACAGGATGCAACCCCGAGTTGATGGGTATCGGCCCTATCTCAGCGACTAAACTTGTATTAGAAAGATCAGGATGGGATATCAATGAAGTCGATATTTTCGAAATCAACGAAGCTTTCTCCTCCCAAAGCCTGGCGGTGATTGAGAGCCTATCCATAGATTACAACAAAGTCAACATTGACGGAGGGGCGATTTCCATTGGTCACCCCTTAGGGGCTTCCGGAGCTAGAATCGTCGGGAAGGCCGCCTCCTTACTGAAAAGGACAGGGTCGAGTAAAGCCATAGCTACAATGTGCATTGGGGGAGGCATGGGAATCTCCCTTTCCCTTGAGAAAATCTAAATCACTAGGTTTCCATCACACTCTGGGCATTTATCTGTTTCTGAGAGTAAAGAAGGTATTACGGCTAGGATACTTGAGCAATGAGGACACGCCGCTACGACCTCTCCCTCCTGTACAGATACCCCCTCAACGCTTTCACCATCCCCAAACCAGGATATGAATGACGGGTTGTTCAGAGTAGATATTCTCCTGAAAGACGTGATCCCAAGGAGCACGTACAGGGCTCCGATAATCACCGACGGGCCTGCGAATATGATCAAGAAACCCTCAGTTGTGAAACATATTCCAATGCAGCCCAATGATATTGTACTGACGAATATACCAGGGGCCTTCCGCAATCTCAGAAGAATAGATCCCAGTATTGAAATCGGTATAGAGATGAGTCCCAATATCAACGGGAAGATGAAGAATACCGAATTTTCATAGGGGAGGTTGAAAATGACCAACACCTGTACCATTGATAGCACTATCAAGAGAAATGACACGTGTTTGACTATCGAACCCATGCCTCGACCCATGTGCCTCGGCCCATCCCTGGAGCGACGCACTCATGAATCACTCGGCAATCCGAAAGCATGGTCTCGGACACCGGGGTAACCCCGCACGGCGAAACTTTGGCCAATAGGCGGATATTGCTAGCTATAACTGGTGGAATTGCTGCAGTAGAGTCTATCAAATTGTCCAGAGAGATGAGAAGGCACGGCGCAGAAGTCCTACCCATGATGACAAAAGAGGCAACCAAGGTTGTCACCCCTTTGGCTGTATCTTGGGGAGCAGGTTCCGAAGCCATATCTGATTGGAATCCCTCGATGGCGCAACTAGAAGCATTCGATGCCATAGTTGTAGCTCCCGCAACCAGGAACTCAATCGCCAAGCACCTAAATGGAATCATGGACTCTCCGGTGATGATGGCTCTCTCCGCCGCGCGAGGGAACAGGACACCTCTGATTTTTGTCCCATCAATGCACTCAGACCTTTTTGATGACCCAGTCACTAGTGAATTGTTAGATTCCCTGACTGAGGAGGGCTCCTACGTAATAGTAGATGACGAGAAGGAGGGAAAAAGGAAGCAACCAACTGCTGTTGAGATAGTCTCACAACTATGCAACATACTAAACTCATCTCTCCCCAACAGGAAAAAAATTGCCTTGACCCTCGGGGCTAACTCCTCGCCGATTGATGATGTGCGGAGCATAGTGAATACATCCACTGGGAGGACAGGCTGGTCTTTGTCCGAATATCTGTACAGGATGGGACATCGTGTCGTATGCGTTGCTGGGAAAACCTCAGCGTCCCCAAAATTCAACCTCCCTGATGTTAGAAAACGTGACTCTCCCGAACAAATGTTGCAAGAGGCAATTCAGGTCTCCGAGGAAGAAAAGCCCGACGTCTGGATATTCTCTTCGGCAGTACTGGATTACATCCCCGAGCCAATCTCAGGGAAGATTCCAAGTGGTGAATCGAACATTTCCGTGAGATTGCTACCGACAGAAAAGCACATCCCAAAAATTCTTTCAAAGATGCAAGATTGTGTTTCCATAGGATTCAAGCTTGAAAGCAATATCGAGCCTAATTCCCTCATCAACAAGGCCACGATACTGATGGAGAAATACTCCCTCAGTGCGGTAGTTGCGAATCGATTGGAGGATCTAAGGACTCCCGGGCCCCCCCGTCGATGGCTCATCGAGTCGAATGGTAGCGTAACGGAGATACCAGACTTGCATTCTCTATGTTCTGAAATAGAGGCTTATATCACCAATTTGACGTCTTGAGATACGAATTATTCAAACCAAACTCGTACTCGGAGTCTCATGGACGCCCCTAAGAAGGCCAAGAGGGGAATCCCCCCAAAGTCGGATTTTAACTCATGGTATCCTTCAATAGTTGAGATCGCAGATTTGGTGGACAAGAGATATCCAATAAAGGGCATGGATGTTTGGAAGCCATATGGCCTCAGTGCCATGTCCCTGATTGATGGTTTGGCAAGAAGGCAAATGTCCCTAACAAATCACCATGAACACAGATTCCCTCTGCTGGTCCCAGAGAATCTTCTGGACAAGGAGAATAAACTCGTATCGAGGTTGAAGGCCGCTAGAGAAGCAGGGGTTGATCCCTCGGAACTTAGGGTTGAGGAAGAGGAATCCGGATTCAAGAAGGAAGTATACTGGGTAACTCACGGCGGGGAGAATGAGTTAGAATCCCCCATGTTCCTAAGACCTACCTCAGAGACTCCTATGTATACAATGTTCTCCCTATGGGTAAGGAGTCATTCCGATCTTCCCCTGAAAACCTTCCAAATTGTCAACACTTTTCGCTACGAGACCAAACAAACTAGGTCATTCATCAGAGTAAGGGAAATTCACTTCTTCGAGGCTCACACTGTACATGCCGACGAGAAAGGGGCCTCTGATCAAATCACAGAGGATGCTTCAATGGTTCAAAGTATACTACATGACCTCTGTCTACCCAGCATAGTCTCCAAGAGGCCTGTCTGGGACACATTCCCCGGTGCGTGGTATACTATGGCAGCCGATGTTTTAATGCCTAACGGCAGAACCTTACAAGTTGCTACTTATCATCACTACAGGGATCAGTGGGCTAGGTCCTTCGATCTCAAGTACGAGGACCAAAATGGGAAAACACAGTTCTGCCATCAGACTACATTCGGGATGTCAGAGAGGCTTCTCGGATCAGTCGTTGGCATGCATGGGGATGATCAAGGCCTAATAATGCCCCCAGCCGTCGCCCCACACCAAGTGGTATTACTCCCGATTGCCGCCCATATCAGGGATGATGTAATCACTGAGATTCATGCCATAAGGGATAGATTGGATGAAGCGGGAATAAGGACTCTCATCGACGATAGAGATGTGAGGCCTGGTGTGAAGCATTATGATTGGGAAATTAAGGGGGTCCCGATTCGCCTCGAGCTTGGGCCGAGGGACATCGACTCGGGAAATTGCATTATTTCAGAGCGAGTAGGTAAAAAATACGAGGTTCCGATTAATGATGTCGTTGGAGCCGTAAATTCAGCACTGGCGTCTGTTGCTGATGAGCTGAGAGTCAGAGCTCGTGGGTATTTCTCTGATCTGATATCCGAATTACCTCAGGTAACAAATGTCGATGGCGAATACAGATTCTCATCTCCTGTAAACGAAGGGATGGTCTACTCATTCCCATTCTGTGGTACCGATTCAGATGCTGAAATCCTGGAGAAACTATCAGGTCTCACTATGCTCGGCGAGTGTGTTGATGAATATGACCAGCCCAGAGAGTGTGTAATGACCGGAGTGCAGACCACAAAAAAGCAACATCTGGCTAGGATGTACTAGGTCCTCTTTCTAGCTGTTATCAACATCAGCAATGCGAAAAGCATCATCATTGCACCATCCACAATTCCGCCAGTTCCAGATTCGCCCCAAGCGTCCTTGCTTCCAATTTCGGAGTACTGGGTCCAAATTAGCCGTGTGTTCAGCTCACAATACGAGCTCTCGTTCACTTCATCGGAAAGAGCCGTGATGGAATCTCCGGATCCGTTTGAAAATGCAACCGCTACTCCGTCTTCGTATAGTGTGGACAGGTACGAATAGGGCGGATTATCAATATGCCAATTTTGACTGTCGAACCTCACCGGGACATCATGGGACACCCATGTGGAATTCCCATTGTCCACGACCTCAGTCGATCCATTCTGTGATATTTGCCAATCCAGAGTGTAGGAAGAGCCGTTGTTCAGCCCTTTCATAGTCCAAACTATGGACAGGGTATTGTTGTGGAGCTGTGTACTGGAGGTTAACTCTAGCTCTTGAACAGGAGCTTCGTCTTCACATATCGGCAGGGCAGTGCCGATTCCGAGTGCCACGTTGAACGTTGTGATGACTAGGAGTAGAAACATAAGCCCTGGCAACACTACCCTCCTTCGGCCATTCTTTTTGGATTCTGGTTCTAGTGCATCTCTCATATTACCAGTCGGTATCTCTACACCGCCATTCCCGTTGGTAGCTTTCAATCCACTCTCGGGAGGCGATACCGGAGGCTCAATTCCCATCCCCTCCAAGGCCTCCCTGCCGTAGATTCTCTCAGCCATGGAATAGAGTTGCGCATCTCCACTAATCTCGGAAGGATCAATTGATCCATCAAGGACTCCCTTGATCCTGTCAGAGTCGTCCATGTCATCCGGTCCCATGGTTACTTCATGAATGAAACCCTAGTATGAATGAGAAATCGCATCATTCAAGGCAGTAGTGATTCGCATGACTCTACAATATCTTTGTATGTAAGTCCCATTAGTTCCATCAGCTCCCCCGGCTCTCCGCTTTCTCCAAACCTGTCGGAAACCCCGACCATCCTGATCGGCACCCCTCCATTGTGGGAAACATGCTCTGCTACTGCACTTCCCAGCCCTCCGATTACGGAATGGTCTTCTGCGGTCACAATGCCCCCACATTCCGCAATTAGCTGATCAATCAGATCTGTGTCGAGTGGCTTAATTGTGTGCATGTCCACTACAGTCGCCTCAACTCCTTCGGCAGACAGCTTCTCGGCGGCCCGCATGGCCTCAGCGACCATGACCCCGCATGCTACTATGGCCACATCGGTGCCTTCACGGAGCTTCGAACCCTTTCCAATCCTCAAATCTTTAGAACTCTCCTCATTATACATTCTTGGAGTTTTGTTCCTGACGGTCCTAGTGTAAGAAGGTCTGTCATGATCTAACAATTGAACCGTTAGCTCTTCTGCTGATAGGTCGTCGCACGGATGAATAACACTCATGCCCGGTATTGTCCTGTACAACGCTAAGTCCTCGATTGACTGAGCGCTACTTCCATCGGTGCCTGTGTGGATACCACCGTGGCTACCACAAAGATGTACCACCAAACCAGGCCTTGCAACGCCATTCCTTACCTGTTCAAATCCCCTCTCAGTGAAAATTGCGAAGGTGCTTGCAAATGGTACCTTGCCGGAAGATGACATGCCGGCCGCCACCAGGATCATATTTTGCTCAGCTATGCCAAGAGAAACAGTCCTGTCAGGATTCGCTTCCCTGAATAAGCACGATTTAGTAGATTTCCCAAGGTCTGCCTCAAGTACCACAACGCGAGGGTCATCAGCCAAGCGGAGGAGGGCAGAGCCATACCCGTCTCGCGAAGCACCACCAGTCGATGGAGCACTCACGATAACTCCTCCAGAGCGATACCTAACTCCTCGTCATTCGGAGCTTTCCCATGAAATGAGGGGTTATCCTCCATGAAAGAAACCCCCCTCCCCTTAGTTGTGTGAGCAACGATGGCCGTTGGATGACCGGTTGTATCCGAGGCCCATCGAATCGCCTGTGAGATCTGTTCCATATCGTGCCCATCGATTTCCATTACATCCCATCCGAATGAGGAAAGCTTTGCTCCAACATCTCCAACTTCCATCTGTACTTCCACGAAATCGTCATTTTGTATCCTATTCCTGTCCACTATCAGATTCAGCCTTCCAACAGAATGGAAATCGGAAGCCATTGCTGCCTCCCAAAACTGACCCTCTTGTATCTCCCCGTCTCCGACCATCACCCAGACATCACGATCGCTAGAATCCATCCTCGCGGCTAATGCACATCCAAGTCCGAAGGATAACCCCATTCCTAAGCTACCTGCGGAGAAATCTACCCCATCTGTCCACTTCATGTCCACATGTCCTTGGCAAACAGAACCCATCTTTCGGAAGGACATCATATCCTCCTCATTGATGAATCCCATTTCATATAGGATCGAGTATATGGCCGGGCTTGCATGCCCTTTGCTCATGATGAATCTATCCCTATCTTCCCATTCCGGATTATTGATATCGAATCTCAATTGGCTACCGTATAGTGCGGCAATGATATCTATGGCCGACAGGGATCCCCCTGGGTGACCAGCACCTGCTGCATGAATCATCCTCACTATATGTCTTCGACATCTGAGCGCTAACTCACGCAGTTGCGGTATTGCCATTCCTAGCGCCCGGTCCTCGGAATTCATGACCATGCTAGAAAATCTAACTAATGATGCTTTCCGGGAACTTGTAACATGAGTCTAGACGAATTTTTATGACGGCGATGCCAGACCACCAGTCGTTAGCATGGCGGACGTGACGAGTAGGTACTCCAATTCTAATTGGAGGGGGGCCCTCTCCACAATGGAGGTACCAATTGCTGTGAAGCACAGTAAAATAGCCTTAGAGTGCCTAGAAACACTAATTTCCAGGGGCAGGCTGTCTTTCAGTCAAGGTGTCGAACTGATGAAAGAGAAAGAGATTTCATCAGTAACCTCACTGGCAAACATGGTAAAAAGGTCCAGATTTTCCAAACACGTATTCTTCAACGAGAACCTACATGTTAATTCAACAAACATCTGTGTTCTTGCCTGCAGATTTTGCGCCTTTAGAAAGGGACCGAGGCACCCGGAGGCTTACACGCTCAGCCCAGAACAATACCTAGACAGGGTCAGGCCTTACTCGAGGAACATCGACGAGGTCCACACAGTAGGAGGCCTACACCCAACTTGGACAGTCAGGGAGTATTGCGATCTCTTTTCGTCACTTAAGCAAGAATTCCCCAATATCCATATCAAGGCTCTCACCGCTGTCGAGATTAAGCATCTCGCTAAGAGATCCTCACTCTCATTTGAGGAGACCCTATCCACACTCTCTAGAGCTGGATTAGACTCCCTTCCCGGTGGCGGTGCGGAAATCTTAGTGGACAGCGTTAGGGACAGAATATGCATGGGCAAGGAGTCCTCTGACGAATATCTAGACATACATGGGGTAGCACATTCACTCGGAATGCCGACAAACTGTACGATGTTATTCGGAACTGTGGAAACGATTGAGGATAGAATCACACATCTCCTCCGACTGAGAGAACAACAAGACTACTCCGGGGGATTTCAGTGCTTTGTCCCATATCCATTCCTCCCCGATAAGACCCGCCTCCCTGAGGCACAGCTCTCTTCAGGACTCGAGACGATAAGGATGATAGCAGTATCTAGGTTGATGCTTGATAATATCCCCCACATCAAAGCTTACAGAATGAATATTGGAGACAAACTCGCATCCTTCGCCATAAATTGTGGAGCGGACGACGTGGATGGGACTGTTGGACATGAGGAAATTATGCATGAAGCAGGGAGTAAAACTAGCCTCACAACAAGCTCCGAGCAACTTGCTAGGATGATTATATCTGCTGGATCTATCCCAGTAAAGCGAAACTCCACATACTCCAACTTCGAAACTATCACAATCTCAGGGGAGAAAACCGCCAAAAAACTGCCTGTAATTGCGTTGGTGGGATGACATGAGCTGGAAAAATGTCATCGGGCGAGTTTCATTCTCAAACTGCGACCCAATATTCGATGGCCTAGATTCCAGCTGGACCATCCTATCCGCCCCTCCAGCATGGTTGACTGGTCATGTGATGCGCAGGGATTGCATAGCGGCCCCCATCCCCTCAGCGGATTATGCCTTGAACAGCGAGGAATTGATGTTAATTCCTGAAATAGGGATTGTAAGTAATGGGAATGTTGGATCGGTTTTACTTTTCGGCAACCGACCGATAGAGAATATGAGGGATATCGCATTGCCTACAGATTCTTCGACATCAAAGGTTCTGCTGAAGTGGATCGTTAGGAATCGGGGGTTAGATCCAAAATTTGTAGAATCCGGCCCGGACATCCATGCCATGCTAGAGAAATGTGATGGCGCTTTGCTGATTGGGGACAGGGCGATACTAGCGTCAATTTCTAACCCTGAGTTGGTTAGGATGGACCTGGGTGAAGAGTGGACTCGAGTGACAGGACTCCCAATGGTGTTTGGCGTCTTTGTGGCAAGGAGGGATTCACCGAGTGATGTCTTACAAAGAGCCCATTCTCAAATGCTTAGACAAGTAGAAATTTTTGAAAATGACCCAAAATGGAGGAGGCAGGTGATATCCAGGACCTCCAAGAAGATGGGTTTCCCTGTGGAGAGAGTAGAGGACTACTTCGAAGCAGAGGTTAGGAACAGAATGTCAGACGAGGATATCGAGGGTCTTACGAGGTTCCTCAAAGACGGTTGCGGTATGAAGGAAGAGCCGGTTTGGCTAGATGTTCACTCAGAGTAGTTCAACCTCTTACTAGCGACCCAATCCAACAGGTCTAGAGCCACTTCGCACGATTCCGCTACTACTATATCTCTGTCATCCTTAAACCTCCTGAGCACTCCAAGGGCAGTCTTATCCCCTATGGCCCCCAATGCTTCCGCAGCTTCATGCCTCACCATAACATCTTCATCGTAATCCTCGAGTCTTTCTATCAAATATGGCACAGCCGAGGAATCCTGCATTTGACCCATAACGTATGCAATCTCATGTTTCAGAAGTGCTGAAGATGATGAGAATGCCGCGGCCAAAGCCTCCACTGAATCCTTTCCCCCTATGTTCCTCAAAGCGAATAGTGCGCGCATCCTCTGAAACATCTTCTCATCCTCGCTACAAATGGTCTTCCTAAGCGTCGCTACATCGTTTTCTTCACTAGGGGGTGCGGGATCCACGGAGTCAAATTCACTAACGTCAGGTTTCTGCCTATCCATTTACTCACCCGAACCCACAAAGACAATTGAGTCCACATCAAGGTCGTTCCTTACCATACCTAGAGCCTGCCCCTCCTTCAGGAAAAGTCTGATTGCCTCCCTGCCGTCTTTCCCGTAATCCAGAGTCCTATCGTTGACGTACATCCCAACAAACTCCTTGTTAGTAGAGTCATCTATTCCCCGTCCCCACTTCTTGGCGAACCGCAATGCCTCTTCGGGATTATTCAATGAATGTTCGATACTGTTCTTAACATCTTTAGTTATCTCCCTGCACATTAGCATCCCTAGGTCCTTCCTAACCACATTTCCTCCTAGAGGGAGGGGTAAACCGGTTTTCTCATTCCACCATATGCCCAAGTCAAGAATCAGATTAACACCCTCATCCTTCCAAGTTAGCTGACCCTCATGTATGATTACACCTACGTCATAATCTCCTCTTTGTACTGCTGGCATGATGTCGTCGAAAGGCACGACTTCGAACTTCACGTCTCCCATAGCTAACCTCAGTGCTAGGTATGCACTGGTCCCAACCCCTGGTATGGCAAATACTAGATTCTTAGCATCCTCTAAGCTAATTTCTCTGTTGGAGATTATCATAGGGCCATATCCCTCGCCCATTGACGCACCGCAGTTCATCAGGTGGTACTTGTCTGATATCTCAGGGAAGGAATGGATACTCACGGCTGAGACCTCGTAATCTCCGTTCATAGCGTGCTTGTTCAGAGTCTCGATGTCTAACAATACATGCTCGTAACTCCGCTCTCCCGTGTTAATGGCCCCAGTAGTCATAGCATGAAACATGAAGGCATCGTCTGGGTCAGGTGAGTGGCCTATCCTGTAGGAGCGGGCTTGAGGCATAAGCTCCGGAGTACAATTAGATTGAAAATTCCTCCGCGTGAATACTCTCTGTAGTAAGAGTGAATAGGCCGTGCCACGACGAGTACACATGGTCGACCCTACCAAGCTGTCCACCGCCACAGGACAACTTGGTCCGATATGCTCAATCACAGGCAAGCCCATTACTTTCTCCGAAGCAATAGTAGTTGACAATCAGTACGTATGCTATGAGGCATACGTGGAGATTATGGGAAACGACTCCGCCACTGATTCCCGTGAAGTCCCCAAGAAGCTTCAGATGGATTAGAGGCGCACCTTCATGTGCCCCGGGCCCCTCATACAGACGTGACCACGGGTTGGAGCAGGTATGCCCTGAGATTTGGTGATTATTACAGATCATTGGGAACTGAGGATCTCTGGACTCCTCCGAGACTGCGTTCAAGGGAGTGGATGTTTATCCCATGGGGCTCAAAACCACCTGACAGGCACAGAGGCTTACCGACTAAACAGGACCTTCTGGTTTATTTGCAGACTAGAACCCCCCATTCATGCTTTCACAGTACAGCATACTACAAAGACCCAAGCCAGAGGAAAATGGCCGACAAAGGTTGGCTGGGAGCAGATTTAATCTTCGACCTTGACGGTGACCATCTTCCAGGTGTCTCAGACAATGACTTCCCCGGTATGATGGGGAAAATTCAGGAACAAGCTTGGAGTCTCTGGTCGGACTTCCTCGAGCCTGAATTCGGATTCAAAGAGAGATACGTTCAGACCACATTCTCTGGACACAGGGGATTTCACATTCACGTCAGAGATCCCTCTTTGATGCACCTAGATTCTAATGCGAGACGGGAATTGGTCAATTACATCACAGGGATCGGCATAGATGTCCAATCGGTAATGTCTGGTCCTGACATTGGATGGTCCGAGAGAATTGATATCGGCTTCGAGGATGTCATAGATAAACTCGCTGCGATATCTTCCAGTGAAAAAAACTCACATTTGGTCAATGACCTACACTCCAATCTCAAATCAAGAAACTTCTCGTGTTCCAAGGAGCTCATAAAAAAGCTGTCAGCAGAATCAACCACTGGGGGGCGAATCGATCGGCTAAGGCAGGATAACAGCAGGACCGTATTCACAACTAAAAAATTGAATGAAGCTTTCTGGGAGCTGGTGAAAGGCGCTCCTCTAGCCGTTGGCGAAACAGACGAAAACGTCACTGTTGACATCAAGAGGGTTATCAGGTGGGTCGGTAGCTTACATGGGAAGTCCGGCCTGAGAGTGACGGAATTCCCCTTAGGCAGACTGGACCCTGATGGAGTAAACCCATTCAATGCGATGGAGGAGTCCTCTGTATTCAGCACCCAGAATAAGACCAGAGTGGAACTAATCAAGGATGACGTAACCACTAGGATTTCTGGTCAGGAGGTGTCGGGTTCAACTGGAGATGTCTTTGATGTTCATGAATCCCTAGCAACCTTTCTCGCCCTCAAGGGATGGGCAATCATACACTAATGTGCCCCAATATGTATGCTTCATCACAGAATGTTGAATAGTGTAGAGTTTCGGAAAAGGACCGAGAGGACCATGCCGGACGAGGACGAGGAGGGAACGGGCCCCAACGGATTGCCTCTTCCCCCCCCACCGCCAGGAATGAATTTCCCGCCTCCCCCTCCGCCTCTTCCTACTCCACCAGATCCTCCGGCCGAAGAGGCCATTCCTCCTCCGGTATCCGAATCGGGGGAAGAAGAGGGTGGGAATCCTAACCCAACAGACTTCCACAGCCATTGGGAAAAGAGAAAGACTGACGGTAACGCACCCTCATTAGACAGCAGGGAGAGCATGTATGGGCACATCGATAGGCTCTCATCAGGGCAGGTCGGCTCCCTTATGGACAGGTTTTCAGATAGGTTTGGTTCAGAACTTGACAGGGAAATAATCGTCCTGCGAAAGAAACAGCAACAAGACCTTCTTGCCATCAAACCAACAGTAGAGCTCATCTCCGCACCGGAATCTGTCGAAGAAGTGACCGAAGAAACCGAGGTTGAGGAAGATGAGGACATGTTTACAGAATTCTTCGATGTCGTCAACAATCTCCTCGGAGATATGGAGGATGACTTCGTCGATTCCTTTGTCGCCTCCGAAGACTTTCCGCTGTTCCAGAGTGTTGGAAATTCTCCAGCTGACTGCGACGATGAGATGAGGGCCGATTTCTTCTCCATGATAAATCGAGTCCTCGGAGAGCTTCCCGAAGACAAAATAGAGAATTTCATCACATCTCCAGGATTTGTGATTTATCAGAAAATGGGTGATTTGTACTCGTAAAAGGAGGTGTAATAATGGGACTACTAGAAAAAGCAGGAAAAATTACAGATGAAGAGAAAAAGGAAGAAAAGCCCGTAGCAACATCCGTTAAGGCTGAACCCGCACCAGTCGTCGCCAAACCTAAGAAATCCAAGAAGAAATCAGCTAGAAAATCTAAGAAGACTACTCCAAAGGAACCAAAAGCACCAAGGAAGAAAAGAGCAAAATCCGAACCCAAGATAATGCCCGACGGATTCGAAGAAGCTGGCAAGGCCCGAGGATCGTTGAGGGTCTTCATTGATTTCGCAGTGAATTTTGGTTTTATAATAGCGATTTTCGTGGGATTCGCGATATTGGAGACTCCCACGACATTCCCACTCATCGTCGCTATACTACTGTCGGCATTCAACCTGGTAGTTATGCCTGTAAGATTCAACCATTCGATGGGAAATGTGATATCAAGAACTCAGTTTGTCAATTCAAGAGGCAATAATGCCAATTTCATCTACCACTCTCTCAAGAATACCACAATCGCATCCTATTTCGTGTTTTTATTGGGAGTTTTCTTCGGTATATCGATGCTCGGAGACAGCTCCGGGATTGAGGGGGGGGACTTCATGAATGCCTTCATAGCCATATGCCTCTCAGCCATACTGATACCATTGTTAGACTATGTTTTCAAGAAGACAAGGGCTGACTCCCTTGGCCTTTGGGAAGTAGCATTCGGCGGTGTTTGGCTGGTTAAAGCCACCAAGTCTGCATCTGAGGGGTCCCAATCCAAGTTCATGAGAAGACTCGAATCAATGGCTGAGTATGCAGAATCAAGAGTCGATCTCGACGATGACGGAAAAGAGTGATACTAAATCACCTCAAACTTCTGACCTGAAACACCCTCCAATGTCCCTTCGGAAATCTGCGTAGGTGCAACGGCCAATGCGATATGTCCCCCGTCGAATTCTCTTGTCGAGGTCACATTGATAGTGAGGCCTCCTTCAAGCCTATTCTTACCGAGATTTATGGGCATGGGCGAAGCGATGCTGAGCATATGCTTTCTCACAGAACCCCTACTATCCAATCGTGCGTGTATCTCCTGACCCGGATAACAACCCTTGTTCAGAGAAACAAGCGTTCCTAATCCTATATCCGACGGTAGGCGCGTGCTGTCGGCCTCGTTGCCCGACGGAAGACCCGATCTTATTCTCGCACATTCCCATTCCTCACTCGTTCGGAGCTCCAATGATTTATCTTTGATTCTCTGAATGAATGATTCATCATCGCTCCTATACAGGATATCGAAGTGCCCGACACCCGAAATAGAATTTTTCGAAATAATCACGTCGCCAATTGTTAAAAATTCATTATCTGATATCTCACTCATGTCTGGGTATATCAAAGTCAGCAATTCAGCCGCCTCATCTCCATGTACTACACAGTGCTTCAAGGCGTCATTCCCATCATACAAGAGGAAATTCTTGTCCCACGGTATTCCCGTTGTTAGCGATAATCTTGTACTCTCCATATTCTCGAGAATTCCCAATATGATAATCTCGGAGCCTATGCCAAAACAACTCACGATATCCTCAACTCTGCCATTTGAGTCGCAGATTAAACCGTCTATTCGCTCATTATTCTCTATATTACTGACATCCACAGTCAGTATGTTATTGAGATGATCTGCGCATCCATCACCGCTAAACACGGAGATGCTTGATTTAACGTGGTAGATAGAGGCTTTCGGACCCAATGTAATCCCCATATTATCAACTGAATGATTGCCCGCATCCACATGACTTCGAGGCATTTGGGTTCTCTATTTGGAACCCACCTCCCATGAGAGAGTCTTTGTAATCTACTCTGATTCCGTTGAGCATAATGCTGTCCTTATTGTGAATGAAAACCCTAATGCCTCCGATTTCTATGATTTGAAAACCGGGTGTGTCGGGAGCCTCCACTATCGCCATGTCGTACATGTATCCGGAGCAACCCCCGGATTGGGCACTAATCAGCAAGACATGGGTTTGCTCATCACCAGCCATGGATTTGGATAAAGCGACTTTGGCCGCGTCAGTCATATCTATGGAGACGTCGACTATCTCGACCTCTGACACGACGGGGAGTGTGAACCCCCCTCCTCCAAGAATACCCATTGGTGCGTCCCTGACACTCAACATATTTGAACAGTTGCGAAACCAATCGTCATGTATGAATACTTGGTGGGTGCTGTAGTTGTGTGGACTCTGTATGGGATGTCGATATCCAGAGGATTTCTACTGGCTCGAAGAGCTATGATACCGACTCAGTGGCGATTGAATCGCCATTATCAATCAACTTAGAGTTCAGGGGCGAAATATTCTCTGTGGGGATTCTTATGAGGACTCCCGGGAATGACCGAGAGTTAGTCATCGGCTTCCTCTATGGCGAGGGAATCATAGAGAATTACGAAAATGTGGAGGATATCGACATCGAGGATAATTGCTGCCTTGTGAAAATAACGGCAGACAGTAATTTCGATCCCGTGGAACATGTTAGGAAAACATCGGTTTCCTCGGCATGTGGTATATGTGGTCGAGACTCCGTATCGAATCTTCTCCGGCCACAAGGCGTCAAAATTCCGACTGGTCGTACTTACTCACTCCATAACATCATCAAATCCGTCGACATACTCCGTTCATCACAGGACGTTTTTTCTCTGACAGGCGGTTCTCATGCTGCCTCTATGATGGAACCAAGTGGCAGGATGGTTCTCATCGCTGAGGACGTGGGAAGACACAATGCGGTCGACAAGCTCATCGGCAAATGCCTTTCCTCGGGAATTAAAAATCCCGGTGATAATTTCCTAGTAGTTTCTGGTAGGGCCTCTTTTGAGTTGGTTTTGAAGTCAGTTAGATTCGGGTTTCCAATGTTGGTAGCTGTTGGAGCTCCAAGTTCTCTGGCAGTGGATATGGCGATTGAGCACGGATTGACATTGGTTGGATTTGTAAAGAAGGAGAAAATATCCGTTTACAGTTTCCCCGGAAGGGTCCAGACTATCTAGATCTTCTGGCCTGCTCCTTGGCTAGTATCTTACACCTACTAAGCTGCTTTTTACAAAGGTCCCTATCATGCTGGTCCAGTCTTCTGTCCAGAGCCTGTATGAAGCACTTTACAGCGTCTTCAAAAAGTTCCAGAGATGCGTATGATGACCCCATGTTGTAGAGGATCTTTCCACCAACAGCCTCGGGATTCATTGAAATCGCGGTATGATACGATCTTATACTGTCTCCATATTTTCCCATTTGGTAAAGTGCGTGCCCCCTACCAGCCTGTGCTTTGACCCTAAGCTCCAGCTCTTCTCTGGGCGCTCCTCCGATCGCCTTCTCGAACGCACTAAGGGCCTCTGAGCTCCTCTCCTCGGCAAGGAGATTGACTCCTTTATTGTACCACTCTATTGATACATTTAGATCGAGATCTGAGGCCTCGTTTTGGCTTTCAAGAATCTCTTGTGCCTCTTTGCCTGCCGCAATGAGATCGGTTTCCTCGATTTCATCAACAGCTACCACTTCTTCCGACGCTTCCAGGGACTTTGCCTTCTGCCTACACTGTAACGCTCTGTCTATGTGTCCAGCAGCAGAAAGTGAGTCGGCCATACCCTCCCAGATTAACGGATCTTCCCTGTTATCTTCCAGAAGCTCCTTCCAGACCTTCACTGAATCAACATGGTCGCCCCTTTCAGTCATCTCTTTGGCTTTCGCAATTCTAATCGATACCGTGTCTACAACTGGGCTGATATCTTGGCTATCCTCCTCAACTGTTGCCAGCCTTAGTCGAGCTTCAACGATTCTAGATTCCAAGCCTTCAACGGTCTCTAATTCTAATGCTTTCTCCCATATGGATACGGCTTCCTCATAGTTACCAATATCGGCTCTCATGTCTCCCAGCGAGATCAGACTCTTGACGTGTTCAGGATCTGACAAAAGTGCGTTGGATAGAGATTTCATAGCATCATTTTCCCTCCCGAGGCCTCTTAGAATCTGTGAGTGATTGAAGTGTGTTTTTGCCCTGTCATCCCCTAATGTGATTGCGTATTCTATGGATTCCAGCGCCTCATTGGTATGTCCCACTATCGAGAGGCATGAAGCACACATAGCCCACAACTCAAAGCTCTGTGAACCATCATCATCCAATCTTGCCCTAATTTTGTTTAATGCATCTGAAGCCCTGTTTTCTCGAATCATTATTTTGGCGCTCTCAATCACGTCTTGTATTGTCTCAACAGGTCTTGAATCCAGTATCAATTCTGGCTCAGTCACTTCCCTGCTCTCCAGAACAAGAAGCTCCTCTTCGTACTCTTCAGATAGAGGCGGGTCCTCGGAAACAGGTTCGTCGAAACCTTGGGCAATTTCGGATAATTGTTGCATTTCTCCCAATACCTTGATTGCTTCCTTTGCAAAATTAGACGCCCTTTGGGGGTCTTTGTTCTCCAGTAGTACTGCCAGATTTGCCATTGTGGGGCCGTGGCCCGGATTTACTCGGTCAGACTCCTCGAATGCTAATATCGCTTCTTCGGGCATGCCCCTTGCCGTTTGTACGACTCCTAAACCATACCATGCGGCAGCACTCTCGGGCTCTAGCCTGGTCGCACTAGTGTATAGCTGGCTTGCAATCAGCATGTCACCAGAGTCTGCATGAGATCGGGCATCTCTAAGCATCTGAGCTATCCTGCCCTCATCCATGCCTACTCGATGTACGAGTGAAAAATAAGCATTGTCTAACCCTGGACCAATCTAAGTCAGACATACCCATATTTTGAATATGAGGTCCTGTATCCGTTGTTATGGATGACGACATATTGGTTATGGGAATTTGTGGGACATATGACTTAGAATCCGCCAATGGTAGAATGCTGGAAATCATCCTGAAACAATGCTCTGAACTTGGTGCCCAAACAATTGTTTGGGACCATGGTACTAAGCCACTTCCCTTGGTAGGCGCCGAGGGATGCTGGGACGATTCAAACGTCAAGGAGTTCCAAGAATTAGCAACCAAGGCTGATGCTTTCATTCTTTCAAGTCCAGAATATCACGGCACCATGAGCGGGGTAATGAAAAATAGTATGGACTGGCTCTACTCGAAACACACATCTGGAAAGGTGTTTGGGTTAGTTTCCACTTTGGGTGGGCAGCCAAGTAATAACACCCTAAATCACATGCGAATCGCGGCTAGGTGGATTCATGGTTGGGTGACTCCGGAACAGGTCGCTATACCTCATATCAAGAGGGCATTCGACGATGATGGCAATTTGAAGGAGGAATCCCTCAGGGAGAGGGTCATGTCTGTCTCCACTTCCGTGGTAGAGAGCGCAAAGAAGCTGAGGAGATGATTTGGAGACGTTACCCCCTGGGAGCGAAGTTTTACTCTTTCTGACCGCTTTTTCGGGTGTAATCACATGGATCGGTAAAAACATAATCCGCTCAGAAGCCCTGACTAAGTCTTTCGCAATTACAGGCACCTGTTGCATGGTAAGTCTGATGATATGGGTAGTGCTGGGATGATATATGCAGGTCTCAGGCAGTAGCGTGCCCTTCAGAGCTCCTTGCAAATGGTCCTTGGCCGAACGCTTCGGAACTCAAAACGAGATAATGCGCGAATTCGGAATCTCAAATAGACAAGTCGTAATAGTGATCGAGAAGGATTTCACATTACTGGAAGGCGTTCTGGCCAGAGTCCTGAAAGCCCCTAGATACCTGAAGAGGCCTTTGGACAAGCTTAATTCGGCTCTGTGGGAGCTAATGGACGGGAGTAGGACATTTGCCGAGATTGTGACAATAATGGAGGATTGTTACAGTGAGGATATCGTTCCAGCTAACGAACGCTGCTCTTTGTCATTATCCCAAATGGTAGAACTCAATCTAGTAGTGATTTATCCTAGTCGAGCGAAGGAGCATCCAGTCTGACGCCCTCATCCTTTTTCGCCTTGTAAATTGCTGAGAAGTAGATTATCAAGGGGACTATGAGCATCAGGGAAAAGCAACCGATTAGGGTAGCAAGGCTGTATACTGACTCCTCTATCGGGTCTATTTGAAATTCCTCGACCCCCACGAGGTCATGCACGGTTACATCCACTGAGATGGCCATATTCTCACTTGAGGTGATGTTGCCCTCCGAGTCGTAGACCCCAATTCTCCAAGTAATCACACTACTTTCAGAGTATACAAGGTTGCTAGCTAGACCCTCAGCATCTTCTAGATCGTCGGCCTGTAAATACCCAAGCCCCTCTATCGGTAGTACAGATGATACTATTCCCCTCATCACTCCCTCTCCGGTATCCTCAATGTCCAGCTCGTGGGTGGTGGAGTAATCGCAGGTGTCCACTAGGTCCCTGAAATCACCTTCGCCCTCACAGTTGAATGGATAGTCCTTGTTCTCTCCGAGTAGGGGGGAGTGGTACCACGATGCGCCATCAGCTTGAACCCGCAATATCGAGTCCGTTGGCGCCCCCAGGACGGAGACATTAATCCAGGTTATGGGGGAGTTTGTGGACACATACCACTCGGATACTTCCGGATCGTCCTGGCTGAGGTCCAAAGCTTCAATCTCGTTGGATGTGTTGTATCCGTAGTACTCCGATACGACGGTGTTAGAGTATACAGCGTAAGCCAGTACAAATATCAGGGTTAGGCCGATACCGACCATCGTCCTAAGCATGTTAGGGTTCTGGGACATCGTCTTACGCACAAGAACTCGTAGAGCGGCGGTAATTTCAATCCTTGTAGTGTCCAACAGACGTTTCAGCGACCCCTGTATTACTACCTACCTGTCATCACGGTTAAATAGGGACTGTTAGACGCGCGGTTGCTCGGTGAGGCTATGACTACGTATCACGATGTTCCAGCGGACCTTCTAATAGGTGAGCTTTCAGCTCGTTTGGCTGAAATGGAAGCGATTAACCCACCAGAGTGGTCCGCCATAGTCAAGACCGGAACTCACAGAGAAAGACCACCGTCCCAGGACAACTGGTGGTACATCAGGTCTGCTGCAATACTAAGGAAAGTCGGCAAGCTAGGACCAATCGGAGCCAACCACATGGCCCAACACTTCGGTGGTCCGAAAGATAGAGGGGTCAAGCCAAACAGAGCCGTCGCGGGATCAAGGAATATCTCAAGGACCATTATGCAGCAGCTACTCCATGCTGGCCTCATTGAGAGCAAGATGAACGCGGCAGGGAACGTCAACTTTGGCAAGGTACTTACTCCGGCCGGACAATCTCTCCTTGACTCAGTAGCCCATCAAGTCAGGGACGTAGCAATAGAAAGGCATCCAGGACTCTCGAATTATTAGGTGTGATAATATGGCAAGAAATAAGCCCCACGCTAAGAAGAGGCGCTTAATGAAAGTCACT
>CETK01022905.1_pt1 | contig 62339 bp, 61 predicted proteins | sample 361431 | NCBI WGS metagenome assembly CETK01 (sample SAMEA2622452, study PRJEB7988) | marine metagenome | biome: marine biome (ENVO:00000447); feature: surface water layer (ENVO:00002042); material: "saline water (ENVO:00002010), including plankton (ENVO:xxxxxxxx)" | depth 5 m | reverse complement strand
AATACCCAGCTGGACATGACTCCTTACGTGTATGCAATTGAAGGTGATATAGTACTCTGGGTTCAAGAGGCCTTTAGAACGCCATTATTGGACGTAGTTCTGACCCACTTTTACGTCATGGGATTCATGACGGTAACCTTCGCCTCTTTTGTCTATCCAATATACTTCGATGATAGGCACATGGCGGATAGAGTGTCACTGTCTATGTTCTGGGTATATGTTCTTGCGATACCATTCTACTTATTCTTCAACGTAAGAGTAACCGGCGACTACATTCCTCTGATGGAAACTGTTGCTTACGATTTAACCCCAGAGATTCACAATTGGTTCACAAGAATTGACCCGTTCACAAATGGGATGCCTAGCTTACACATCGGCTTGCCATTCGCAATTTGGCTGACCATGACTAGATGGGATGAAGATGGCAGGTGGATGAAGTTCAGAAGGCTCCTCGTGGTTTTCATCGCGCTTACAGCTTTCTCAATTATTTATCTCGGGATTCATTGGGTGATGGACATCCTAGGGGGAATGATGGTCGCAATAGCCTCAGTAGCTGTCACGGAAAGAACCCAGAGAGGCATTTGGACAGTAGCAGATGAGAGACTTTTCACACGCAAGCTTGCAAAATTGATAGATGATCCAAAAGCCTTCATTAGGGGATTCAAGGTATATCTAGATGAGAGATTTTCTCCTCTTAAAGAACCCGGAAGTAAGCAGACTAGCGTATTTATTGCTGCACTTTTACTGTCGACGGGATTAGTACTCTTGTGGGATGCAACACATCAGGAGTTCCCCGTGGAGGGAGTCGAATGGCCGACATCCGCTGCGGGGTCTGACGACTGGCTGATAGGAATCGAAGTCGACCCTCAGATGGATGGGATAGATGATATTGAGGTTTCTGCACTTAATATCAGCATAGAAAACTCAAGAGATCCTGTGATTCTTTCTGGATCTAATTGGGTGGAGGAACCGAGTATTTCCATTTCCGGCCCGTTTTTAATACTTAACAACGAAACAAGGATCGACCTTTATGACTTGGAATCTGAGGTGAGTCCATTTGTTCCAGTCTACTCAGTAGATACTGATTTTGATATCAAGATGTCCGATATTGGTCAAGATCAGGATGGGGGACCCCTCATTGTGATTGTTACAGAAGACAGAATAATTTCAATGAATTATAATCAAGAAATAAATGAACTAGAAGGAATTCCAAGCAATTTAGAAACTCTGGAAGTTTCCGGTAAATCAATTGCTTGGTCATTGAAAAACGATACCTCAGGGCCTACCGTCTACTCTTCATTTCTAACGGGGACGACATCTGAAACCTCCATTTACTTGGACGTGGAGGCAAAAGAAGATCAAGATGAATTTCTGATCGATGAGTCTGGGATTGATATTGATTACTCCAATGCGAGCGTTGTAGAAATATCAGTCGATGGCCAATCGATAGTCGCAGTTGTGGATATAGGGCCCATCAAAAGGACAGTATTCGTTGATACCATCTCAGGCATGCAGACACTAATCTCCAATCCTCTTTGGGAGTCATCCTCTCCGAGCATAGGACACGGCAATGTCGCCTTCTTACAAATCCCGAGATTCCAGCCTGGTTCTACTAGCCCCGATCAGTCAGAGACTCCGCAAGTATTCATCTATCAGATTAGCCTGAATCAGACCAGACAACTTACCTTCGATGATCAAGAGAGCCATGCTAGCCCCCAAGTAACAGTCGGGGGGGTGGGCTGGATAGTATCCGGAATCGATGGAGAGGCAGAATTGAAGTGGTACGACATGGAAGAGACATTCGAGCCATATTCATCAGTTATTTTACAGGCATCAGTTGTTCTTATGATTCCATTGGTCTTCACTTGGGCAAGACAGAAGCAGGCCAAGAAGTGATGCCTACTCAGCCAATCTGAACATTTCATCCAGTGACCTCCTGGCCCGCTGAATTACACTATCATCTATCTCGATGATTTGCTCAATGGCAGGATTTCTTAACGCTTGAAGAATATCTTCCAATTGAGTTCTCTTCATGTGTTTGCACATGACGCATGCTCCCAGTAAATTAATTTCATCCCTACTCTCAGCAAGTATTCTCTCAGATGTACCACATTCTGTAATCATCATGATGTCAGGCTTTCCGATCGACGCAAGTCGCATTGCCTCCTTCATCAATAGCTCGCTACTACCGACAAAGTCACTCTGTTCTAGTACCTCAGCATCACATTCGGGATGTGATAGAACTTGCAGATCGACTCCGTGCGAGGCCATCCTTTTCCTCCATGAAATCACCTTTTCACCAGTAAACTCGGCGTGGACCTCACACTCCCCGTCGAAAATTATTACTTCTTTCTTACCAAGTAGGTGCTTCTGTACATGCTTTCCCATGAATCTGTCAGGGACGAAAATAAGCTTATCTCCGGGCAGCCTCTCACATATCCTGAGATAATTGCTACTCGTGACACATACATCACACTCTGCCTTCACAGCAGCAGTGGTATTGATATAACACGCAACAGGAACACCGGGGTATTTCTTCTTCAGCTCTGCAACATCTTCGGGTGAAATACTATCACTCAATGAGCAACCAGCCTGTGGTGAGGGATGTAAAATTGTCTTGTGAGGACTGACTATTTTCGCAGTCTCAGCCATAAATCTTACACTCGAAAACAGAATTGTCTCTTGTGGAGCGTCCCTTGCCGCCTTTGAAAGGGTGTAACTATCAGAGACGGAATCAGCCACTCCGTATACTATGTCAGGAGTCTGATAGGAATGAGCGATTAGAAAAACCCCCTTTTCCTTTTTCAGCTCATTTATTTCCAGAGTTAAAGGTGATATAGCCCTACAAATTCGCATATCCCATCTTTCTTTTTGCCCTATGGCATCAAAAAGTCGCACAGCCTCAGTTTCAATTTCCTCAAGAGTGTAACTCTTGGGCGCCATGAATCCTCTTGGAAAAGGGACGGCAGGCATCTTCATCAGTAATCCCGTCTTTTGCTTTTTGACGGGGTTCTCTAAAACAGGAGTTGAGGGCTTGGTGTGGATGATGGAAGAACGTGACTTCGGCATCTGCATATGCTAACCCAAAAGTTCCTCGGATGGAATCGCTTTCAAGGTATGTGTCATCCCACAATCATGGCCGGACTCCATTTCGACTATTGGGAAGAGTCCGAAATTATACATGAAGGTGCGGAAGCAAGGGTAACTTCAGGTCTATGGTTGGGCATCCCAGCTGTACTGAAGGCAAGAAGAAAAAGGGGTTACAGGCATCCAGAGTTGGATTCAAGACTAACTAAGAGCAGGATTACCGTGGAGGCAAAGGTCCTCTCGAGACTTCAGTCGAACAATTTTCCATCTCCAAGACTCTTGCAATTAGACCTGGAAGCAGGTTGGATGGTCTTGTCTAGACTTGAAGGTGCACCTATTTACGAATCATTGGTGGATAAAACAGCCAATGCGCGAGACTTGGAGATGGTTGGTTCCACAATAAGAAACCTCCATGAACTCGGTTTCTCTCACGGTGATCTGACGACCCACAATATCATGATTAACAATGATTGTAAAATATCACTTCTAGATTTTGGACTCTCAAGGATATCGGCCGAGTTGGAGCATTTCGGTCAAGATTTACAGGTATTGAATGAATGCCTATCAGCAAGCCATTCTGATTATCAGGGAGCAATGGAGAGGGTACTTTCAGGATACAGAGTTTCTTCAACCACAACTACCGAACCAAGCGCAGAATCAGTAATTTCTAGATTCAATGCCATTAGAAATAGAGTAAGGTATCTGGGGTAGTATGATGAGGGTTATTTTTGTCACAGGAAATCCAAATAAATTAGCAGAAGCAAGGAGTCATCTCGAGCCATTAGGCCTAAAAATAGAACAATTGAGAATTGACGGGAAGGTTCCAGAGTTAGTTGAGCCACAATATGATGATTTGGAGAAAATAGCAATCTCCAAAGCTGATCAAGCACGAACCATGATTCCCAATTATCAAAAATCGGATTGTGCTATCCTTGTGGAAGACTCAGGACTGTTTATTGATTCACTGGATGGTTTTCCTGGCACATACTCATCATTCGTTTTCGAGAAGATTGGAGTTGATGGAATACTGCGACTGATGAGTGGAAATAATGTGAGAGGATGTGAATACAGAGCCGTATCAGTGTTGGTGGTAGGTGAAAGGAAAATTATCGCCAGGGGAACTTGCAGAGGAAACATAAGTGAGAATATTTCAGGAAATGGAGGTTTCGGATACGACCCAATTTTTGTCCCCGTAGACTCAGATGGTAGATCTTTCGCACAAATGAGCAAGGAAGAGAAATCACTTATCTCGCACAGAGGAAAATCATTGAAGGCGCTGTCTGAAGCGATCAGTTCCCCGTCAATGTGAAGTCATACCCCCTCCTGTCAGGGCCACGGTTGACATGGTTTCTCTTACTAGACTAATTAACTGGGCGGCTTTAATCGGGGGTTTACTCTTGTTTTTTATGCTGCAGGGAGAGGTAAATCTTGTTCAGAGGGTCGCAGGAGGTACTGTTCTCTTAGCGCTGGCCTCTCTGCTGATTTTTACTGGGAGAGAGAGATTAGAAATCCCCTCTAAAGTTGAGGATGCAGAAATCGAAGATGAATCCAAACCCTTGCCGGCCCCTCCTCATGAGATTGATGTCGAGGTCACAAACCCAGATGCCGAAATGAAAAGGACCAGAGGAAGGCCCAATGTTCCTGTAAATATGCCCCTTCCACCACCGTTGCCAGTCATGATTCCACCTCCAATGCTTCCTCCGCAAACCCAAGTCGTTAGTAGCTTGCCCGGCCCAGTAATTCCTGAGCCTCCACAGGCCGACCCAACTTTCCCTGAGGGTACCAATGTGGCGATGAAGTATATCGCGAAGGGCGATGCCATTTCCGATGAGGAAGATGAAATCGAGGACTTTATCGCCCATAGAAGACAAAAAAGAGAGAAAATGCTCTCGGACATCGAGCGAAAAAGAAGGATGAAACTCGCCGATAGGAAGGCTTCAATGGCCAGAAAATGGTCTGAAGCTGAGGACGGCGAGGATTTAGCGTCAATCCTCAGGCAAGAAGATCACGGATTGACGTTGTACGAAGAACCGGAGAATCCGAATACCGGGAAACCTCTGGGTATAACCTACTTCAGAGTCGATGAAAATAGAATTCTAATGATGCGGACGCCACTCGAAGTAAATAGTAGAATTCCAGGCCGGCAAAAATCTGAAGTTACTCCAGACTCGGAAATATCAAATCCTCCTCCTTTGCCTGTTCCCGGACTGCCCCCATTGCCTCCTCCTGGACTGCCCCCTTTACCTCCGCCAGATATCTCAGATACTGAATGATACGTTGAAACCCAATACTAGTGTGCGAAACACATGGAAGAAGACGTTTTGAAGGTCATGGACGTAGAGGTCGAAGGGTCAAGCCCCGCTGGTGGGATAATTTCTGTTTGGACACTGAACAGGCCCGATAAGCTAAATGCACTAAACGAAAGATCACACCAATCAATAAAAAATGAGTGCTTGAGAGCAGAATCTGACGATCAAATAAGATGTGTGGTGATTAGAGGAGAATCCCCATCTATTCCACCAGAAGGAAAGAAGGCCAAACCCCATGCATTTGCAGCGGGGGCAGATATTTCTGAGTTCTCTGGAAAGAACTCTGATGATGTCAGGCCATTTTTCGAAGATAATGCATGGGAGGCTGTCTGGAATCTGTCCAAGCCAACTATCGCGATGGTGGATGGATTCGCACTCGGCGGGGGAACCGAACTTGCCCTTTCATGTGACATGAGAATCGCTTCTGAGAGAGCTAACTTCGGACAGCCAGAAATCAATCTAGGACTGATTCCCGGTGGAGGAGGGACTCAGAGGCTATGCAGACTAATCGGATATGGGAAGGCAATGGAGATGGTTATGACTGGAGAAATGGTCAGTGCAAATGAGGCTTTAAAAATAGGACTCGTAAATAAGGTAGTAAGCCCACAGGAACTTGAGGATTTTACAATGGACATGGCACAAAATATCGCCAGAAAGTCTCCATACACTGTTAAGGTGGCAAAAAGGGCAGTTCGCGCCGCCCTGGAGCTTCCATTTAGCGAAGGAGTTCTGACAGAGAGGTCTGAGTTTGTCGCTTTGTTCGACACGGAGGATAAGGAAATCGGGGTCCAAGCCTTCCTTAACAGAGATAAACCACAGTGGGTGGGAAATTGATTCAATCAGAGTTGTAATGCCTTAATTTCGAGGAATTCCTCAAGGCCATGCCTACCCAGTTCCCTACCGTTTCCAGACAGCTTGTATCCTCCGAAAGGAGCACTTACATTGAAAGCCCCACCATTGATACTAACTTGCCCTGTCCTCATGGATTTAGCTACTCGAATAGCCCTCTCTTCATCTCCTGACCAAACACCTCCGGATAGGCCATATTCTGAATCATTAGCCATTGAAATGGCTTCTTCTTCACTTTCATAGGAACTAATGGATAGAACAGGTCCAAATATCTCCTCCCTGAATATAGTCATATCTGCTGTAACGTCTGCAAAGACTGTCGGCTTTACGAAAAATCCAGTATTTATGCCATCAGGCAAACCTTCCCCTCCTGAGATAAGAGTGGCTCCTTCTGATATGCCCAATGAGATATATTCTGATACCGATTTCTGCTGACTTTCTGAGACCATAGGACCACACTTGTTAGCCTCATTCATTGGATCCCCAACAGTGTATCTTTCCATGGTGGAGGTGATAATGTCCACAATCTCATCACGATGGCTTGCTGGAACAAGCAAGCGACTGAGAGAAGAACACTCTTGACCAGAATTGTTGAAGCAAGAATGTACCGCCATTTTCGACGCTTTTAATATGTCTGCATCATCGAGAATGATGTTCGCACTTTTGCCTCCGAGCTCGAGTGTCACCCTCTTTACGGTGGGTGACGCCGCCTTCGAGACGCTAACTCCAGCTGATGTAGATCCGGTGAAACTGACCATATCGACCTCGGGGTGAGAAGAAATAACCTCCCCTATTTCCCTTCCATGCCCAGAAACAAGATTGAATACCCCAGCAGGTATCCCACACTCGTGTATTATATCTGCGAGGATAAACGCATTAAGAGGGGCTTCTTTAGAGGGCTTTAGCACCATAGTACAGCCCGATGCGAGTGCCGGAGCGACTTTCCCAACTATCTGATGAAGTGGAAAATTCCATGGAGTAATCATTCCAACCACTCCAATTGGCTCCTTGACAATGATTGAGTTTCTTACTTTCTCCTCCCATTCAAACGTATCTAGAATCTTAGCGTAAGATTTTGCGACAACTCTCGGAGTCCCAACCATGGCCATTCTGGAGTAATTTATTGGGGTCCCAACTTCAGAGGTAATCAGCTCTGCAATCTCCTCTCCCCTATCCGCTATAGCAGAGGAGATGGCATATAGATACCTCTGCCTATCTGAGATACTGGACTTAGACCATGAAGAAAACGCATATCTAGCTGCGGAAATAGCCGCATCGACATCCTCTTTTGTCCCGACAGGAACAGATCCAATGGTTTGTTCCGTTGCAGGGTTAACAACGTCAATCCTTTCATCCCCGCTTGCTGGAACCCATTTGCCATTCACGTATATGGCATCTCGTGTAATCATAGACTTCCCAGTGAGGCCTGACTTATCACCTTCATGGAGTTCAATAATGAGTACCCCCTCCTCGTGCCCATGCCCTTTACAGTTGAAAGACACGATGGTGGCGTTGCAGTGGTATCTATGTCACCAGATGCATCAAGGAATACCTTCAATCGAGCAAACTTCGATCCGATAAGGAACAAATTAGGAGAATTAATGGAAGATTCGTCATGCAAAGCGGTCGTCCTTACCGGCTCTGGAAAATTCTTCAGTGCGGGGGGGCCAGTAAATGAATTTGCAGAAGCGATAAATGAAGGCACCATTGTTGACATGGTGAGTGAGATGACTAATTCCCTTCATTCATTGATACTCAAAATAAGAGCCTCTGACACTGTTTTTGTATCAGCAATCAATGGGGCTGCCGCCGGAGGGGGGCTTGGTCTAGCACTTTCTACCGACTACAGAATCTGCTCTGAAAATGCGAAGATAGCCGCAGCATTCTTTGGCTTAGGGGCCTCTCCAGATGGAGGAACCACATGGCTATTGCCAAGACTGGTGGGAAGTCAAAGGACTAGGAGGTTCTTTTTCGGGAATGAGGTATGGTCAGCTGATGAGTCTCTAGAGGCCGGAGCAGTGGACGAGGTCGTACAATCAGAATCATTAATTTCAAGGTCAATTGAGGTAGCCAGAAACTGGGGGAGATGGTCGGTAAATAGTCGCAGGTCTACCAAACAATTGATTGATGCTTCAACATCTACATTCTTAGAGACACAATTAGAATTTGAAAGAGCATTGATGATTTCTTCGACACAGTCTTCGGATTTTCTGGAGGGAGTTACAGCTTTCATGGAGAAAAGAGAGCCACTATTCTCCAGGGGTAGTGAGGATGAATAGACGCCTGATAATTCTCAGACATGCTAAAAGTAGCAGGGAAGACTTCAAAGTAATTGATCACGATAGACCATTGGACGAGAAAGGGATTCGAGACTCAGCAATTATCGCGAGTGTGATCAAACAAAGAGATTGGGTGCCTGACCATATCTTTGTCAGTAGCTCTCTCAGAACAATTCAGACTTTGGATAACATGGGTTCACAATTTTCGAAGATACCGAAAACCGTCATGGGGGAATTATATGATGCCAAATTGCAGACGGTACTATCCGTAATTGAAAGTATTGGGGAAGGACAAACAGGGATGATTATTGGACATAATCCTAGTTGCGAGATGCTATTGGAATGCATTACAGGTAACCTCGAGATAATGCCAACTTGCTCGGGTGCTCTGATTTCCGAAATAGGTGGGAAATGGATTTTAGATCAGATAATCAGACCAAGAGGCGCTAGATGATAATCATTCCAGAGCTTCAGTGAAGAAGGAAACTAATCTTTCCTGGTATTCTGGATTCTCCCATACTGCGTCCACATGGCCAGAACCTTCAACCATCCACAGGGTCACATTGGCGTTTGAAGCGATAGCTCGATCGTAGAATTTCTGAGAATGAAGAGGAGAAATTCTTCCGTCATCTTCACCATGGGCAAGGTATATTGGTCTTTCTCCCGCCTTCGATGCCGCGCTTATTGGTGGGATCTCATTTGGATTTATTCCGATAATTCTCTCTCCCATTGTAATGGCCGGCGATGCTAACATTTTCGGATAGCCAAGTCTGTCAAGCTCATTCTCCACCAACATTGGAAAGTCGATTATGGCGCTATCTAACCACATCGCTTGTATATCTGATTCTCCGAATGCCAGTGATGTAGTAAGCGCGCCAGTTGAGATTCCAAGAACTCCAACAGACGAAGCAGAATAGGCCTTTTCTTCCAATAGCCAATCATACGCTCCCAATACGTCTTGATACTCCCTCTGACCGAGGTACATGTAGTCAGATACGATTTCACTATCTCCACTATTTCTAAGATCAATCATCAAAGTGTTTATTCCTCCATCCGCTAGGTAACTGGCCGTTAGTAGGACCTCTGGTTTGCATTTCCCATTCAGATATCCTCCGTGTACTAATATTACCACCGGCGCCTCCTCATCCACTTCTGAATACCAAGCCACGATATTCACTCCATCTCGACTATCGAAACTGATATTCTCGTAGGAATCAAACTGCCATGGGGTTGCATCGAAATTCTTTCTTATCGAAATCCGATTTTCCGAATTAGGCCACGGCTCGAAAGATTCCCAGTCGTCGTCTACTGTCCAATTTGTGGGATTATTCGACTCCCAAATTCCACACCCATGAGGTGAGGTTAAAGCCTGCATTGCAATTACATGACCTAGGCCAAACCAGATTGTTGGAACAACGAGCAGCAAACCGACAGTAGAGATAGAGAAAATCTTCCTTCTTCGGCTAATCGAGCCCCAGTATGCCCTCGCTCCAACCACGTTGTCAGAACATAGTCATCATTCATGACTATTGCTGCAAATGTGATTTTTACCGATGAGCACTTCAAGCAAAGTCTCTACGGAGCGTCGTGGTGAGGGAGCTAATCCGTCTGGAAGACGTACACAGAGCGTTTGGGGCACTTACCGTTCTAGATGGGATCAATCTAAGGATAGACGAGGGAGATAGGATTGGGGTGGTTGGACACAACGGTGCCGGAAAGACGACACTATTACGCACAATCAGTAACCAAGATCAAGACTTGGGGGATATCACATTTGCAGCAGGGTTGAGATTGGCGTTTCTGACTCAAATTCGAGATATAGTAGAAGAAGCGACGCTCGGAGAGGAACTGAACCGTAGAGGGAGGCAGTTCCAAGAGCTAGAGGACGAGATTTCTAAAATAGAACAGATGATGGCAGACCCCGGATTCTATGATGGTGAGTGGCAAACCGCAATGGATAGGTATCAGGAGCTTCAAAGTTTGATGGCTAGGTCCGGTGGAGGGGACGTAGCTGGACATGCTCAGGAGATTTTGAAGGCGCTTGACCTAGCTCATCATCCTATGGACATTCCCCTCTCGTCATTGTCCGGGGGAGAGAGGGCGAAGGTGGCACTCGCCAGACAATTGGTAGGACTCAGAGAGATAGACGTATTTTTCCTGGATGAACCCACAAATCACTTAGATTTCCAGACATTAGACTGGTTAGAGAGATTCCTGAACACATTTGAAGGTGCATTACTAATAGTCAGTCATGACAGATATTTCCTTGACCGTGTTTGCAACAATATAGTTGAAGTTCAAGACGCCCATCTGAAGGGATATAGCGGAAACTACACCTCATTCTTACATCAGAAGGAACTTTTCCTACAGACGCTACAAGACAGAATTGAGAAAACTCAGAAGGAAGTCAAGAGATTACTCGGGGCTATGCAATCAATGAAGAGGGCTAATAAATACGACAAATCAGTATCACAAAAGCATATGATGATTTCGAGAGCCCAAAGGGAATTAAAATGGCTCAAGACACTCAAACCACGTCAGAGACAAGCCCTAAAATTCAATCTTGAATCAATAGAGAAAAGTAGCTTAGAGGTTATAGATTTCCATAGTGCAAAATTTTCCTTTGAAGGTCTAAAAAGACCAATTATTAATGGATTGGAAGTTGGGATAAGAAGAGGTCAGAAAATTGGCATAGTGGGGCCAAATGGAGCTGGGAAGACCACCCTGTTGAGACTAATCATAGGAGAGATAGAACTTGACTCTGGAACAATTGATATTAGACCCGGTGTCCAAATGGGGTATTTCCACCAAGATCATAGATCGCTTGATTTTACATTGAATCCGGTTGAACAAGTCAAAGCCCTGAGGCCGAGAATGGACTATGGGGAAATTAGGGCACTACTCGGCAGGTTCCAGTTCACTAAGGACATGGTCAAAGTTCCATTGGGGAAACTTAGTGGTGGCGAGAGAGCGAGAATAGCACTCCTGGAGTTACTATTGGGGCAGAATAACATGCTCCTCTTGGACGAGCCAACAAACCATCTTGATACGGACGCTAAGGAGGCATTAGAAGAAGCACTCCAGGAATATGAAGGAGCAATAATCACAGTTAGCCATGATAGATATTTCCTGGATAAGATATGTGATACAATTTGGGAGTTGCCCGGAGATGGCAGTTTATGGGTATGGCCTGGCAATTACTCAGATTATATCCAACGAAAGAGCCAGCAATGAGCCAACTTTGGCTGTAAATTTAATGCCGTTCTTCCCTGATTTTCCCATTCTCCTACTGCCCATACTAAATAGGGTACCTACGCGGGGCCACTTGAAGGGTTCTCAGTGGTTCGATTCTCAGATTTAGGAATCAAGCCAAGCTTGGTAGAAGCACTATCCAACCAAGGCATTGTTGAGCCCTTTGAAGTTCAGACTGAAGCCATACCAAGCGCTCTCGAAGGAAAGGATATATGTTGCAGGGCCCCAACGGGTTCAGGAAAGACTCTGGCCTTTGGACTTCCGCTAGTTTCGATGGTGAAACCAGCCATATCTAAAAGTCCTACTGCTCTAATATTAACTCCAACCAGAGAGTTGGCAGAACAAATAAGAAACGTCCTAGATCCATTGGCGTGGAGCTATTCCAAAATGAAAGTCCTCTCAGTCTATGGAGGAACTTCCTACGGGAGGCAAATCAAGGCCTTGGAAAAAGGAGTTGAGATTGTTGTAGCCTGTCCCGGTAGACTTCTTGATCTAATTGAGAGAGGGGCACTGACATTAGATCAGATTGACATTGTAGTCCTAGATGAGGCTGATAGAATGGCGGACATGGGGTTTATGGAGCCAGTATGCAAAATCATTGACAAATGCACGAATAGACCTCAGATGATCCTCTTCAGTGCGACCCTGGACCGTGACGTATCAAGACTCGTAAAGACATACCAGGATGATCCGGTTCGCATCGAGGTTGGGCCTGAGGAAGTCAGCATGGAGAGTATGGATCACAAGTTTTGGAATGTCAAGCCCCACAATAAGACTGAGATAGCGGTGAAATCAGTAAGACGATCTGGCAGGAGCATCATCTTCTGTAGAACAAGGGCAGGCGTGGATAGGCTAAGTGATGAAATGAAGCTAGAAAGCGTACCCCTCTCATCCTTACATGGGGGCTTGAATCAGAAACAAAGGGACCGTGCAATGAATAAATTCAGCAGTGGTAGGAGCATGGTACTGATTGCGACCGATGTGGCGGCAAGGGGGATTGATGTCGAGGGCATAAACTGCGTCATCCATTACGATAAACCCGATGATGCAAAGGTGTACAAGCACAGAAGTGGCAGAACGGCTAGGGCCGGAAATACAGGGATTGTCATATCCTTTGTCAAGAGGAATGAACAAAGGGCTTACAATAGAATTCAGCGAGAGGTAGGGATAAGGAAAAGATTCACTGATCCCAGACCAGAGGAACTCAAGAAGAACGAATTCAATCTTGTACCTTCAAGAGACGGGGGGAGTAACAACCAGAAGACCAAGAAAAGCCGATCGAGAAGGGGCCGCTCTAGAAATTCGAGGAGAGTAAAAGATGGGAAATTTTCCAAATCCCAGAATAAAAGGCCCCCACAGAATAAGAAGAAGAATAGGAGAGGGCGAGGCTCAAAGAAGCCCAAGGCCGATGCCAGACCGTAAAACTTTACCGAGTCGCTAAATTACTCCCCTCCTCTCTCAGCAAACAGGCGGACATGGTCTAGTGGTTATGACAGCAGGTTCCCAACCTGCTAACCCGGGTTCAACTCCCGGTGTTCGCACCATCTTCAGCCTCAATCATACGTAACTTTATAACGCCAAAAATTAGGGAAAGAATGCAGGTCAGTGCAGCTAAATTCGCCACAATTATAGAAAAGGACCCTATCAGAATCCCGTAAATCAGCCACAATATTAGTGCTGTTGAAACGAGAAAGAATGTTGGAAGAGAAATTCCCTCATGCAGGCCTTCTATCCAGACCTCTCTAATTTGGGGAATCCAAGCAATCACCCCTAAGGTGCCAGCAATCAAACCAATAATCTCTATGAAAGCACCTTGCATATATACAGCTCACAAATCGTCCCTTTCTGCCTTGCCGTCTTCTGTCCAGGTGTATATTCCCCTACCGGTCTTCTTACCCAAGTCTCCAGATTCCACAAGTGAATTTAACAGTGGATGAGGGAGGTATGACGGATCCTCGAATGACTCTGCCAAATTCCTCAATATATCCCTCCTCACATCTAATCCTATCATGTCCGAAAGCTCCAAGGGACCCATTGGGTGTCTGTATCCAAGCTTCATTGCAGTGTCGATATCACTAGCGCTAGCCACACCCTCCGCAAGCATCCTGATTGCCTCGTTACCGAGGATTACGCCTAATCGACTAGTAGCGAATCCGGGAACATCTCCGACAACGATGGTAGTTTTCCCCATAGCTTCTCCAATTTCCACAGCCCGTCCTAATGTCTCTTCAGACACTAAATCATGCTCAATTATCTCTACTAGCTCCATTAGAGGAACTGGGTTAAAAAAATGCATTCCTATTACTCTATCTGGGCAATCGGTGGCGGAAGCGATTTCTGAAACTCGTAGTCCGGATGTATTTGTGGCTAGGACTGCATCCGACGGCGCATACTCTTCCAGTTGAGCAAAAATCCTTCTTTTTAGGTCGATTCTTTCTGGTACCGCTTCGATGACCAAGTCAACATCCTCCAGCGCGTTTTTCAAATCACTTGATCGAAACAAATTCTCTGACCAAGATCTAACGTCTTCTTCCGTGTTTTTACCTCTGGATACACCCTTCATCCAAAACTCATTAATCGAAGAAAACCCTCTGTCCAAGGAATCAGTAAACGCATCATACAGTACAGTTTCCCATCCCGTCTGGGCGCATACTTGTGCTATCCCAGAGCCCATAGTCCCGGCACCAATTACAGCGACTCTGCGTACGGTCACGTGGCCTCGTAGAGCATTAGAGAAATAAGACGTACTCAAGCTTCACGCCCATATGCGGCAAGAGCCGACTGAAACAGCCTCTGCCGAGGGACATCATGCTCCAAGAAGCAAGTAAACGGCGCGACGTCCTTCAGAAGCTCAATCGCAGAGACATAAGCACCGTAGATGAACGGGTCTGCCTGTTCCACTGGAGGTATCATTATACCCAGCTTCTCCAGTCCTTTACGTGTATCCTCATCCCAAATAGAATATGTGTGGTGAGTAAAGTGCAGATATGCGGATAATCTATTGATATCAGATTTGGCCTTATCAGTCAGACTTTCTATCAGTAAGGTATCAGGATATCTGATTGCATATAGTGATAGCATTACTTCCCTCTGCGTTTCCTCTCTCCACATTCTCTTTGGAAGACCCATCCAGTCATCGATTTGATCCAGCATCTCAGGTGTATAAGGCCTCCTTACCGTGTACAGTAGGTTTTCGTAAGTTTCGGGATCTTGTTCTTCAGAGTGATGATGCTTGGCGAAGTAATCAGTAAGATGCTCAAAAAAATGAGCACACTTATCCTTGTCAAAAACCGATAGTGAGTGGAATTGCATCGATTTCACCTAACCTCTCCACTCGCGGTACTGGATCCATTCTTTCTTCATGTATTCGTTCACTAGCTTATCCTCGTCCTCATCTGTTGGCAAAACACCAGATAGATACTCTTGGTATTCATCTTCTGTTCCCTCGAACAAATCTCCGTGAACTGTGTAATTCTGTCCTGCGTACTTGCCTATACCTCTCTTGAACCTGTCAGACGGTATGTAGAGCTCTGGTTCACCCTCCTTTCTAGACTTGCTAATTCTCACCATCTCCTTCCTTAACTCCTCGAAGTATAGATCCCTACTTGCCTCATTCAGGTGCTCCCTGTCAGCTTCATTATCAGACTCCCTCTCGTCATATCTTCCCTTGATTCCGTAGACGTAGGCCCACTGGGCACTGGTTGAGTCATCGGTACCGAATAGATCCAGGCCAGTACTGACCCATTTGTTGATGTATTTTTGCAACAGTGCTATCGGGATTACTCCCTGTTTAACGATTCTCCTGAGTCCGTTTGCTCCGGTACCTAGGTGGAACGACTCCTCCTTTAGCATAGGGCCCATACTCGCCGCCAAAGGCTTGAAGGAGGATGTGCTCAGCATCTTGAGTTGGTATTTGCCGTCTCTGTCAATAAAGTGTGTGAAACAGAAAAAATCCAACCAGTGGTCGATGGGCTCGTTAAAAGAGCCTAGGATTCTGGTTCCCTCTTGGGCGTTCCTCTCTAGGAGCTTAGATGCCTCTCTAACACCCTGCTCGCCGAAGAATGTGCAGAGTAGATATGCCATCTGCCATCCGTGGCGCTGTTCTTCACACATAATCCTCAAGGCCGATTTTCTGTCATATTCTGTCGGCGCAGAGGCTAGCAGGTGGTTTTGTTGTTCGACACTAGCGAACTCTGTGTCTCCCTGTACACTAACCATGTTGATGATTGCATCCATGATATTTTGTTGTGGGATTTGCATTCTTCGATTCCACTTAGGCATCCCTCGGAAGTCTCCAAACTCAATCTCATTTCCTGCAGTGTCCCAGTCAAACTTGATGTCGAACCTGTAGTCCCCCAACCACGATGGGTCGAAACCAATTCTGGTTTGCCATTCGCTGAAGTCGTTTATCCAAGACTCAAAGTTCTGACTGTAACTCTCCACTATCTCAGTATCTGCCATGGCCCCCGCTGGGATAACAGGTATATCAAACGACGTATCGGAAAATCCGCGAAAATGAAATCAGTTTCCTTCGAATCTCGGAGTTTTTGTTTCCACATAGGCCTTTATGCCCTCCTTGGCATCACTGGACTGGAATAGATCAGATTGCAGTTCTCTCTCCAGAGCAAGGTGGTACTCCAGAGGGATTTCCAGCCCGCTTTGGACACTTCGCTTGATGTTACCTATTGCCTTGGAGGCTGCGAAAGGCAGAGTAAAGCGTCCTGAGTAATCTAGAACATCCTGACGGAATTCCTCTAGGCTCATCGAGTCATAAATATCGTGTACAAGGTCCATTTCCCGTGACTCCTCAAAAGAAAATTTCCTACCAGTCACCATTATTTCCATTGCCTTTGCCTTGCCGACGAGCCTCGACAGACGAGCTGTACCGCCTGTTCCAGCGAGTACACCGAGGGCTACCTCTGGGAGTCCAACCTGGAAATTACCCTTCCTTGCCACCCGTATGTCTGCAGCCATGGCTATCTCCAATCCTCCTCCCACCGTGTGACCATTTAGTGCCGCGATGACCAGCTTAGGTGTCTGCTCCAAGCGAGATAGGGTTTCGTTTGCGTGGAGGCAGAAGAAGTATTTGTATCTGGGAGAAAGCTTGTTCAGGTACTTGATACTAGCACCCGCGGAGAAGAACTTCTCACCGTGCCCCGTGATAAGAATAACAGAAACGTCATCATCAAATCTTGCACTTAGTATAGCATCATCAATATCATGCCACATTTCGCGTGTGTAGGTATTTACGGACGTTTTTCCTTCAGTGAGGGGTTCGCCTGCTGAGTCCGAGCAAAGCTCTATGATTGCTATTCCGTTCTCCGTTACTCCGTAGTTAACTAGATTGTTCTTCATTGGCTTAAGCTCGGGCCATGACGTCATGACCATTCCACTGGGGATTGCATTATCAATCAAACGGAAAGGAACATAGAATCAAACATCGCTGTCCGGGAATGACACCCTGCCTCCAGATTTCTTGACTACCTTCCATTGTTCAGAGATTTCTAAAGCCCGGTCACTCTGTTCCCACCAGTCTCTTTTGAGAGATTTCCTAAATGGCATTCTTGTGACTGTCCTCCCGTCTGACAATTTCTTCTTCTTTAACATAGCAAATTTTGTGATAGGCCAGAGCATCCTCCTCATCAACCCTGGGTTGTACACCCATCGCATGAATTCCAAGCCGTCCCCCTTTTTCCGCTGATCTCTCATCCAATACCTTGCTACTAACTTGAATCCCCTGTCTCCGATACGATTCATCAGAAACCTATTGGTGGCGCTTATCTTTATTAGCGGCACAAGTCTTTCTCTGACCTCAGACTCATAGTCACACTCTCCTAGGATAGATTTGGCCGCTAAAACGCCACTAGTTATTGCGTACCTCATGCCAAAGCCCCACATGAAGTCTTGAAGTCCCCCTGCTTCGCCAACATAATATCTGCCGTCATGGAAATATTTGTCTGGCAGGGAAAAGTCGCCTTTCCCGCCGACTCTTTTTATCGGTTTGCGATTGAGTTGATAATGACTTTCATACCATGCAATCGTTTCATTTAGGTACCTCCCACTCTTCTTCTGTTTACGCCACAGACAAGTACAAATCAAGCCAATGCCATCTATAATTATCAGATACGAATAGGCACCAGGAGCCAGCTTGTCGTTCAGCTGAAACGATACATGGTTAGGGTGGTCAGTGTGGAAAATCTCTCCGAATGCTAAAGCGCTGGAATCCTTCGGCCCCGCAGCTATTATCTGGCAATCCTTTGGATCTCTCTTTGACCGATAGTGGATTGTTGCCCCGGACTCTATCGCCATTCTCTTAAATCCCTGATCGATACAGTGTTCATCCGTACCCCTTTCTACCACTCTGAAGGCTATCCCATCCGTCACGGGCTGGGTAATTTCATCATCAGGGTGGATTAAATCCACCTTGCTGAATGAGTCCGATTTGAACGAGTCAGGATCTAAACCCCACTCCCTCATTTCCTCAAAGAAGTCCTTGCCTCCGGTCCAATTTTCCAACCCCTGAAAGTCACCATCGAATCTAGCGCCACTGTCGCTCCTAATTTCGTGGACATGCACGTCATGACCATTTTTTGATAGTAAAATGGCGGCCGATAGGCCCGAAAGACCAGCCCCGAGAATGTGTATCGGCTCACCTTTCATGAATACCCGACTGAAGTCATACGCTTCAACAGTTGGGTTTCATCCGGCGAATTCAAGTCTTGTGCGGTAATGGGAGACTGTGTCAGTCCATATTTCGGTAGAGCCAGATATTCTCAATCCCGACTTTCTAAAATCAAAATTGGATGTTGATGGCTGTGGTAGCATTGTGTCCTTTATCGGCATAACTAGGGGCGTGGAGGATAACTCAGTAGTGGAGAGGTTGGAATTTGACTCTTGGGAGGAAAGGCTTCCTGTCGTACTGGAAAACATTGCGAGGGAGGCTATGGAAGAGTTCGGAATCTCATCAGTCGTACTAGCTCACAGAACAGGGACAGTAATGCCGGCTGAACCGATAGTATGTATCCACGTTTCTTCTCCACATAGAGCAGAGGGTTTCAAAGCCTGCTCAAGAATCATCGATGAATTAAAAATTCAGGCACCATTGTGGAAGAAAGAAGTTAGATCAGATGGAGAATTTTGGAAGTCTGGCCTTGGGTGAAAACAGCTATCCTCTGCCTCCAGGACTCTTGCGCATTACCTAATAGCCAACACTGCATGGGATGTATGATGAACCGCACCACTGAAGCAATCATTGACATCAGTCACAAGGAAGCTGTATTCAGAGAGGCGACCGCAACTGGGTTTCTTAGACTGTCAGAGGACAGCATCCGAGTCGTTTCGGACGGCAGGTCCGTCAAGGGGGATGTTAGAGAGGCTTCGAACGTCGCCGCCATTCTGGCGGTCAAGGAAACTCCCAGGACAATCCCGCATTGCCATCCCATTCCGATAGAAGGATGCTCAGTGAAATGGGGTATCGAAGAATTTGGAATTAGGTGCACGGTGACTGTAATGACACACTGGTCCACCGGCGTTGAGATGGAGGCGCTGAGTGGGGTTAGCGCTGCTCTCTTATGTGCTTTTGACATGGTGAAGTCGTTTGAAAAAGACGATGAGGGACAATATCCCGACACCTGCATTGAAGAAATCAGAGTCCTGAACAAGAAAAAAGGCAACCGCACAGTTGAATGACTACTTGCACGTCGCGGTAGCATGGCGACAGCAGACTTAGCCGACTTATTTCTAGAGGCTACGGAAGCAGCTGCTGTGGCTGCATCTCCATGGCGAGGAAAGGGAGATGGTAAGGCCGCGGACGGAGCGGCAGTTGAAGCCATGAGGGCAGTTTTTGACAAAGTACCATTTGATGGGAGAGTCGCAATAGGAGAGGGAGAGAGGGACGATGCTCCAATGCTATGGATTGGAGAGCCTCTTGGGTCCATGCAAGGACAAGTTGGCGCCCCGAAGATAGATATCGCAGTGGACCCCTTGGAATGTACGAACCACGTTGCGAATGATCTCCCAAATGCAATGGCAGTTCTAGCGGCCGCCCCACGAGGATCCTTGTTGCACGCTCCCGACTGTTATATGGAAAAAATAGCAGGCTCGAGCGATTTAGTGGGGGAATTAAGCCTCGAAGCAGAAACATCGTATAATCTGGAGACGGCTAGCTCTGTGCTTGGAAAAGGCCCCTCAAAGCTCAACGTGGTTGTCATGGACCGACCTAGGCACAAGACACTGATCAGAGAGATCAAGGAATTTGGTGCAAATGTGGTACTGATTGGTGACGGGGATGTCTCAGCCGCTCTCAATGCAGCTGATCCAAAGTCTGACATCGACATGCTAATGGGAATCGGAGCCGCTCCCGAGGGAGTAATCACGGCAACCGCGTTGAGAGGACTGGGAGCAACTTTTCAAGGAAGACTCGTTTTCAAGAATGAAGGCCACAGGGAAAGGGCTGAAAGAATGATAGATGACGATATAGAGAAGATTTGGGGGAGAGATGAACTCTGTTCATCAGAAGATTCTATTTTCATTGGATCCGGAGTATGCGAAGGAAGGACCAAAGGAGTCGAATTCCATACCGGTGGAATAGCGACAGTAAACTCAGAATTAATTGATGTTGCCTCAGGGGAACATAAATTTGTCACTAACACGAGAAAATTTTAGAATTCTAATCAGAACCATACAACGATGGATTCATTTCATATCACTCTCTCGTGATATCAGTGATGGCATTGGATGTGGAACTTCTAGAAAGAACAGCAATGGAGCTAGTAGCTCCGGGAAAGGGGATTCTCGCCGCAGATGAGAGTAATGGGACTATGTCGAACAGGCTTATGGCCGTGGGTGTCGAACCATCAGCAGAAACACGCCGTTCTTACCGATCAAATATATTCGCCACTCCAGGTTATGAATCTGCAATTAGTGGTGTTATATTGTTCGACGAGACCATTCGTCAGAACATGGATGATGGGACTCCAATCCCTCAATATCTCGCAAAGAGGGGAATTCATCCCGGCATCAAAGTTGACACGGGAGCCAAAGATCTAGCAAACTATGCAGGGGAGAAAATTACCGAGGGCTTGGATAACCTCAGAGAACGTTGTGCCGATTATTTTCAGATGGGCGCGCGATTCGCAAAATGGCGTGCTGTTATCCGTATTGACCGGGGAATGCCATCAGAGGCATGCCTGTCCACGAATGCCCATGCACTTGCCAGATATGCCTCGATATGCCAGGAGCAAGGCTTGGTTCCAATAATTGAACCAGAAGTTTTGATGGACGGAGATCACGATTCTCAGAGTTGTTATGGGGTAACTGCAGCTGTGTTGAAGAAAACCTGGGACGAGTGTGAAATCCAAGGCGTCCATCTTCCCGGTGTGCTTCTAAAACCAAATATGATTCTGCCCGGAAAGTCATGTTTCGATCAGGGTAACAGGGAGGATGCAGCCCGGATGACAGTCGATTGTTTGACCGAAAATGTACCTAGTGAGGTCCCCGGAATCGTGTTTCTGTCCGGAGGACAATCAGATGAGGATGCCACTGCTCATCTCAATATCATGAATTCGATGAAGGTAGACCATCCTTGGGAATTATCTTACTCGTATGGGAGGGCGCTCTTGTCACAAGCTTTACAGATATGGGCAAAAGGATCGAATGAGGGTAGTCAGAATGCATTCAAACACAGAGCCAAAATGAACAGTCTGGCGAGGTCGGGTGACTGGAAAGATGAATTGGAGAACTAGTTTTCATCTAACACGCCAGGCCTAAGTTGCCAAACGCATATCTCGTACCTTCCGGACAGGGCACCCCCTCTTTTGGTCGTTGATACTTTCATGATGTCCTTATCCTTTGATAGGACATTTCCAAGTTGTTGAGGAGTTGTACCATGTCTCATAGTGGTGTTCACGTGCTCCAAGATTTCAGTAGTGTTTGCTTCTCCTCTTGAATGTAAAAATTTCTTAATTTTTTGCCTTAGTCTGGTAGTCCTCATTTTTCACTCCTCCTTTGTGGGCAGACTTCGCTCATGATGAGCCACCCACTCATCGGTAGCCCATTCCGACAGTGGATATTCGCGGCCCGTTATGCCACTTCTTCTCATGGTTCCAATCCTGACGATCGAATTGTCAGATTCAAGCAACCCGGAAATATCGGTTTTTGGCGACTTGATATCTTTGTGCGCCTCCAACCATGAAACTATCTCCGCTGTATTTCTTGGTTTCTGGGATACGAATGTTCTGATTAATTTTCGGATATTTTCCGACATTATTTATCTCTCCATCTCGTGTTTGCAGGTCCCCGTATCTTACCCGATATGCACAGGATAGCAGGCACTGATATAACCGTTCTGTACGATTTCACCAACTTTAGTTACTAAACATCCCGTAAATAAAGCCAATTTTCGTTCAGGAATTAAGTGTTGAAATGGAACTACGCACTTCTCCAATAGAAATGTGTAATAAAATGTAACAATATAGATTAATTTATTACAAATATCTTATGTGGATTGATTAAGTGGTGGTAAATCATGCCGGATGATGACAATAATCTGTTCATTCAGCATTCCTCATCTCATCCCACTAAGATCAGGAGTAGGAACAAAAGGAGGATACTTAGGTATCTAGCAGAGAAGCGGTCGACAGTCAGCGAGATAGCCAGCGCGACCGGGATTAGAGTTCCCCACGCGTCAGCAGAGATACGGAGATTGAGAAACGACTCACTACTAGGCAGTGACATGCCATCTGGAAGTCGAGGAGCAAGACTCCATTTGACTGAAAATGGGTGGGCGGCTTTGAAGTCAGATGAACTTGCCATGGCATCCGAAGCCAAGCCAATGTCAATGGACGGTGGGGAATACTGCATACTTTTCCGTGATGGCCCCAATCTTCTCTTAGGGATGTCAGAGTTTCCTGACTCCCCATTGTTGCCAATTCCTGATAGACCTCCGGACAATCAGGTAGGAAGAGGAACCTCCAGTGGAACCGAAGGGGTTCCTTGGAGTTGGGCAGTATTCACTGAAAGGTCTCCGAGATGGGTCGATCTTTCTACTAATGAATTCAAATCGTCACCTCCAGTATATGACAGAGGGAAAATAGAAACCTTCTCTGAGAGTAAGTACATCATTGGCATAATCAGAGCGAGACTCTTGGACGAAGAAAGGCCGATAGCAATAGCCCCTGGCGAGTGGTTTTCAGGTCCTGAGCATAGGCCAAAGCCCCCGCTTCCCGAGATTTCCATGCACAGAGGTACATGGACTCTGGGAAAATGCCATGTAATGTCACCAGACATCAGGCCATCATCAACCATCGCCGCTGTAGTGTCAGAAAAACTACCAAGGACCATGCTTCTGAAAGCGGCAAAGAGTGGTTCGCTAATCGTCGCCGACTTAGGCGGTTTTGAATCTGTCAGTGATAAGCTTCCGATAGAATCTCTGGATCACTGGATTTCGATAGCTCATCCAAGATTGTCTGAAGCAGAGAGAACTAGAAGGTGTCAGGCTTTGAAGGATAGGATATCTAGTACGAGAAGGGTCAAGACCGAGGACTCTACATGGAGGAGATTTAGGCAGGATTGGGGGAACTCTGAGTTCTCATCTTCGCCCGACCCTCCTAGACTGCTTGATACGAGGGGTTTGGGGAAGGCTGCTTCCGAGTCACTAACTAGGTGGGCATTATCTAATGTTGATAATCCACCGCTAGTAATTGACATCCCCAAAGGCGTGTCCAAGGAGCTCGCGAGCTCTGTCTCTTCCAATCCTAATGTAAGATTGGTACTAATGGAAAAAAAGCTAGATTCTTTCTCGGGAATGAGCACTATCTTTCATGACCCAATCAGGCCCTTGCCATGGATGATGCTCTCAACTGGCGAGGGCAAAAAAGTACCGATCAGAATTGTGGACCCAATTCTCCATTCCCCTGACACATATGAATTACCGATTTCAAAACAAAAAGACACTCACATAACCAATGAGTTAGAGACTCTTGTAAGCGCGATTGAGGATAAAGAATATTTGTCAATGGCAAGATCGGCGATTTCTCAATATCCAGAGGGGAATGAAGACTGGGCCAACCGAATGGAGGCAAGGTATCCGATAGCGGCTTGGATAGCATCACCACCCCGTTCAAGATGGCCAAGGTGGCAGAGGTTAAGCTCCAGACTAAATCCAGAGTGGCTCTCAATACTAGATTTTGATCATCTGCCTCTCGAAGGACTGTCCGAGGTAGCAGATGTAGCTCCCCAATCAGTCTTGGACGTTTTCTCAGTAGAGTTTACACGCGTCTTGAGAACAGATCAGAATACCGTACTTAGATCTAGGCCCACCATTGATCCAAGAAATGCAACTCGTGGATCTTCATGGGTTGCTTCCCAGCTGTTGGCGAACTCTCCTTGGCTACCCGAGTCATTCTATGAGGACTTGATAAACTGGTCATTGGAGGTATGGCTGGCCAATCCTCCAATCAAATCAATAAGAACCATGCAAGGCTTGTCCTGGCTTTTATCTTACAAAAAAGGAGTAACAGAAAATCAAAAGATGGATATTCTGAACAAGGTCCTTTCCGTAGCAGCAGATTTACCAATTGATCATGATATGAAATCATGGGCCACATTGGATAAGGTCACTCTAAGGAATATATCCCCTTCGTTTGAAGAAATGAAGCTAATTCTAATCAACCTCCCTCTTGAATGGTGGTCCCATATCTCCTCCTATTTACTGGAGGCTATGTTACAAGATGACAAAGCCTTCGCTTGGCTCTTGAGTAACCGAATATCTTGGCCTGCTGCTGTATTGAGGCCAATAGGTTCCAAGAGTAAATTCCCATTTCGTAGTCTAATCGGATATGAGGGGTGTAGTCCAGAACTTAGAGGTCTACTATCACGAAGGTTGAGGGGAAAGGAAGATATCACCTCAGAAGTCGAGCCATTGGTTGACTTACTGGAGGCACTCGACGCGCTCAACGAGAACAGGCCTCCAAAAATGGGGATTACTCACCCATTGGTCGGCTGGTTGGCACAGCCCGTAGAAAAATGGCCAAAATTCACCGTTGAGGAAATTTCAAGAGGAGACGCGCATATAATTGAAAGACTGGTTCTGAAGCTGTCTGGTTTCCATGAGGGTTTGACTTCAAAATCTACTTTTGATTAATTTTTGTAAACCGAGGGGTTCATGTCCTATCGGGTCTGCGGCGAATTGCCCAACGGCAACACCATGTTGACGAAACCCCCTCGCCGGAGGTTGAGGATGAAACCTGGTACCACGTATGGGTAGCCATCTGTCGAAGACCAGTGGGATCATCACCGATGAAATGAACACTGGCGCAAATCAGGTGGCCGGACCATGTTAGGTCCCCTGAGGACCCGTAGGGGATGAATCAAGGGACTACCCCATGATCCGACAGACGTCCCGGGGTGGGTCAGGCGCCCGAGCCAAGCTGTGAAGGTCGCCGTTACGCCCCGGGGCACACATTTTTCCAAAGCCCTCAATACTTCTCACCGCCACAGGATGATGATGAAAGTCCTCGGTTTGGTGGGCGGAACCTTTGACAGATTCCATAAAGGACACAGGAAATTACTGGATGCAGGGCTGAATGAGTGCCAGAATCTGGAAATTTGGATGACGTCAGACTCCTTGGCTAAAGGAAAGGATGCCAGAATCGAGTCTTGGGATCGAAGGATGGAACTGATTATCAACTCTTTAGAGGAAGATCACCTCGATAGGATATCGTTTCATGTTCTCGAGGACCTTTATGGTCCAGCCATATCCAGTGAGGATGCCCAAGCAATAATTTGTACACCTGAAACCGTGTTTAACTGCAAGAAAATCAACACAATTCGATCGGAAAAATCTCTGAAGCCATTGGAAATAGTCATCGCCGAACACGAATTGGATTGGATGGGTACTCCAATTTCTAGTACAAACATAAGGAGGGGTACAATGGATAGGGATGGGGCTCCTTGGTTGCACGAGGAGATAGGTTTGTTTGACTTAATCCTGAATGCCGATGTTGAAGTATCTCTGAAGACACCATTCGGTATCCTTGTTGAGGGAGATGAGAAAGAACCTACGCTGGCCATGAAGGAGGTATTAGAAAGAATAACTGACTCGCCAGGGCCATTAATCGCTGTTGGGGATGTCACTGTAAAAACTTTACAAGATTTAGGACGCCCGGCCGATATCGCGTTAATCGATGGGATGACAAAACGTCAGAGGTGGGATGAGACCTCAGAAATCGACGAAACACTATTTGACATCGTCCTCCGTTGTACTAACCCGCCAGGTAGAATAACTCCAGCCCTGTATGAGTGTTGCATTGAGGCAATCTCAAGATTTGGCTACGGAGTGGATGAAGTTGAATCGAAGTCTACCTTGATAGTCATTGAGGGAGAGGAAGATTTAGCACCTCTCATCATTCATCCAATGGCATCACTAGGCTCGGTAGTGATTTACGGTCAGCCGGGAAAAGGAGTAGTAATCAGATATACCGATCTCGATGCAAAATCCAGGTGCAGGAATCTGTTAGAATCAATGGATGGAAATTGGTCATAACTGCCAATTAATTTACTAATCCTAGAAAATACCCAAGGCTATTGAATAATCGTAATTAATAGGAAAGGGGTTTCTAATTTTCTGCCTCGTCCAAAAATCCTAATCCAACCCCAAAAGACACCAGAACTGCCGCTACGGAATAAACGCCGGGGTCTACCCATGTATTCTCCAAGACACTCCATGAAACATAGAATAGGACCCCTAATGCCACTAGCCAGCTTGCCATCATCTTTCTTGAGCCCTTTTCAGACGACAGGAGACTCTCCAAAACGCAATTAGGAAGGCCAGTCAGCCAGCCCACAAAACCGGAATCATGGATTTTATTCAGCCCCCTTGCTCCGATTGCGATAAGTACTACTCCCACTAGTCCGAATACAGCGTCATCCATTACAAAGGACATGTCCGAGGTGGAAGGGTCCCTCACTCCACTGAAGAATTCAATCCAGAGCACCTTCTTCCCTACAGAGTAGGCTCCCACAGCAAGGTTGACTACTGTTAGAAAAACCGCCCATGTGCCTAACAATGCTAAAGCTGCCGACAAAGTCTTACTAGGACGCATCAAAGAATCCATCCACCCCGATTCACTCATGGTACAACGACCCCGGGACCTAGGACTTCTGTATAATCATTGTCAGAGTCTCTTTGGAATCATAACCTGCTCTGGAGAGCGTATTTCTCTTCAGAGGCCTGAGCGACCAGAGCCTCTGAATCACTTAGTGTGGAGATTACATCAATACCTCTGGGAACTGCGGAATTTACCTGCTTACTTCTCCCTCCCCTGCCCTTGCTAACATTCCTTGCCATTATCAGCCCTAGAGTGTCTAACTCATTGAGTAATGAAGAAATCCTTCTGGGGGTCAAAGGCTCAACAGCTATTTTCAGACACGCGTCTGAATATGTCCTGAAGACTTCACCGGTACTGATATTTCTCAAGCCATTCTCCTCATTTAGCTTGATTGAAAATAAAACTAGTTTCTGATGCAGAGGAAGGGTCTTCAAGACTGGAGTGACTTGATCGTATTCCAGTTGACTCTGCGCCATTCTGACGTGAGGAGGGGAAACCAACTCGTGCCCCTCCTGCTCGGCCTTCTGAACAGAAATCCTGAGTAAATCTAAAGCTCTTCTGGCATCTCCATGCTCAGATGCCGCAAGTGCTGAACACAGCTCTATGACCCCGCTTCCGAGTGCTCCAAGGCGTAATCCAGTTTTTGCCCGCTCTTCGAGTATGTCCTGAATCTGCACAGCACCGTATGGGTGGAATACCAGGTCCTCCTGACTAAGCCTAGAGCTTACCCTTGGATCCAGGTGTTGAGTGAAGTGGAGGTCGTTACTGATTCCGATTATGCAGCACCGTGACGACTTTAGTACAGTATTGAGATTTGTGAGGTTGTACAAAATCCCGTCTCCAGCTCTTGCCACAAGGTTGTCAATCTCATCCAGAACGATTATGTGGACTCCGCCCTCTCTGTCCATTCGTGAGACTAGGGTGTTCAGGACTCTGTCTGTGGGCCATCCTGTGAACGGTATAGGCGCATCCCCCCTTTGAGAAAGCTGAGAAGCGATATTTTGTACTACCCTGTACTTAGTGTCTATGTTTCGGCAGTTGATCTCATAACAGAAAACCGGCTCGCCCATTTCCTTCCCTTTGTCAAGAAGTTGGGAGAGGACATACCTCGTTACCACTGTCTTCCCAGATCCTGGAACTCCGTACAGTAGCATGTTTGATGGGATGTGTCCATTGAGTGCGTCAACAAGATTCCTAACCAAGGATTCTACCTCTCCTCCTCTGTGAGGTAGCTTGGCAGGCTCGAATGCGTGGTCAAAGGCCCTTCTGTCTGTAAACAAGCTCTCCTGTCCAAGAATTTTTTCGAAAATGTTTCTCTCCATTTTCTAACACTCCTTGTTCATATCGCTCAACCACTCTCCCACTCCCCATCCGAGTGATTGATTAGCCGACGCGGATTCCAAGCGAGCAAGCTCCAGATAATAAGCCTCTCTGAAGAATTGGTCATGTTAGTTAGTTTGGAACAGTTAATACTTAGTTAGTTTACTTTTTGCATTGTAATTTTTTTTCCTCAACAAATAAGCTTGCAATACATCGATTAAAAATTTTATAACCTGATGTAAATATCTCACTCCTAGAGAAAATCTCCAGATAATTTACTCATTCAAAAGCCGAATTATGAACTATGTCCTATCTGTAAATATCCCAGTCCGACAGATTTTGTTTGACGCATTTCAGAAGGAAAGATCATGCATTTTGTTATATACGTATGTTAATTATTTTTCATTTTATTTATAATTTTAAATGAACCATCTTCGAATATTTCAAGAGAGTCAAAATCCTCAAGCTGACAAATTGATTCAGGCAATTTAGGCATTTCGAAACCTTCCTTGACTCCCCTCGCAGAGGAGTAATTATGAGTTACAAGAATCTTCGCTTGGGGATTCCTTTCCGATAGTGATATCACATCAGATGGCCGGTGATGATGAGGGAATTCACCGATATCTGGAACTCCCATTTCAACCACAATGACGCTGGCGTCTGAGGCTCTTCGATCTATCTCTGGACATGGTCCAGAATCGCCACAATGAAGCATCCTAAAGCCACTTGGATGTGTCAACTCGTACCCATGAGGGTCAGTTTCTGGATTGTGATTGACGGGGAACCTAGTATATCTCCAACCGGTAGATCCAATCTTCCCCTCTTCCCCTTCATTCCATCCGACCATCGTGTCCAGCGAATCCAAACTACCCGGAAAACCGGTTTCACACAAACCGGCTAAGATTTCTTTCCCCCCGGGACGTAAGAAGATATTTAGCTTGGTCTCGAGTTCCCTGTTTGTTATGTATTTTCTTTCTAGCATTAGAAAAGGGAATCCGAAAATGTGGTCCCCATGCCAGTGGGTTAGTAGCAGGTAGCGAATGTCCCCGCTTGAGTAGCCCGATCTCTTCAGCTGAGTAATCACCGTCGGAGGTGCGTCAATTAGGATATTACCGTCAATCAAGGCCAACGCATGCATCCTTCCGTGAGGAGAAAATGCGTTTCCGGTGCCCAGAAAATCCACTCGCGCCATAGCCCTCGGACTATGTTCAATGACTTGACCTCATCGCAGTTAATGCCCCAGCTGGAGATTTGGTATTCCATTTATTCATAAATGGGCTTCGTTCCGAAGGGTTAGTGATACAATGACGCAACCACGCTCTATTTTGATTCTCTATGGCTCTCAGTCAGGAAACTCCGAGGAACTTGCTGAACAAGCAGGGAAGGCTTGCTCCAGTCATAACCTAATAGCTGAGGTTAAGTCCATGGAAGATGTCCAAATTACCGATTTACAATCACAAAAGAGAGTCCTCGTTTGTTGTAGCACTTGGGGGGATGGTGAGCAACCTGACAACGCTGAGGATCTATGGGAGGCAGCAAATAGTGGTGCAATCAGTAGCCTGAGTGGGTTAAATTTCTCTGTGTTGGCGTTAGGGGACACATCATACGATCTTTTTTGCGAATCAGGCAAAGAATGGGACGCTTGGTTTGAGAAGATGGGGGCTTCCCGTATCCATCAGAGAGTTGATTGTGACGTTGACTATGAGCAACCCGCCTCTGAATGGATTGCCGCCGTAATCCCCAAGATGGCTGAGATTGAGGATGATGTCTCAGAGATAGAAGATAACTCCTCCGAGCCGGTTGCTTTGGAAGTAAATATCGAACCGCCAAAAGTAGCCACCAAGAAAGATAAATCACAATGGTCCGCTAAGAATCCATATTCCTCCCACCTAACCGAAAATTATGTTTTAAACGGGGAGGGATCGGGTAAAGAGACAAGACACATAGTCTTCGATCTTGGTGATTCAGGATTGGAATACAAAGCAGGAGACGCACTCGGAGTCATTCCTGCATGTCCCCCAGAACTCGTACAAGAACTGCTGGATGCCTCCAATCTAAACGGCGACGAGATAGTGGAAACTCATCAGGGCGAAACAACAATCACAGACGCACTGACAAATCACTACGAGATTCACCGTGTATCTAAGAAATGGATTCTCAATCTTGAGGAGAGGGTTACAAGTGAAAAACCTCTTGAAATAAAGATTTCATCAAGAAAGAGGATTTCGACCAAGGACGGAGAACTAATCGAAGATTGGGAAAGCTCAGCGGAGTCAGGGGATTCTCCAGATAGCTACCAAGAGATCGGGGTCGCGCTAAACCCCGCAGAGACTCTATGGAGGGACCTTTCTGAAAACTCAGACTCAATGGAGGATTACCAATGGTCAAGAGATTATGTAGATGCATTACAGGATTTCGGCCACGTAGGATTCACTGCCCAGCAACTGATTGAAGGAATGGACAGACTCAAACCGAGACTCTATTCTATTGCAAGCAGTCCAGATTTCGAACCCGGCAAGGTTCATCTCACCGTCGGCATAGTCAGATACAATCACCATGATAGAAATCGAACTGGGCTTGCGACTGGGTATCTGGCTGACAGGTGTAGCGTATACTACAGGTCAAAGATTGATGTCTTCATGTCCCCAACTCGATCCTTCGTTCTACCTGAAGACGGGTCCAAGGATTGTATCATGGTCGGGCCAGGAACTGGAATTGCACCGTTCAGAGCATTTTTACAGCAAAGAGACTTGAATGGAGATACAGGTAGGAACTGGCTCTTCTTCGGTGACTGGACGGAAGAGGGGGAGTATTATTACAAGGATGAGATGGAATCTTGGAAGGAAAGGGGAGTGCTAGACAAGCACGACTTAGCGTGGTCTAGGCAAGGTTCAGAAAAGGTGTATGTCCAGCACCTCATGAAGAAAAATGGGGAGGAGATCTGGAATTGGATTGACGGAGGAGGGTATTTCTATGTCTGTGGAGATAAGAATTACATGGCAAAAGACGTGCACTCCACACTCATTGAAATATGCTCAGAGTTTGGTTCTATGACTCCAGAAGAGGCCAAGGATTTTGTAGAAACCAAATTAATGAAAACGGAAAAGCGCTATCTCAGAGATGTCTACTGACGCGCTGGTATGACACCTTTCTTCCGATTCAATCATAGGGCCCCCATATCACCGCTCCTCCGATGTTTAGGAGGGTACTCATCGCGAACAGGGGAGAGATAGCCCTCAGGATTCTTCGCTCACTGAGGGCGATGGGTGTCGAAGTAGTGACAATCCACGGTAAGGAAGACAGACTGTCTCTCCCGGTTAGGCTGGCCGATGAGTCAGTCTACATCCCACGCTCAGACCCACTCGCATCATATCTAGACATTGAAGCAATAGTGAGTGCCGCCAAGGAAGTAGGTGCAGACGCCGTTCACCCTGGATACGGATTCCTAGCTGAAAATCCTATCTTTGCTGAGAGATTAGAAGAGGAGGGAATCACCTTCATCGGCCCTAGTCCGGATGTCCTACGCCTTCTCGGAGATAAGATAGCAGCCAGAGATGCTATGGTCAAGTCAGGTATTCCCGTTGCCCATGGCTCAGACGGCCCCGTGTCAGATCCCGAGGAGGCATCTATTCAGGCTGCAGAAATCGGATACCCTGTGATCATCAAAGCCTCAGCAGGAGGAGGCGGGATTGGAATGCAAGTGGTAGACTCCCCGGAGGACTTTGATAAGGCTTTGAGAATTTGTCAAGGTAGGGCCAAATCAGCCTTTGGGGATGAGAGGGTTTTCCTTGAGAAATTCATACAGGGAGCGCAACACATAGAGTTCCAAGTGATAGGAGATGGTGAAAAGGCCATACACCTCGGTGAGAGGTTCTGTTCGATTCAGAGGAGGCATCAGAAGATTCTGGAAGAAGGTCCGTGGCTGTCAGAAGAAGTCAGGACTGACTTAGGCTCGAAAGTAGTTGCAGGGGCTGAAGCAGTAGGATACAAGGGCTTAGCTACATTTGAATTCCTTAGAGATTCAAATGGTGATTTTTACTTTCTTGAAGTCAATCCAAGAGTGCAAGTTGAGCATACCGTGACTGAGATGATTACTGGCACAGATTTAGTCTCCATGGGAATCAGAGTGGCGGCGGGGGAGGGAATACCATTGACCCAAGACGACATACAGATCAGTGGCCATGCCATCCAGACCAGGATTAACGCAGAGAACCCGAGGACTCTTTCCCCCTCTCCCGGAAGACTTTGGGAATGCCATTGGCCGAGCGGACCGGGAGTAAGGGTAGATTCTCATGCTCACACCGGATATGACATGCCAGCTTCCTTTGACTCATTACTGGCGAAAATAATAGTCTGGTCCCCAACTAGAAATGAGGCAATCTCAAGGATGAAAGCGGCGCTTGACGAGACTATGCTACTGGGAGTGGATACCCTAATACCACTCCACAAGGCGATTCTCAATAATCAAGATTTTCTGTCTCGAGATATCACGATCAGATTTCTGGAAGAGCACCCAAACCTCCTTGGCGGTGAATGACTTGGAGATGGTTATAGTTGGAACAATCTTCTATGATGATATCGAGACTCCCTCGGAGAAAGCAAACGGCATCCTGGGAGGATCTGCCTCTCACTCGGGACTCGCCGCCTCATTTCATCTGAGGCCACCACCTGGGGCTCCTCCGAGAATTGGCGTAGTTAGCGTTGTAGGTCAGGATTTCTCAACCTACCATCAGATGGTACTGGAAGACGCTGGACTCAATCTGGCGGGTGTGGCACTTAGTGATGGAGAAACTGCGAAAAGGTATCGGAAGTATGACTCAACTATGGGAAGAGTAGGTTCACAAAAAATAGAATCAAATGTGCTTGAAGGCTTCTCCCCTATCTTGCCCCAAGCATGGACTAGCCCCGAGGTCCTTCTTTGTGCAAATTCAAATCCCAGCATACAGTTGGAGGCTCTGAACCAATCATCGGGTTCTAGAATAAATGCTCTGGATACCAGCAAGAAGTGGATTAAGGAAGAATATCAGAATTTGTCTCAGGCAATGAGGTTATCTGATGTAGTTATTTTGAATGAGGATGAAGCTAACCTTCTTTCTGGAGAGAAGGTCCTGACTCAGTCAATTTCGACAATCACTTCTGGTGCATCATTACATGGAGGTGTGGGAGCGGGCAAGGGCCCTAGAAGCCTGATTATAAAGAGAGGGAGCAGTGGGGTTTTGGCGCATCTCCCCTGTGGGACGATTGCGCTCCCGGCTTACCCTATGGAGAATCCCGTAGATCCCACTGGATTTGGGGACACCTTCGCAGGTGCATTATTTTCCTCTATTGTGGGTCACGAATCACCATTGAACGATGTTGAAGTGATGAGGAAATCATTAGTTCATGCATCAGTTTCAGCCTCGTACTGCTCGGAGGGGATGGGAACCAAAGGCGTTCGATCTCTAGGTAGGGGAAAGTATCATGCTAGGGCCGATAGATATAGGAGGATAGTGGGTATATAATTACTCCAATCTTCTAACTCCCGGAATGTGGTGCTTCTCTCCTTTTGATTGGGCTTTCCTTAGTTGAGAGAACTTTAACCCCCCACTTGGAAGACTTAGTCGTCGTTGCTCCTTGGCTCTTCCAGATGACACCCTATCGACAACTGAATACAATGCTTCCTTAGCTGAGACTGGATGAGAATCTTCGACTATTGAATTCCTTGAAACTAGGTCCGCCTGATGATCTTGGTCACTCCTCAGTCTGATATGTTGGGAAGACTGAAATCTCTCTCCTTCTCGACCGTTGCCCCCATCAGGATCCCCATATTGTGTCGAGTAACTCTCCTCTTTTATGTGCCTCATCCTGCTTCTTGGTCGCAATAAAGACTCTATCCAACTAGGCTTGCTACTCTCTTTCACGGCCAATCCACGGTTCAACCTCCCTCCATTCATGGACGCTACTAGATTTGAGACCCCAGGATAGTCGTTGAGATCCGTAGTTTCCCTGTTTGATTTAGTCAGATATTTCCTTGAGTCGGCCTGTTTCGCCCTGGCTTGTCTGACTATTCCCGGAACACACTCCTCTCTTACCGCCTCTTGAGTTGGATTCGGAAGTAAGTCCTCCCGTTGGAATTCTGAGGCTGGTGCCCCGTGTTGCGTGTGCGCTCGCCTGATCATTTCAGAGCTTGATGGCGTCCTTATTGTGGTTTCAGGAGCTGGCCCTGTTTCGATGAGGCTTTCAAGTCCGAAAAATGAATCCGTTTTTGACTCGGGTGGGGGGTCATCATCAAACATGCCACCGAATCCAAACATGTCCGAGGGCTCGTCATCAATTGTGCCAAATTCATTTTGAGTAACGACTGAGGATTCTTTCTCCTTGTACCATGATGCCTCTTCCCTACCCCACGCCCTTTCATAGGCCGAGATAGTGTTACCCTCGGATAACCCTCCTACCCCACTTAGCGAGGCAGGGGGATTAATTGTTACATCAGTATTGGGGGTGGAATACCCTCCTAAGGAGTCAGGCATGTTGAATTCAAAATCCATCGACTTGTGAACCGAGGTTACTTCCCCGTTGTAATCGATGACATCATCAGCCTCTATACCAGATTCGACTAACTTTAATTCTGGAGGAGATGGTGGCCATGGAAGCGCTTTCGGTAAGGGCACACCACCAGCGTCTTGAAGAGCCGGAAAAATAGGGAGCTCATTTTCTATTTCTCCTAGCCCTGCCCTAGCTTCGTCAACGGAGGATCCCCTGCGCAATCTATCCGTCATGAGACAGAGCCTCATCAGGGCCCCTTCTCTTCCTCCAATCATGTGCCTCGATTTATCCTCATCCTCAATTACGAGTACGGAGCTTCGTAGACGGAAATAGGATAATGAAGCAAACGCTCCAGCGATAGAGACAATCCATCCTATTGGAGGCACCAAGATAGAATATCCAATGGCAACAGCCATGGCGCCAATCACAGGGATTCCGGGAGGCAGGATTGGGATGTTCATGTGCCTCATCTTGGAGATTGAATTTAGTTCTATTCTCAGCCCTTGCCCAATTCTATTTTCAATTGTCAGCTGCCGCTGGTCTAAAACAGCCACGAAGTTTCCTCTCATCCCGACCAAACTTAGGTTTCCGATTAGCTCAGATTCACCTTCCATTCGGTCGGGCTTATGCCCGACTGAGTACATCCCGGTCTGTGAGCGTTAGATTTGTGGTATAAGTTCTCGGGGAAATGAATCTTTCAAACACACTCTTATTGGGCAATCTGACTCAAGCCAGTGATGCCTCAGAAATGGACCCGAAAATCCTCATAGGGACAGCATCCAGTTGTACTATAATCACTACCTCGTTACCGTCCTTCCTGACCACTAAAGGACTCTCCCAATCAATAGTGATGTACTCTCCGTCTATGCCCACAATTCTACCAACCTTGAATTGTAGATTTATGGATGCATGAACTACGTCGTTCAACGACAGAACCCTCTTTTGAAACTCAGTTGGCTTCAATCTGTATGTAGATGAGTGGACTTCAGTTAGTACATCGGAGCCATGGTGAACTATCAAAGATCCCTTCCCCAGTGATTCCTCATCCACTCCTCGGAGTGCCACTCCCACCCTATCTCCGTTATCGGCTACTTCTACATCCTCATCCATCACCTGGAGACTTCTAACAACCCCAGTTTTCCCTCCTGGGATAATTTCTATCTGATCGTGTTTATTTATAGAACCAGATTGTACATATCCTATCCCCACTACTCCGATCCCTTGGACGTTGAACCTTTGATCTATTGGGACCATCAGACCACCATCCCCCCGCTTGTCGCTATCCAATGAGAACAGCTTTTCTCGCAACTCATGTGACTCCACATTTTCCGTTATTATCTCCCACTCAAGCTTCGCCTGTTGAAAAATGAACTTTACTTGGTCGGGGTCTATCCAGCTCCCGGAATTTTGATTCAACATCACGATACCCGACTCAATTCCAGAGCACTTCATTGCTACCACAACTTCTCCTAGGGCGGCGTCAACTTTTGAAACCTCGATGAATCCTACTCTGGAGACATTGAGTACTGAAAGTAGGGGTCTGATACTTTCTGGATGCTTCAAGGGCCTGAGAAGAGAAAGAATCCTTGATTGGGCCGAGCTTGAATCCTTAAACACGTAGGAGTCTATATCTCTAGAATCACTTTTCTTGGCCAGCATTTTAGCCAAGGCATCGGACCCATAGAACGCTACGTTTACTACCGTCATGGGTATCACCGAGAACAATCATCGACGCATAGCATCTCGAGCCAATTTAGCAGTCTCCCATTGGGCACGCTCTTCATCGGTAGAAGGTACAAACTGAGGGACTTGGACTGGATTCATGTTATCATCAATAGCAACCATGAAAAAATAACCAGAACATATCACCTCAGGATCCCAATCCGACCTTGTCATTCTGCATGATTTAACCAATATTCCTACTGTTCTCGGGGATGTCCAAACTACCTTTCCAATCGTCCTGATAATATCGCCCTGATATGCCGGTCTTTCGAATTTCAGTGCATCCACAGATACCGTCACAAACTCTTCGTGGGCAAACTTGCTGGCAGTCAGTCCTGCAGCCCTGTCCATTATCGACATAAGATGGCCTCCGAACAGCGTATTCAGGGCATTTGTGTCCCCCGGAAAGATCTCATCTAAGAGTACAACAGGCTCAGTTGATCGCGGCTCTCCCATGATTCTCAAACCAACGCCGGGGACCGCCCCCCTTCAATCCTACATACAAAATCGTAAAAAATATACAATTCTACCGCTTAATTGAATCGAAGAAACTCTTCGGACAGCCATGGCGGAAGGTACCTTGGCATGGAGGGAGGTAGTTCTTCAGGATCCAGATGGGGGAGATTTAGTATTCTGGCCCCACCTTCCATGTGTTATTATGCCGAGTAAATTAAGATCAAGAACAAAATGGGACGGATTAGCCCTCATGATGTCTACAAACGACTTCCTGTACATGATGGAGGACTACGAAAAAGAGAAACAGAGTCCCGGGGCAAATGTCGAGGCTGCAATATCCTCTGGAACATTAATATCAAGACTACTGAGGAACCTGAGAGAATTGAACATAGACGGCCCCCACATTCCCGATCCCGAGACCGTCAGATTGGTGTCCCATGCCGAGAATGCGAGAGGTGGGCTCCCAATTTTCTTAATCGAGCCGGAAATTGATGATGAGATCTGGTTTGAATGGCTTTCCAAATGCGCGGAAATGGAAGTTAGAATAGGATCACTATTATCCAAAATAACCACAACGAAAAGGTGGAATAAATATGCTCGGGATGCGATTCCCAAGATCGATAAAGACATTGATATCGACTCTGAGTTAGGCGCGGCTTCCGCAACCTGTTACGCTTGGGAACAAGAAACAAACAAAGACATTGGAATAGATCTAATTTCGGAAAGAGATAGGAGGTTTGCGTCGAGGATAAGGGGGGCCTTAGCTGATCTCAGGAGCAGTAGCATTGATGATGATGGAACCTCACAGCCTACTCTGATGGTACCCGTGCATCAAGCCACTCTCCCCTCTTTAATCAGGGCTATCTCTAGCTGGCCCGAACCGGAAATAGTTAGGAGGATGGAAAAATGAACGTGACACCAAAATTCATCACCGAGACACAGAATTTCAGGTTTATTCCATCTGTTCCCATTAATCATGACGATGCAATCGCTCTTGCTTCCGGAACTAGAGCGGGGGATTATGTTGTTGTCTCACATGAACAACCAAGAGCCACATATGTAATCGAACCCGGTGGCTCTGTCCTAGTACATGGACTCTCAAGGGGAGAGGTGGCGGAGTTGGCTGTTCAAGAGCTACTCCTAACCATGGGCCTCCCGCTTGAGGGCTTGTCTATGGAGTCCGGTCAGCTGATTGTCAGCTTCTCGCTCGGGAAAGCAGTAAACTTGGAAGTCTCTGCGAGGAGGTTTGCAGACATAGAATTCGACTCCCGAATAGAAGCTCTTAGAATCAACGCATCTCTACACAATGCTACTATCATTCTCTTCGATAATGGAAAAGGAGTGGTCCTTGATCAATCCTCCAGAAAGGTATCCGAGATGGCGGTAAGGCATTGGGCCGAGAAGCTGGAAAGTGAAGATGCTTTGATGTGAGATGATGCTGATTGATGGGAGATGGGAAGGGCCCATAGTTGACCAGCACATGCATTTAGACAGGAACAATAGATTCTTGTCTGCAGTCGAGGAGTTTTCAAGACTTGGCGGAACAGGGATATTCCTTGTCCACAAGCCATCATTCTCCAAATCATTACCAAGAGACCTAGACGGATACAGGGAAGCTTACGACGAGACAATCAAAATGGCAGAAATTGTCAGAAAAAAAACCGAATTGGAGGTAAATGTCGTCTTGGGCCCTCACCCAGTAGTCTGGGATATCCAGGCTGATGAAATTGGAATTAAGGCATCTTCCGAGTTACACATATCGGCAGTTGGACTTGCCTTGGAAATGATCGAGGGAGGGGAGGCGATTTGCCTTGGAGAGGTCGGGAGGCCTCACTACGAGGTCTCAGAGGAGAGATGGGACGAGGCAAATGAACTCCTTCTGGAAATCATGAGGATGGCCGCGTCATCAAATTCCCCGATACAATTGCACGTCGAAGAAAACGGCAGTAGGACCTGTAGGGAGATTTCTTCGCTATGCGATAAGTCAGGACTTCCTAAGAGTAGAGCTGTCAGACACTTCGCTCCTTCGGACATAAGTCATCATAGAACCTCAGGATTACCTGTCACCGTGAGTATGGGTAAAGGAAGCATTGAGGGAATCTGCTCCACAATTAGAAAAAATTCTGCCAAATGGGGGATGGAGACAGATTTTCTGGATGATCCCAAAAGGCCAGGAGCTGTTTTAGGTCCAAAGACAATACCAAAGAGGACACAACAACTCTGTCAGGCCTTGACTTCCAAGGGATGGGATGATGGAGAAATCGAGAACTGCATGCTCGATGTACATGAAAGGTGGATATCATCCACATATTTCTAACCAAACTTAGTTTTGGGTGTAAAAGTCATCAACGCCCCAGTGAGAAAAAGGACCAATGAGACAGCGAAAAAGGCGAAACCGGAAAGCCCCAGGTCAAATCCCAACTCATCGAACCCCATTTTCCATACTGGACTGTTTACCGGCATGAACAAAATCATCAGTAAAATGCCGATACGTTGCCTTAGGAGCACATGCATCCGAGCACCTGCTCTCTTTTCAAGTACTGAGTTCGGATATCTCCGGAACCGAATCGGTTTAGAGATACCATACGCTCGCCCAGCCCGAGCGCCTGTAGTGAAGGGGTTATCACAAGAGGTTTCCAACCTCTTGTCCCGGGTTCAAATCCCGGCGGGCGCACCACTTGAGGCTCCCCGGGTGAAGCATTGAAACGCTCCTCTCTCTGCGAGGCATCATGTCGGGTGAGAGTCACTCCAGTACGGAGAGAAAAATGGCTGTCACATCAATCAGTAAGGATAAGTCTGACCTTCGTGAAGAAAGACAAGTCGTCGGGCGGAAGATCTGGAGGATTTTTCCATATGTGATAAGATACTGGCAAAGGGCACTTGGTGGACTCCTGGCCAATATGGGTGCGAGAGTTTTCGATTTGATCCCATTCATTGCTATCGGGATGGCGGCAGATTATTACAATCCTGATAATCCACAATTCACAAATTCCAGAGTGGAAAACTTCGTCACTATAGAGGCAATACCTGATTTGGGGCCAATAAGCTCAACCGAGCTGGGATTTGGACTACTCATCTTTGCATCATTCGTTATATTAGCAATATTCCAAGGATTCAGCAATCAACTTTGGCAATCGATAGCTTACAAAGCGCAACATGACATTAGGATGGACGCTACCAAGTCCCTCCTGGCCATGGAAGCATCCTACTTCGAGACCCGGCAAACTGGAAATCTAATGTCTGTATTATCGGCTGATGTAGCACAGCTGGAGGATATAATATCAGATTCGAGCACAAGTATAATCAGGATATTCACCACTTTGTGCACTGCATTCGTTATCCTCTACTGGATGTCTCCACTACTTTGCATGATTTTGTTTGGGCCACTAATTATGATTGTTCCAATGGTCATTTGGTTCTCAACTAGGGTACAGCGAAAATATCGCAAACAGAGAGAAAGTACTGGAGGGATAATCGCCATCCTTGAGAATGTGCTGTCCGGAATCACCATTGTTCAGGCGTACAACGCGACCGGATTTGAGAGGGATAGAGTTGAAAGCCAGAGTGGCAATTACAGAGATCAGGCTGTCGAGGCCGCCTTCATCAGGAATAGGTTCATTCCGGGGTTCCATATTGTGGCTGGGATATCATTTGGCCTCTTGGTTTCTGCAGGAGGCTGGCTGATGAATTCAGGACAGATCAGCGTAGGGCAATTCGTAACATTCCTACTAATTTCCACAAGGATGACCATGCCACTATGGATACTTGGTATGCTATTGAATCAACTTCAGAAAGGTGAGGCCGCGTCTCGCAGAGTGTTCGCGGTTATCGATTTGGAACCTTCTATATTCGATAGAGAGGGTTCCGTACCGCTCCAAGAACATATCAAGAGCGTGTCATTCGAAGACGTCTCGTTTGCATACCCATCTTCGGGTTCGGATGTCCTCAATGGAATTAATCTGAATGCCTCATCGGGACAATTCCTGGGTGTGATGGGACACACTGGAGCTGGAAAAAGCACCATCCTAAAATTAATTGAAAGATTCTACGAGCCACAAACAGGCAGAGTCCTCATCAATGGTAAGGATATCAATGACTTCTCAATTGAATCAGTAAGGTCAAGGATTGGTTTCGTCTCGCAAGATCCATTCCTCTTTTACGGGACAATTAGAGACAACGTCTCTTATGCCAGAGACACTGAAGAGAGTGAGATATTGGATGCTTTGGAACTGGCTGGCGCCTCAGAGTTCATCTCCCAGCTACCTAATGGCCTGGATACGATGGTAGGAGATAGGGGGGTGATGATGTCTGGCGGACAGAGAGCTAGAATCAGTCTGGCGAGAGCATTGCTAAAGGATCCTGACCTTTTGATCCTAGATGAGGCCAGTGCAGCTCTCGATGCAGAGACCGAGAAGAGAATACAGCAATCACTATTTGATGGTTCCAGTGGCAAAAAGAAGCGAATCACCATTGCTGTAGCACACAGGCTGGCCACAATAAGAAACGCAGATGAAATAATTGCCATGGTCGACGGAACTATAGTCGAAAGAGGGAAGCACGAGGAATTACTGACCAATGAAAATGTATATGCATCTCAGTGGTCCATACAAACCGGGGAACTTGACTCATAGGTGAGCGATTGGAGAGTATAGAGTGGGTTGTGGTAGAGCCTGGCTCAACATACATAGGGTCCAGTAATCGGGCGGTTCTTTTTGGGGCTCCGGGACCTAGGCATGAAGTAGCCATTCAATACAGATATCAGATATCCGATAAAGCAATCAAACTCCTTGAAGCTACCTCCTTCATTGAATCAGGAGAGGCTGAAATATCCTCAGAGTCAGAATGGCAATTAGCATTTGACAGAGGCCTTATCCGAGAGGGTTCGGGAACTGAAGTGCTTCAAGATCGCCTGTCTTCTTCATATTGGGGGAAGATTTGCGATGGAAGAGCATTTATTCAGAAAGACTCCAATGTACTGGTCTGTAGGGAATGGAGAGGGAAGGAGGCTACTGCAAGATACCTCCCTGAAAATTCTAATCTTGAAAAGATGGTAAGAATCGTTAGAAGAGAAACTGGAGAGCCCAATCCCCTGGCACCGAGATTGCCGACCAGTCCCCCAAGGACGACGGTCCTCATTGAAGAGGCATCAATAATACTCGTTCTTGGAGTCATCCCCTCATTTTTGTGGGCGTTTTTCAATGCGAGTCCGGGGTACATCGATACTGGGTGGCCCGGACTTGTCCTCGGGGGGATAATTCTCGGGCTATTGACTGGTATAATCTGGAGACCAAAGCAACCAACATGGTGGTCCAAAGGTTCACAAATGTTCCCTAGGAGGTAGAAGCTCTGAACGAGGAAAACTCCAAACTTGTCTGGTCGTGCATACAGGATGCTGGTAACTGTCTTCGTGGTAAACTACCTCCTTCAAGAAACCACCCGGGCGGTAGAAACCCGTATGCACACGTGGCTATTTGTGTGAAGAATAAGTTCGGAAGGTCCTACAAGGAAATCCCAGATGAAATGCTTCAAGAAGTAATTGACTACATTGATTACCTAGTGGAAAACCCCATGTAGGCCTATCTGGTTCTATCATCTATTTGTAATCCAGAATGACCGGAGAAACTTCTCCATCTACCGCGGAGTACCCCCATTCCGTAATTCCAATGAAGTGTGAAGGTTACAATCGGAGATAGGAAAATCGTGAGCGCGTCTTTACTTGGGGAGTTTCCTTTGGCAGAACCATACCATGCGATCATGTTGTACAGAATTATTAGCGTGGGAAGGGTATGGGCACCAGCTCTTGGGAGTCCTAGGGGTACCGTAGAGAGGCCGATATCCCAAAATTCAGGCCATGCAATTCCCCCATTGGATGCCCCCCAAATGAAGAAACCAAATGCTAGAAGCACAATCGGTGGGAACAATGCCACCATTGTATGAGTGAAATGGTGAAGTTCATTGTACCTTCTGCTGGCCAATGCCCGAACTAGCCCATAATTTGCAATCTGCTTCCTCACTCTGGAGAGATTTCTACGTCTGTGCCAAATTACTGACTCTCTATCTGTCCACAATTTGTGCCCGGATGCCCTTACCCTGTGATCCAGCAAAACGTCCTCTGCACCAATGGCTCCATCGTCAAAACCCCCGACCTCATTCAGCACGGACCTCCTATAGGCGGAATTAACCCCTGGAAGTTGGTTTACTTCTTCTAACTCCCCCGATCCCATCTTTCCATAGTTTGTTCCTGCTGTGAAAATTGCACTGCAGAAAGTAACATCAATCACCCTTTGCCACAATGTGGACTCATCCGGAGGGGCAAAATTGGGTCCACCTACTCCTGCAACCTCCTCCCTGTCGAACCACCTTACTAACTTTTCAATCCAGTCTACGGGAACAATAACATCATCATCAGTAAAGAATACAAGTTCAGATTCTGTCTCCCTCAGAGCCACGTTGCAGGCATCAGCCCTGGTTCTGGAACCCTCATCATCAATGTACCTGACTCCTTTAGATTCTGATACTACTCTCCCTTCATCTCTGTCTGGACCCACTACTACTACCTCGACTTCAGCGTAGGTTTGAGAAAGCAATCCATCCAGTGTGACCCCTAGCTCGATATGGTTTCCAACAGAGGGAACAATCACGCATACCGAGCCAGCCATGCATCGCGGTAAGCACATGTGTATTCAAAACAGCGCAGTAAAATCACGGGTCGTTAGTAACTCTAGGAGCTAGGAAGTATGTCCAACTGGCCCCTCCATCGTTGCTGTTCCATGACATTCTGAGTGGAAACTTCTCCTGAAACTCGACCATTACCTGCTCGGTTAGCCCCCCTGCAAGCTTCCTAGTGAGCGGATCCAAGAACTGTAGTGAATACGTGGAGCTAGTTGGGGCAGGTGAGCTGAGCTCACTGAGCTCGCCTGATTCGAAAGATACTGTTACACTCTCTCCTGCCTCCTGATCGGCTGAGATAGTCATTTTTGTACTATCAAGGCTCAGATTTACCAGCTCATTGACCATTTTAGCCGCCCTCAGTGCCCTGGAAAGCTTGTCCGAGCCGATAGTGGCGCTGTTATTGAATGTCAACTCAGGAGTCTTTGGTTGGGTCATTGTTCCAACATCTAGCCCCCTTAGAATCCTGTGAACCTCCCCAACCCTGACGTTTATGGCGCCTACCGCGTCATCGTAGTCTATTTCCACTAAATCCCCAGGCCCAGCTAGGCTCAACAGATCTCTCATTTTGCTCAGCTCGATTCCTATTTCAACAGGTTCTACTTCATATGTCTCGAAGCACTCGTCACCTATTGTAGCGGAGAGCAGGGCCACGTGAGAACCATCCACAACTATGGTGTGCAAACCCTTCTCTCCCCAGACCAGTTTAGCTTCTTCTGCCAGTACAGAAAGGAGATCTATAATTTCCCTCATCAGTTGGGTATTTGCAGTCACTCTCAGCATCTTATCGGTGTCTTCAGGTGAGAGGGGGTCTTTCATCCTTCGGAGACGGCCCATAGGGCCGATTACTGGTATTCTCTGAATTTCTTACCGCAATTTTTGCACGTGCAGACTTTTGTTTCCGGCTCATCTGAACTCCTAGTTTGCATCAAGATTACGTATATCTCATTCTTGTCACACTTGGGGCACCTGATGTCCCCGACCCTAAGCACTCCCTTTCCGCCCTCATCCTCTACTACTTCGGTAAGGTGTTTGAGGTCCTTGGACTGGCCCGAGGATCTTGCTTTACTCAAATCAATAGTCTCACCAGTCATAGGGTCGGTAAATTCTGCTCCCTTTCCGTCCTTTCCAGTCAATGGGCCTTCATACCCACAGGTATAGTTCGTGCATCTGATATTCCCGTTAGGCTCCATAAAACCCAGAGTTCCACATTCCGGACAAAACATCTCTCCAACTCCTGCCACAACGTACAGACACACAGTGCTGAGTCAACAGACTATTCAACTATTCTACAAAAAGCGCCTAAAACACCTCTAGGAAATTATTTCTATCGTAGTGCGATAACCAATCATCGCTAGCCCAATACTTCCTAAAATGGTGACCAACAAGTATGCAATCGCGGAATTCAAGGAATCATCTGAATACTCAATATAATCCATTGCAAATGCCGACATTGTGGTGAATGATCCTAGGACCCCAGTGGCGAAAAGAGCAACTGCGTCCTCGCCAATGGCCATTCCAGCTGATATCGCACCAAATAAAGATCCTAGAAGAAGAGATCCAAGTAGATTCACGCTAACTGTGGAATACGTTCCGGAATCCGGACCAAAGGAGCTTTGCACAGCATACCTGAGTGTCGCACCTATAGCCCCACCTATGGCTACCAGGAGATAAAGACGACCTTGCATGGCCATACATCAAGCAATCACGTTTGACTCCTTCTGTTCACAACAGTTCATCCGGACCGTTGAAGGATGAGGACCCAACGCGACACACATGGAGATTAGATACGACTGGAGGCTGTCAAGGGTGGTGGATGAGGATGAAAACGTCCTCGACGAGCTTGAATGTCCCTCAACGTCCTCGGTAAATGCGGTGGTTGAGAGACTTTCCTGTCTTCAATCAGGAAGACTGCCTCCCGAGGCCATAACCCTCAGAGATAGATTTCCCGATGCGGTGCCTGAACCCCTCGGGGCTATTTCCGATCTAAACTGGCCGAAGCTGACCCCAGAAGATGCCGAAGCACTTTCGCAGGCATCTTTGATTCTCGCCAAAAGAGGTGTAGCAAATGCCGCCTCAGAACCAGACAGGAGGCTTGACATGCTTTCATCAGCATCAACTGAGCTAAGATCATCATGGACGACTCAAGAATCGAGATCCGTGGAGTGGGCAGGTTTGTTCTTGCACGACCTCGACCTAGATGAAAAAAGAGCAGAAATCCCGTCCTGTATTGCTAAATCTGACAATATTTCTCAAGCTGCGCTTGAACTAGGGGCATCTGTTCCCTTTCACATGCCTACTGATTCTGAGTGGGTAGCGATGAATTCACAAGCCAAGGGGGTCCTCTCTCTCTCAGAGAGACTGATTTTGAACGAAGATGCGACGAGGGAATTAGCAAATTCTCACGTACCAACTCTTTCAGCTTTGATTGGCCCCCTAGGCGCGGCTAGATTGATAGTCCTCGCGGGGGGGAGGGAGAGACTGGCTAGAATGCCCAGTGGTAGTCTGCAGGTTCTCGGGGCATCAGGAGCAATGGCGGCTCACAGAAGGGGAGCTCCGCCACCCAAGCACTCACCAGTCCTTTTTTCCATGCCTCTAGTCAGCCGTTCTCCTCGATGGGTACGGGGGAAAATAGCTCGTTTTCTGGCAGGAAAGTGCTCTATAGCGGTAAGAATAGATCACTTTGGGGGCCAGACTTGGGACGAAGAGAAAATCAGGACCATCCATGCCCAAGCAGAGGAAATAAGGGACAAATTCCCTAAGCCCAAGAAGAGGAATTAGACAATGTCCAGGAAACCAATATCTCTGGGATGGGGTATCAGGAAAGAAGGCAGAACCCTGTGGTCAAGAAATGCCAACAAGGGCAGTTCAGTCAGGGGAGAGAGAAGGAAGAGGGAGGGAAGAGTCGAATGGAGGCGTTGGGACCCATACAGATCCAAGGTGGCCGCCGCACTTCTGATGACATCCAATGACCCATCGAAATTAATCCCGAGACCGGGGGATACCTGCTTGTACCTCGGGGCCTCATCTGGGACTACTGTAAGTCACATCCATGACATGGTTTGCGGGTCAGGCAACCACCACAACGGCCAGATAATAGCCGTGGAGATATCTCCCCGGATGATGAGGGAACTCGGATCGTTGGCAGAAGACAGATCGGGGCTGGTCCCGGTACTGTCTGATGCCAGAGAAACTTGGAGCTACACAACTATGATGAGGGAGAAGGCGAACTGGATTCATCAGGATTTGTCCATAGCAGACCAGGCAGAGAACTTCATTAAAATCGCGAGAAGCACCCTTCAAGCTGGAGGAATAGGGCTATTTAGCCTGAAGGCAGCCAGTGAGAGACATTCTGAAGGTGACGATCAGAGTAGATTTTCGAGTGCCGAAAAACTACTGAAAGAGTCTGAATTGGAACTGGTTGAGAGGATAGATATCAGCAAATTCCAGGACCAGCATATGGTTTTTGTGGTCAAGCTAGAAAAAGGCGAAAGAACCGATTAATCCAAAACCAGCGGCCGCCAGAACAAACATCACAACGGACAGATAATTCATGATGAGTCCGGCGATTGCCATGCCCTTGTTCAACCCGTTCGTCTCCGAAGCCTTTCTGATTCCAACATGACCGAGTATCACTCCTCCAATGGTGGAAAATGGAACGACACAGGCTGTGAAACACAGAATTGGTGATGATATCCAAGAGAACCATGTTACAATTCCAAGTACCATACTCCAGGTCGCTTCGTCATTGCTAGGCTGCATCATCATCATCGGCTGGACATAGGGTCCACTCTGGCCCTGTTCCCCAGTGCCTCCATTTGGAGTTCCTGTCAGAACGCCTTGTGAACCAGAATCTTCGGGGCCTCCCCACCACTCTTCGGGCCTACCCTCCTCCATGATGCCCCTACTGGGATTCTTGGTATTAGCTTTCTTCAATTGCACGTTCTGCAATAGATACTATCTTTGAGCCTCTTGCACACGAAACGCCATGCCCGAGTTACCCGAGGTAGAGACTGTGAGGAGGGGATTGACTCACCATCTGGTAGGGAGGAGGGTGATAGACCTCCAGTTAAGAAGAATGGATCTGAGGTTCCCGTTTCCCAACGATTTCAAGGAGTCAATTGAGGGTTCAGAAATTACCTCGATAGATAGGAGGGCTAAGTATCTTCTTATACGTCTTAATAATGGTATAACATGGCTCAGTCACTTAGGAATGAGTGGTAGATGGACTCTAATTGGCGAGGGAAGAAAGGGCAGTCCGGGGAGATTTTCTCATGGTGCTGTGATTGGGTCGGGAGACGGCCCGCATGACTGGGTTGTGGCCCATCTTGACGATGGCGGAAAAGCAGTATACTCCGACCATAGGAGATTCGGGATAATGGATTGCTTCCAAACCGAGCTTCAGCAAGAGAACCGATTCATCTCAAACTTAGGTCCCGAGCCAACACCCGATCACCTCACGCCAGCGGACTTGGCAGAATCTCTCAGAGGGAGAAGAACACCAATAAAGTCCGCACTACTAGATCAAAGGATAGTCGCGGGACTTGGAAATATCTATGTCTGTGAAATCCTCCATAGATCGGGAGTCTCTCCCCGTCGAACTGCATCCAATGTTGCTGGTGTGTCAGGGGTTTCCAAGAGAGTGGAGAGGATAACCTACAACACACATGCGGTAATTACTGAGGCAATAGATGCGGGGGGCTCCACCCTGCAAGACTTCAGAGGTGTTGACGGAGATGATTCCTTGGGCTATTTCCCTCATCATTTTGGGGCGTATGGAAGGGAGGGGGAAAAATGCACCAATTCAGGGTGCGAAGGAACGATAAGGAGAATCGTCCAATCAAATCGCTCGACATTCTACTGTCCAAAATGCCAAAACTGAGGCTAGATTTATCTCCCTCTCACCCCGGACCTCATTCATGAGCGACACTAGCATGAACTCCAAATTGACTGCCGAATTTATCGGGACCTTCTTCTTATCCTTGACAATCTGCACTGCGGCTGTGCATGGCTCTGCGGGAGAATATGCCCCCTTTGCCATTGCAGCGACCTTGATGGTTATGATTTATGCTGTGGGTCATATTTCTGGAGCCCACTTCAATCCGGCAGTAACCGTTGCGGTATGGATCAGGGGGGCTTGTGATAAAAATGACGTCGCCCCATATATTGTAGCCCAAGTATTGGCAGGAATACTGGCAGCTTTAGTGTCCCAGGAACTCCTTTTTTCAGAGACATCTGTCACGCCCATTGATATGGATGCAACTAATGCAGCGTCGGCAGAATTTCTCTACACATTCGCCCTAGTCTATGTAATTCTGAACGTCGCTACTAGTGAGGCCACTCAGGGCAATAGCTACTTCGGAGCCGCGATTGCATTTGTCGTTCTTGCAGGTGCGTTGACTGTCGGGGAGGTTTCCGGGGGCTCATTTAATCCAGCAGTAACCGGTGCTTTGTTTGTCTCTGGAGCGGTGCAAGCTCCCGACCTTTGGATCCATCTGGGTCCTCAATTCCTGGCGGGATTAGTAGCTGTTCAAGCGTTCAAGGCTTCACAGTGATTCAATCACATGTTCCTTCGGAACTTACCGCCACTCTCGAACAAGGCCTGAGTCACCTGTCCAACGGTGCAATAGTCAACTATTTCCATCATCACTTCGAACAGATTTTCCCCACTCCTAGCGGCTTCCTTCAGCTTTTCAATACCAATTACGGCCTCCGCTGAGTTGCTCTTCTTGAAGGCAATATTTCGCTCTATGACCATTCTCTTCTCGCTCTCGTCTGATCTAGTCACCTCGACATCGAAGTTCTCCGCTGAGATTGACTCAGCATTTGGGTCAGTGAATGTGTTCACCCCGACAATCGGGGTCTCTCCAGTGTGCTTCCGGTGCTCGTATACCATCCCTTCGTCTTGGATTCGATTCCTTTGGTAGTTGACTTCCAATGCCCCAAGGACTCCTCCTCTGCTGTGCATCTCTTCGAAAATCCTGAGCACTTGCTCCTCTACCTCATCAGTCAGGAATTCGGCGATAAATGACCCCTGTAATGGGTTCTCATTACGTAGCCAACCGTATTCCTTAGCTAGGATTAGCTGTATAGCAACAGCATCCCTCACAGTGTCCTCCGTTGGGGTCCCAAAGGCCTCGTCTTTGCTGTTTGTGTGGAGGCTGTTTGCATTGTCAGAGAGGGCGTAAAGCGCTTGAAGAGTAGTCCTGTAGTCGTTCCACGTGAACTCCTGAGAGTGGAGAGATCTCCCACTGCTCTGTATGTGATACTTCAGCTTCTGGCCCCTATCGCCTACGCCGTATAGGTCTCTCATCGCGATGGCCCATATTCTCCTTGAAACCCTCCCAATCACCGCATATTCGGGATCCATTCCGTTGGAGAAGAACCATGAGAAGTTACGCAGGAACTTGTCAGCATCCAGGCCCCTTGCTTTGAACAGTTCAACGTAAGTTAGCCCATTGGAAAGTGTGAGGGCGGATTGCGTGATTGGGTTAGCCCCCGCTTCGTCAATATGGTATCCGCTGATGCTGACGAAGTAGTGATTTCGAACGTTGTTGTCAACGTAGAACTCGGCAACATCGCCCATCATCTTCAGTGCAGTGTCGAGATTGAAAACTAGGGTGTTCTGGCCCATGGCCTCTTTCAGTTGGTCGGCTTGCACCGTGCCTCTAACGGTCGAAAGCGTGTCAGATCTAATCTTGGATGCCTCCGCTTCTGTGGGCTCCCTGCCTTCCAAATCCACGAACTTCCGCATCTGTTGCCTGATTGCGACTTTGAAGAATGCGGCAAGGTGCCACCAGTAGTTCCCATTGATAGTCATGCTAACAGAGGTGTTCGGGGCACAAAGGTCGAACCCTTCGAACAGCATATCCATCTCATCGATTGTGCTTATGCTTACTCCTGACTCGCAAACCTTGCCAAAAATATCCAAGCGTTCCTGTGGGTCATTTCCATACAGGCTAGGTGAGTCAAAGGCAACTGAGAGGCGATTGAAGTCTTGACCCTTGGAGAGAAAGTGATACCTCGTGTTGGTTCTCTCGGCACTGCCCTCGCCCGCAAACATCCTGACAGGTAGCTCGTCTTCTCTCCTGAAGGGAAAAACTCCTCCTGTAAAGGGAAATGACCCGGGTGCATTCTCCTTGCGAATCCACTCAAGCCTCTCTCCCCAGTCCTCGGATGTGGGAAGCGCCACACGCGGGACCTTGGTCCCAGACATTGTCTCATGCGTAGTCTTTACTGGGATCTCTCTGCCCCTGACTGTGTAGCTCGCTTCTCCTGATCTATAGGCCTCAGCCATGTCCTCGAATCCCTCCAAGGACTCCCAAGCCTCAGGGGGGACGGCGTCTCTGATTTCTGAGGCCTCGCTCTCTAAGTCCTCAAGAGAAGACACCTTTCCGGACTTTTTCAGTCGCTCTGCAGAGGCCTCGAGATGCTGAACTAGCCTAACTGAATCACTGACCTTCTTGGTCTTGTCATGATATCCTCGGACTGTTGATGCGACTTCTGCCAGGTACCCCTGCCTTTCTGGGGGGATAGGAGCCTCTCGAGTCGGCAGCCCGTCTACGCCTAGCCTGGGCTCAGACGCTGAGAAACTACACCCGTGTTCTTCGTTGAGTATATTGGAAATCGCCTCCCAGAGCTTGTCCACACCTGCATCTGCAAACTGACTTGCTATAGTGGGTATGACTGGCATGGATTCCGGACTTTCGTCAAATGCCTCTTTGTTTCTCTGGAATTGTTTTCTAATCTCCACCAAAGCGTCTTCAGCTCCGGCCCTGTCAAATTTGTTCAGTACCACAATATCTGCGAAATCTAGAGCTGCCAGTTTCTCCAGCTGACTAGGAGCGCCATATTCCCGGGTAGTGACGTACATCGAGACATCTGAGACCTCGGTAATCGCGTCATTACCTTGACCTATTCCACTGGTTTCTACGATTACCAAGTCGAATCCCACTGCCTTACAAACTTTCACTGCCTTTCCTATGCAGTCAGCAATTTCTCGGCCACTGTTCCTGCTGGCAAAGGACCGCATGAATAAGTTTGAATCAGAGAGGGAATTCATTCTGATCCTGTCGCCAAGCAATGCTCCACCAGTCTTCTTTCTAGTGGGATCGGTAGCTAGCAGTGCTACCTTGGCATTTGGATTATCCCTTCTTATTCGAAGCATGACCTCATCCATCAGACTAGATTTTCCTGCACCACCAGTCCCTGTGACCCCCAAAACCGGACACTCCTCAGAGTCCTCTACTGAGCGAACTCTCCTGAGCGCCTGCTCAAACTCCTCAACGGTGGAATTCTCTGCCATAGTAAGCAATCTGGAAACTGATCCATGGTCGTCAGCTGAGATCGGCTCCGTCAGGGATTCGAATCTGGAGGCTTCCATCAGGTCAATTTTCATCGCTTCTTCCATGGCATCCTTCACCATCCCAACCAAGCCCATGGTCCTGCCATCCTCAGGCGAGTATATTCTTGCGATGCCAGAATCCTTCAGATGATCGATTTCATGGGGAAGTATTGTACCTCCTCCTCCTCCGAATAGGAACACATGTCCGAACCCGGATTGCTCGAGTATGTCGCTGGTATGAGTGAACATTTCAACCGCACCACCCTGATATGATGTGATTGCAACTGCGTGAGCATCCTCTTGGATTGCGGCTCTGGCCACTTCATCGGCCCCTCTGTCATGGCCCAGGTGAATGACCTCACATCCCTGACTCTGCAGAATCCTCCTGAAAATTCCTATGGCTGCATCATGACCATCGAAGATGGCGGCCGCGGTGATAACCCGAAGGGGCAACTGGTCACCTCCCATGCCATCCGGATAGCACCACTAGCCATGAAGCCGACGGAAGACCCGGAAATATGAAACATGGCTATTAATTAGCCTAAGTGGAATAATTCGGGTCATAATTGAATAACCCAACCTCGTGAGCAGCTACGAGGTAGTGTGATGTTGTGCCCGAGGGACGGATACAAGCTAGTACCCCATACCGAGCAGACCCGTTCGGCATTCATTGATCACGGTATCTCCCACTGTCCTGATTGTTCAGGGATGCTCCTGAATGCGGAGGCGGCGGAGAATTCCATGACTGAAAGCAAATTGAAGAAGATGCATGAGGCCTTCGCTAGCGACAGCGGAGATATCGATCTGGCCTGCCCCTGTTGCGAATCGAGGATGAGAGTGAGGAATATTGTTTTCAAGAGAATAAATGGCACGGATATGGAGCCCATAGAGATAGACGGCTGTCCAGATTGCAATACCTTCTGGTTCGATGCAGGGGAGCTTCAGAGAATAGTCAATCCGAATAGTAAGCCATACGAGGATTCAGCCGTGGAGTCAACAGCTCTGGCATTGGCCTTGGAATTTTTACTACAACTACCATTCGTTATTATTTAATCAGAACCACCCACTGGCTAACAATCCTGCGAAAATGAACATTAAGATCCCCATGGAGCCATCTATCAGATGAGCATTTGATCTGAGCCTATTGACGCCATTTCCTGAACTCAGAATAGTAGCAACGGTGACGTACCATGTTCCGTCTATCGTCATTCCTAGTGCCCCCATCCCAAGAAGGGTTTCAATACTTACATCTGCCTCAATAAAGGGAGCATAGAGTGCGAGCATCCAAGCTAGAATCTTGGGATTGAATAACGCTATCATGAACCCTTGAAAGAATCCACTGGCCTCGGATGAGTTACTCTCCTGCACCCCATCAGGAGATACAGGACCGCCCAGTGAGCTCTTGATGAATTTTAGCCCCAACCACAAGAGGATCGCGACTCCTCCCCAGTGGAGGGCCAACTGGGCCCCTTCGTGCACAGATAGCGCGGTTGCCAGTCCAAGTGCTGCGAGGAATGCGTATATCCCAAACCCAATCCCATGGCCGAGTCCGGTGGCGATCCCCTGACGCCTTCCGCCTGACATTGTATTGCTTAGGATTACAGCAAGGGAAGGCCCAGGACTCATTGCCCCGAGCATGAACACGACCGCCAACGCGGCCCATGCCTCAGGACTCATTCAACGACCTCAGGAGTACATAGCTTCTATCTCAGATGACCAGTTCTCTCGAATCTGCTTCCTTCTTATTTTCAGGGTCGGGGTCAGCTCTCCCTCATCCACATTCAAATCGCGAGGGAGGACTGTAAATTTCTTCACTTGTTCTGGGTTACTAAACTTCCCATTTAGCTCCATTACTGCCGCCTCTAGTTGCTTGTATGTTTCACTGCCTACTGAGGTGTATTCAGATAAATCATGCCCCAGCTCCGCGAGCTTCGCGAGTTGTTTTGCAGGGTCCTTTGGAACTTCCGTGGCACCATCTAGGCCATGGACGTCTCGAAGAATGGCACCAACATCAAGTGTGAGGAGGGCACTGCAGTACTTTCTGTTGTCTCCAATCAGCATGCATTGAGACACAATAGGGATGGATTTCATCGTCTCCTCGATAACTAACGGGGCTATGTTCTTTCCAGCTGAACTCACATAGATTTCCTTCAGTCGACCTGTAACGTAAACGAATCCGTCCATGTCCATCTTGCCCAAATCCCCTGACTTAAGCCAACCATCTTCTGTCATTGTGGCAGCTGTGGCCTCCGGGTCCTTGTAGTAACCCGGCATGATGTGCCTTCCACTGAACTGGATCTCTCCATTTCCATCTTCATCAGGTTCCGCAATTCTAAGTCCAGTTCCGTCAAACGGCTTCCCTACTGACCCTATCCTATTGTGTGCTGGGGATCCTAGCGTGGCACCTGCAGTGGTCTCGGTCATGCCGTACCCCTCAAAAAGAGGAACTCCAAGCTTGGAGAATAGCCTTAGGATATCCGGATTGATCGGAGCTGCTCCAGTAACTGCGAACTTGACATTTGAGAAACCAATCTTCGCCTTCGCCTTCTTTTTGATTATCCCGCCTAGGACTGGAACGCTGAGTAGCCATGTTGGAGGGAGTCCTGCAACTAAGTTACTGTAGACCTTTTCGTAGATTCTCGGGACCCCAATGAAAAGAGCGGGCATCGCATCCTTGCTGTAGTCAATTGAGTGTAGAGGATTGTCAACAACAGTCATGTGCATAGCATCTCTGATCCAGAGATGGTTATCTGCAACCTGACCGAACACGTGAGCGCAAGGAAGCCATGAAACATACCCATCTCCGGGATTGAACTTGGCTAGCTTTCCGATACACTCTAACTCATAGTCGAAGTTATCGTGGGTAAGAACAACTCCCTTTGGATTTCCAGTTGTCCCTGAGGTGTAGATAAGTGCAGCTGTATCAGATGGTTTGATTCCTGAAATCCTCTCCATAACTGCATCATCAGAAATTTCCGAACCCATGGACATGAAACTTTCCCAGTCTTGTCCTTTCGGGTGATCAATGGCCTCCATGGAAGCCATTGAAACGACCATCTCTACCTTTTCCAACGAGGGCATCGCCTTCTCCAGACGCTTCGTGCACATTTTTCCGGGGTCTCCATTATCCATGGGATTTGTCCCGACAAAAACTACCTTTGAGTCCGAGTTACCAACCACCCACTCGACCTCCTCAGGTGAGCAGGTATGGTAAACCCCCACTGCAGCTCCATTGCAGAAATTAGCTGCCGCGTAAGCGGCGTACCATTCCATTCTGTTGTACGAGTAGATACTCAGGTTATCCCCGGGCTCGAAACCATTAGCAATCAGTGACTTTGCCATTTTCATGGTCACATCATGAAAATCCGACCACGTCATTCTGACCCAGTTTCCGGAGTTATCTTTGTATGACAGAGCTACGGAGTTTGGCATGGTCTGGGCGTTTGATTTTAGGTACTCGGGCGTCGTCTTTGCGTCCATGAGGCTCCACGGGACATCAGTCGACTTAACTGTTTACTAGGAATCAAATCAGTATTTTTCTTTGTTTCAGGGCAACACCCTACGAACGTTCTCGCGCCAGTCAGCCCCCCCATTCCTATTTGCAAGAGGGGATGCAGGAGATGGATGCCAACAGCCCTTGACTTGGACATCACTTCCTTTCAACGCATTCAAGGCCCTTCTCTCCGCGAATTTTCCGATCCCGATAACGCAGTCCGCACTCAAGGCTTCAACTACCTCCTCGAGGTGCTCGTCACACCTCTCAAGAAGCCTTCTCGCAGTCTCTCCGAAGATCTTGTCGGGAGTTACATTCACCCCCCTTTCACCGTCCAGTAGCATGAGCGGACAGTGATTGACCAAGAAAACGCTTTCGAAGATTTTGTCTGAGTTCCCATAGGTCTCCGAAAGGAGCCCCCAAATCCTGGTTCCGGACACCTCCTCTCTGGGGTATTCAAGACCAATTACTGGCCTCTTGGGATGGGGTGTTGATGGTTGCTCAACCGATATGTTGCTAATTCCAAGGAGGTCCCTAACCATGCTGGTAGCAGCGAAAGGTATGCCCATTTGGCCCATCCCATGTGGTCCGGGATTCATTCCGAGCATAATCGTCTTAGCGCCCCTTCCTCCGGCGATTTGAATGTACCTTTCGTGGATGTCCCATGCGTACTTTAGCGGGTTATAGACACAGTCTACTGAGCCTTCCTCAACCAGTATGGAGCCCAGCTCGTCGGCATCATCCCTGAGGCGGGAAGCAGACCCTAGTAATCTCTCAATCGACATAATTCCACTACTGTTTGATATCTTCCAAAGATGCGCCCGAAATAATTCGTAGGGCCTCCGGAGAAATCGGAAAGACCGTCTGAGCGGTCCCCCCTGCGCCCCATACAGTGTCATATTTCATCAAATCCTCATCCATCAAGACCCGGGTCTTCTTCGTGTGCCCAAAAGGAGGAACCCCCCCGACTTTGTAGCCAGTGTTCTCCTTCACATATTCCGCATCCGCCATTCCAGGCTTGTAACCTAGAATTCTCTTCAGCTTGCGTTTTCTGTCCACCCTGTTGGAACCGGATGTAATCACCACCACTGCGCACTCGTCTCCGATGAACACCACTGATTTCGCTATATGGGAGACCTCACAACCAAGCTGATCGGCCGCTTCCTGAGAGGTCCTAGTCCCTTCCTCGTATGTTCTGGCATCAGCAGAGAAACCCATCTCGAGACATTTAGACAGCCATAGCTCGTGACCATCCATGGCGTCCAAAGGGGGCCATGAGTATTGATGGTTAGGGATTCATTGAATACTAACGGGCATTACGGAAAACATGCTCAATCCCATCCCCTCCTCTAAACTAGGGGGGCTGGTCAGAATCGCTGTGTCAGTTCAGATGCTGACCCTCGCAATGATCTACATTCTCTGGGTTTCAGATGGTTGTGACCCACTCGTACCATTCATCTCTGACACTGACACCAACCCTGTTTCAGGCTGGGCATTTACCTTAGGATTCACCATCACGGGAATTCTGACGGTGCCACTGTCTTTGCAATTTTACCTATTGAGAGATGTCTGGGCGAAGGAGAATCCCGAACTGGGAATAAGCGGGTTGAACATAGTTTCATCAATCTCAGCGCTATTTTCCGGAATTTGCCTGATTTGGATATCATACACTCCTTGGCACGAGAGCATGGAGCTCCACATGGTTCAGGCAAGAATAATCTTCGGGGGGACCGTTATCTGGGCGATACTCTCCACAGTCATCGCTTACAGGATATCCAATGTCGATGGAAGGTTTGCGACGCTCTATGGCTCTAGGAGGAATTGGACCATACTCTCGCTGGCATCCCTCCTAGCACTGGCCGTATCCGTGTTTTCTTATGCTGGTTTTTCACTTTCGATACCAGCTGGTCATATGGATACCGTTCTGGAATGCACCGACCTAGGCCACTCCACATTGTCAATCGCGGCACTCTTCGAGTGGCTTATGGTAATCGGATTCGCAGGAGTGTCTTACACCGGGGTTCAAGAAGCACTACTCATGGATGGCAAAGACCGACCGTGAATCATGTGCAATGTTCATGACTGGCTCATGGTGAGCAAGGGGCATGTCGTGGCCCATCGGACCATACGGCACGATAATGGCCTTCATTCTAATCTCAACAATACCCCTAAGAAACCTCCTTTCCCGCGATGAGAAAGAAGAGCGCCTGAAGCTCTCAGAACTACCTTCGGAGATTAGGGAGAAGGGGTACAAGTGGCACATATCGCTTTTTGTTGTCATGTATCTGTACAAGGCAATGATAGATCACCATAATGAGCCCATCAAGGCCAGAGTCGGGGGTTACACGCATTGGATTCACTCAATTGAGGGAGATTTCACCATCTGGGCGCAGAACGCACTCAGGAGTGATCTACTGACTGATGTCCTATCCTTCCACTATCTCTATGTCTACCTGTTTACCATATGGTTCCTCCCGATATACTTCATTCTGGTTAGAGATCATGTAATGGCTGATAAGGCTACTTTGAACTACTTCGTGATATACGTCCTAGCAGTTCCGATGTATTTGTTCTTCAACGTGGAAGTCACCAGCTCATTCATCCCCGGCATGGAGGCGTTGCTCTACCACGACTCATGGTATATCCAGTTCTTCACAAACAACGACCCAATGGACAACGGCTTCCCCAGCCTACATTTCGGCCTGCCAGTGGGGCTACTGATCATCAACAGGCTCCATTGCCGAGATATGGGCATATCCATCAAAGAATGGAGACATAGGGAACTCGATATATTCGTTATGGCCAATGTAGGGATTTACTTCTTCAGTATTCAGTATCTTGGAATTCACTGGGTCACCGACATTGTTCCGGGATTGGTACTAGGTGTGATATGTGCCATCTTCTGTCACAAATGGCAACCAAAGCTTCGGAACAGGCCCTCTCTTGGATGGAAGTCTCTAGTACCTAACAGAAGGGCTCTTTCCACTGCCGTGATATTCACCACGCTGTGCACCGCCCTCATGTTCCAAGGCATAGTAGACGGTCCAGGTACCGATGAGGATGTACCAAATTTCCGGATAGGAGAGGGAGATTTCATTATCGATACTGTGGAGGTTCACAGTATTTCTCACCCTGTAACAGTGCAAATGAAGCACTTGGCAACCGAGTCACAACCGACTCCTCCAGAGGAGGCTCTAATCTGCGTCATAACTTTGAGGACCGAGGTCGCACATCTCTTTGACAGAGGGGATTTCTCAGGGGAGATCGATTTCTACGATTTGCTGGAAATCACCCATCATTCCAACCATACGATAGCCCCTGGAGAATCAGCAGTGGCTGTTGTCGAAACAAATACGATCTACGATACCCACCTTGTGATCTGTCATTCTGAACAATCAACGAAGGAGGTCAGGATTTCCATGCAATACTTCGACGATGAGCTCATGTGGTCCGCGGTTCTGGTGTCATTGCCCGCGTTCTTTATCACAGGCTTGGTAATCGATACTCAGAGGGGGCGATCAAGTCACGTTGAAGGCGAAGATTCCTCCCATGTAGACTCCTGAGGCAGCTCCTAGGCCTATCCACACACCTATCCTGAATGCTGGGTAGGTTTTCCTCCATACGAAAATTGACTCACGGACCCATATCAGTATCACTGGGACAAACCAGACGAAGAAAATCAGCTGTGGAAGAAGTGAGAATAGCAGAGAAGAAAAGGCACCAAGAAACATCTCTACCTTGGACTCAAACCTGCGTTGCAAGACACAAATCCCCAAACACGCCACCATCGCTATTCCGAATGGAGCGATAAGCGAGAATTTCGATTCAGTTGTCAGGTACTCTGACTCCACTAGATAGGGGAGACAGCCAGAAACGAATCCCATCATACTCGGAATCGCCACAGGCCACAGTGGAGGCTGGTCCCACTTCACAGCCCCCCGTCCTATTTCTCATCAATGAAGTATGGTATTCTTCCGAAAGGTTTTCTTTAGATTTCTTCATCTCATACAACATGCCGAAGGGGGAAATCGTGCTCGGGTGCCTCGCTCCTCATCCGCCCCACGTCGTTTATGCCGAGAACCCAGAGCAGAATGAGCCAGTGTCAGAAGGGGGATGGGAGACCCTGAGATGGGGCTACAACAGGCTTGCAAGGAAACTGAAGACGATTGACTATGATGCTCTTGTGATTTTTACACCCCATTGGCAGACATACATCGGCACACACTTCCTCGGCCTGCCAGAATTCAAATCAAAATCTGTAGACCCGGTCTTTCCGAATATATTCAGGTACAATTATGATATCAAAGTGGATGTTGATTTGGCCGAGAAAATGCGCGAGAAAGCGTCAGAGCACGGGATAATAACCAAGATGATGAGGAACCAGGACTTCAGGGTGGACTACGGGACCATCACATCCTGCCACATGCTCAATCCGGATTGGGATAAGCCGATTGTCACCATTAGCAGCAACAGGAATTCTCACTACTACTCCGCAGAAGTGATGAACGAACAGGCGGCGGCCCTTGGCAGAGCTTGCGCAGAGGCAATAGAGGAGAGTGGGAAGAAGGTCGTCATGATCAGTAGCCATAGCTTGTCTCACAGGCATTTCGTGACAGAGTCACCACTGCCAGAAGATATGAGCAAGGAGCACATATACAACCATAGCCAGTATGTCTGGGACATGAAGTTAGTCGAGCTGATGAGAGAGGGGAGGATGAGAGAGCTTATCGACATACTACCGGAGTTCACCGAGCAGACCATCGCCGAGACGGAAGCGGGGGGGCTAACTTGGATGATGGCGGCGATGGGATTCCCTGATTATGGAGCGGAAATATACGGATACCAGTCCGTCATAGGGACTGGTAACCTTGTCGCGGCATGGGACCCCAACAGCGTCACTAGAGAGATTGTCCTCTGAGGTGTTGAACATGGAGGATCCAGAGGTACTATTCGGAATCTATTGCCCTCCTCATCCACAACCCCTACTGTCCCCGGATGCCAGTCAAGGGTACTCCAAACTGAGGGAGGCCTTCGATACCTGTAGAGATAGGATAGAGCAGAGCGATGCCGACCTAATCATAGTATACTCTACCACTTGGCCAAGCATAATCGGACACCAGATCCAGGCTCATCCCGAACCAGAATGGGTTCATGTTGACGATGACTTCCACTATCTCGGAAGCATGCCATACAAGTTCAGGATGGACGTGGACTTTGCCGAATGCCTGGTGGACTCTGCGAAGTCCAGGGGCCTACATTCCCGAACAATCGCATACGACGGATTCCCGATTGATACGGGCTCCGTCGTCGCCCTCAAGCTACTCAACCCTCACAACCGAATCCCTGCCTGCATCGTCTCAAGCAACATGTATGCGAACAGGTCTGAGACGATAGTACTGGGTAAATCGATTAGGGATGCGCTTTCGAAACAAAACAAGAAGGCAGTTGTAGTCGTGGTCTCGAGCCTGTCAAACAGAATGTTCACTGAGCACATAGATCCATCGGAAGATCGGATTCACAGTCCCAAGGACGACGAGTGGAACAGGAAGATACTGGAGTTCTTCGCTGATGGCAGGCTGGAGGACCTGTCTCAGCTTTCTAGGGAGATTCATGGGCAAATAAGGGTCCAGAAGGTGGTGGCTTACAAGCCAGCTTGGTGGATGGCAGCGACCATGGGGCAACACAACAACTACGACGGGGAGGTTCTGGCCTACGAGGCGCTACACGGTTCCGGGGGTGCAGTAGTGACACTTACCCCATCTTCTGGCTCAATCGGTGACAAGGAGTTCGATGAGGACGACGTCGAGTACTATCACGGAGACAGGGACGTTCTGGACAAGGGGATGCTCTGATGGGCACTGAGTCTCCTGAAGAGGAGCAAGAAGGCTCCGCATTCGCCCATCGCCTTGAGATGCTCAGGGACCTCGTAGAGGCCCCTGATGAGGCAATAGAGGCACTTTACAACTCCTACGGGAAGTCCATGTTCACAAATGCGGGTGGTGCGGTTGGCGCAGCCGCCGGTGTAGCAGTCGGAGGCCCGGTAGGAGGGATAGTCGGAGGAGTTGTGGGGAAGAAGACGGCAGGAAAGATGGCCAGCCAGGACGGCCCATTCACTGCCACGACAGGCCCCTCTGCGATGGGCTCTTACCCGCACCTCAGAAGAGTCGGAGACCTAGTCTTCGTCAGTGGAATGGGCCCAAGGTCTCCCGAGACCAACGAGATTCCAGGGGGACCGGTTAGGGATGGCTCTGGTAATCCCCTTGACTATGACATCACGGCACAGACTCATTCTGTGATAAACAACATTCGCCTCATTCTTGAGGAGTACGGGTCTAGCTTGGACGACGTGGTCGATGTCCTGGTGTTCCTGATTGACATGGATAGGGACTTCAAGTCGTACAACAAGGTCTACGCCGAGTACTTTGGGAGCATAATGCCCGCCAGGACAACCGTCTCCATAAACGCCCTCCCCTCCCCAATCGCAATAGAGATGAAGGTTATTGCGAGGGTTTGATAAGCCCATAAATTCAAACTCTAGCTTGTCGATTCCCCGACATGGGCAAGCGGAATTGCGCAGTCGAGGGTTGCAACGCGCTCGAGTTCAGGTCGACTGGGATTTGCAACAGACACATGCGCGATGAGAGGGCACTTCAGGGAATCGATTTGGAGGAACTACTCGTATCTGCTCAAGAAGGGACGGAAGAATCCGAACATTCTCTTGAGAAAATAGCCAATGCGGAGCCAAAGGGAGAGGAGTTTGAGTGCCCGAGAGGGTGTGGGAAGATGTCATACCAAGAGGAACAAGTAGGCGTTTCAGATACCGGAATGCTGTTAGGATTAGGTATTTTTTTACTTGGGATTTTCTACTTTCTAGGGTCCTTTTTTGTTTATGATTGGGGGATTGAAGGAGCATCCCACCCCCATCCC
>CETK01054584.1_pt1 | contig 62566 bp, 52 predicted proteins | sample 361431 | NCBI WGS metagenome assembly CETK01 (sample SAMEA2622452, study PRJEB7988) | marine metagenome | biome: marine biome (ENVO:00000447); feature: surface water layer (ENVO:00002042); material: "saline water (ENVO:00002010), including plankton (ENVO:xxxxxxxx)" | depth 5 m | reverse complement strand
TCTTCGGTATTCCATGTATGAGGCAGATCAACCACTTGCTCTATCGATTCTTCCCAAAGTGATGCTCCTTTAAAATCCCATTCTTTGTTTAAAGAAACAGACTGACGCTGAGCATTTACATAAAAAAATAAACAAGAAAAGAGTGCTGATACAAACAGTAATTGAATGGTTTTCATAAAATTCGATTTTAATTTTTTGATGATTACGCCATAAAATACGAAATCAAAAACAAATATATTTTATGCATATTGGATGTCAAATGATAATTTATAAAACCTATTAAGTACTATTTTTGTTTAAAGAATTCTTTTATTCAATTGGAGTTTTAATTTAATGTCATTAATGACCGGTTAAAAGATGTTTAGAATTCAAAACATATTCCAATTTGATTCTCAATACTATAAAGTTTAAACAAGCATGATGCTATTCAACCAATCCTGCTCGTTTAAGCAATGCTTTAGGGTCGGGTGCTTTACCTCTAAATCTTTTGTAAAGGGTCATAGGGTGCTCTGTCCCCCCTTTGGAAAGGATATTTTCCTCAAAGGATTTTGCCGTTTGGTAATCAAAAATTCCTTTTTCCAAAAACAACTCAAAAGCGTCTGCATCCAATACCTCAGCCCATTTGTAACTGTAGTATCCTGCAGAATATCCACCCTGAAAGATATGCGAAAAGGCTGTACTGGTGCAATTTTCGAGATGATCTTTGGTAAACTGTACCCTTTTTAGAATGGCACTTTCGTGGGTTTTTATGCTTTGAATATTTGAAACTTGTGTATCGTGATAGGACAAATCCAAAAATCCAAAACCTAATTGTCTGAGGGTTTGTAATCCCTGCTGAAAATGAGCTACTTTTTTAATTTTATCAATGTATTCCATGGGGATCACCTCTTGTGAACGGTAGTGTTTTGCGAAAAGTTCCAGTGCCTCCTTTTCATAGCACCAGTTTTCCATGATCTGGCTGGGTAGTTCCACAAAATCCCAATATACATTGGTACCACTTAGTCCGCCATAGGTTGTGTTGGCTAACATGCCGTGAAGGGCATGGCCAAACTCGTGGAATAAGGTGGTTACTTCCTGAAAAGTCAATAGTGAGGGGGTACTCGCTGTAGGTTTTGAAAAATTACAGACTATGGAAGTATGAGGTCTTTGTCCCCTTTTTTGCCCGCGGTAGGAGGTCATCCATGCACCACTTCTTTTCCCAGGCCGAGGGAAAAAGTCAGTGTACAAAAGTGCATAAAAATCGCCTTCTCTATTATATACTTCAAAAACCTCCACATCAGTATGATAACATTCCAATGTACTGTTTTTTTTAAAATGCAATCCGTACAGTTTATTTGCAATATCAAAAACACCTGCTTTTACCCTTTCCAATGGGAAATAGGGTTTTAGTTGCTGCTCGTCCAACTTTAATTGTGCTTTTTTGAGTTTTTCGGACACATAGGCCGTATCCCACTTTTCAAGGCTATTCAGGCCGAGATTTTGTTTAGCAAAATGTTCCATTTCTTGCCATTCTCCCCGGGCAGCGGGATATGCCTTTTGATATAAATCTTCTAAAAATGCTACCACATTTTCTTCGGAAGTTGCCATTCGCTCCTCCAATACAAAAGCAGCGTGGGAATCATAACCAAGTAATTTGGCTCTTTTTTTTCGAAGTTCGATTAAACGAAGTATGATATCTGTATTGTTATTATTATTGTCTTGAAATCCACGTTTTCCAAAAGCCATACTGAATTCTTTTCTGAGATCCCTATTTTTGGCGTAGGTCATAAAAGGGACATAACTGGGAAAATCTAAGGTAAAGACCCAACCTTTTTTGTTTTTAGATTGGGCAGTTTCTTCAGCCATTTCCTTTATTTGATCAGGTAAACCCTCTAAATCTTTTTCCTCAATTATATGAAGTTCATAAGCATGGGTATCAGCCAAAACGTTTTCGCCAAAGGTGAGGCTCAGTTTTGCCTTTTCGGTATCAATCTCTCTCAACAGGTCTTTTTCGTCGTCATTGAGTAACGCGCCGTTTCTGGTAAAACCCTTATATTCCTTATCCAAAAGAGTTTGTTGTTCAGCAGAAAGCTTTTCTTTGCCTTGATTTTGGTATATCGTTTTGATGCGCTCAAAAAGGGCTTGATTGAGCCTTACGTCATTCTGAAACTTTGTGAGTAAGGGAGATGCCTTTTGGGTAGTTTTTTGAATGGCATCGGAGGTTTCGGCACTGTTTAGATTGAATAAAATAGAACTATTTCGTTCTAGTAATTCTCCTATATTTTGTAGGGCTTCAATTGTATTTTCAAAAGTCGGTGGGGTGGTTTGATGGGCCACCTTATCAATTGCCTCCAATGCATTTTTGATGTTTTCCTTTAATGCAGGAATAAAATGCTCCGCTCTGATTTTGCTGAATGGAATCGACTGATAAGGGGTTTCAAAGACTTTTAATAAAGGGTTGTCCAATATTTTAGGGATTAAGTTTTTTACTGCTTTTGATGACTTTTTTTTTGAGCTCCTCTTTGTAATGTTCTATTTTATTGAGCACTGAGGGATCTGAGGTTGCCACAATTTGAGCGGCTAATATACCGGCATTTTTGGCACCGTTGAGGGCTACAGTTGCCACAGGCACTCCTCCTGGCATTTGGAGTATGGACAAAACAGAATCCCAACCATCGATGGAGTTACTGGATTTTACGGGTACACCTATGACAGGAAGCGGTGAAAATGCAGCTATCATTCCCGGTAGGTGGGCGGCGCCTCCTGCTCCAGCTATGATTACTCTCAGGTCTCTTAGGTGCGCCTGATTTCCATACTCCATCATTTTTTCTGGAGTTCGGTGGGCGGAGACGATATCAACCTCTGTTTCAATCTCAAATTCCTTAAGGATGTCTATTGCTTCTTGCATGACCGGTAAATCCGATTCGCTGCCCATTATGATTCCTACTTTAGCCATTTTATTTGGTGATTACTGATAAGGTTTCTTTTACTTTTGCTGCCATTTTTCTGGCGATGTCGATTTTGGGGTGTATGATGGTAACATGTCCCATTTTTCGAAAAGGATGCGTTTTCTTTTTTCCATAAATATGAGGAATAACCCCCTCAATAGCCAGAACTTGGTCGATATTTTTGTAAACCACTGGACCGGTATGTCCTTGTTTGCCTACAAGATTGACCATTACTGCCGAGGATTTACTGGAGGTTTTTCCTAAAGGCAAATCTAATACGGCTCGAATATGTTGTTCGAACTGACAGGTATAGGAGGCTTCAATACTAAAGTGCCCGCTGTTGTGAGGACGAGGAGCTACCTCATTGACCAAGACATCCCCCTCTGGAGTGAGAAAAAGTTCGACCGCCAATAGACCAATTTGGCCATATGCCTCTACTGTTTTTAGGGCAACTGTTATGGCTTTTTTTGCAGCTTGCTCAGAAATTCTCGCTGGACACAAAACATATTCTACTTGATTGGCCGTAGGGTGAAACTCTGATTCTACTACTGGATAATGAACAGTTTCTCCTTGTGGACGACGACATACGATTACAGACAGTTCTTTTTCGAAGGGAACCAACTCTTCGATAAGGCAGGCTCCGCTGTTGAGACTTTCGATTTCTTTCTTGGAATGAACTATGGAAACCCCATACCCATCGTATCCCATTTCGGCCGATTTCCAAACAAATGGAAAAGATAAATCTCCTTTGATGATTGATTCTTTGACTTGGTCGAGGGTTTCAAATTCCACAAAGGAAGCAGTAGGGATGCCGTGCCTCTTGTAAAATTTTTTTTGTAAACACTTATTCTGTATGGTTTTCAGTACATGAGGTTGAGGATAAATCTTTACTCCTTCCTGTTCTAATTTTTCAAGTGCTTTGACATTTACCTTTTCTATTTCGATGGTCAGTACATCTACTTTTTTTCCAAAATCGTACACTGCCTGAAAATCCGTAAGATCTCCTTTAACAAACTTGTCACAAGCAAGTCTAGCAGGGGCATCTTCACTGGGATCCAATACGCTGGTATTAATATCCCATTTTCGTGTGGTGTAGAGCAACATTTTACCCAATTGCCCTCCACCAAGTATACCAAGCGTTTTTGAAGTTGAAAAAAAATCCATCGCGAAGTTTTTACAAAAATACACATAAGTTTTTTGCTTGAAAAAAAACAACACAATTTGGATATATTTGCTAAAATAATAATTGATGATTAATATAGTAATCTTTGGAAAGCCTGGAGCAGGAAAAGGCACTCAGGCAGCATTTTTAAAATCCAAATATCAATTGTTTCATATTTCCACTGGAGATTTGTTCAGACACCATATTTACAATAAAACAGCATTGGGAATATTGGCACGATCCTATATGGACAAGGGCGATTTGGTTCCCGATCAAGTTACAATTGACATGCTCAAAGATACAGTTGAAAACCACCCTGAGGCTAAAGGATTTATTTTTGATGGTTTTCCCAGAACAACAAAACAAGCAGAGGCACTAGATAATTTTTTGAGTGGAAGGTCTATGACAATAAGTGCTACTCTTGCACTGGAGGCCAATGATGATATACTGGTTAAGCGATTGATCAAAAGAGGTAAAACCAGTGGTCGACTCGATGATCAGGATGAAGATAAAATTAGAAATCGATTTGAAGAGTACAAGAATAAAACTGCTCCTCTAAGAGATTTTTATACAGCTCAAGGAAAATTTCATAGTGTTGACGGTGTTGGCAGTATTGATGAAATTACCCAAAGATTGACAGAATTGATTGATAGCTTGTACTAAATTATGACTGAAGCAAATTTTGTCGACTATGTAAAACTCAACGTTAAATCAGGAAACGGCGGGAAGGGTTCTGTTCACCTACACCGCGAAAAATACATTACCAAAGGGGGACCTGATGGGGGTAATGGGGGCAGGGGGGGACACATTATCATTCGTGCCAATCCCAACTTGTGGACTCTTTATTCTTTTAAGTTTCAAAAACATTTTATGGCCGGTCGTGGTGGAGACGGCAGTAAAAATAGAAGCAGTGGGGCGCAAGGAAAAGATGTTTTTATTGAAGTACCGTTGGGGACTGTAGTCAAAAATTCAGATACCAATGCTGTGCTTTTTGAGATTGTTGAACCGGAACAAGAATTCATTTTATTGAAAGGTGGAAAAGGAGGATTGGGCAATTGGAATTTTAAATCCTCAACTAACCAAACTCCAAGATACGCCCAACCGGGAACATCAGGAGAGGAATTGGAGGTTACCTTGGAACTTAAAGTTTTGGCCGATGTGGGTCTTGTAGGTTTTCCCAATGCGGGAAAATCTACATTATTAGCAGCCTTGACTGCGGCAAAGCCAAAAATCGCAGATTATGAATTTACAACCCTAAAACCCAATCTGGGGATTGTTCCATATCGTAACTTTCAATCTTTTGTAATGGCTGATATACCTGGGATAATTGAAGGAGCATCACAAGGTAAAGGATTGGGACACTATTTTCTACGCCACATTGAACGAAATGCTGTATTACTTTTTATGATCCCTGCTGACACTCCAGATGTTAAAAAACACTTTGATATTTTATTTAAAGAACTTAAAACCTATAATCCCGAATTGATGGACAAAGCATACATTGTAGCACTCTCCAAGTGTGACTTGTTAGACGAAGAACTCAAATCGGAATACCTAGAAGAAATGAAAAAAAACTTTGGCGAAATTCCCCATTGTATGATATCTGCAGTGGATCAATCAGGGTTACCTCACCTTAAAGATATAGTATGGAAAATACTAAACCCTGCTCATGTCTAGAATTAAAGGGACAATGCTCTTTTTCATTTTTCCTTGGTTGATTTCTTCACAACTTAAAACACCATTTTTGACTAATGATTACCAAAGTGATCAAGATTATATAAAAGAATTAAAATTTTTAAAAAACCACCCGGATCGAGAAACTGAACGCATTATCAAATCTATCGCTAAATGGGCCTATGATCATAAGGATTGGGACACTGCAATTGAGAATTTTGAAAGACTTTTGGTTGACTCGCCTAGTGCTAATTATTATTTTAATTTGGCAGTAGCGGCCGCTCGAAAATCATTGGAGGTTCCCAGGTTTTTGTCAGTTCCCTATGTTATTAAGGCTAGAAAGTCAGTCTTAATAGCACACGAATTGCAACCTAAGGAAGTGGATTATTTGAATTTATTGATTCAGTTGTATGCAGAAATTCCAGAGCTTTTAGGTGGAAGTGTTGCTTTTGCCAAAAAAAAAGCTGATGAGTTGAAGGATATTGATACTCTCGCAGGGGGAATGATGCAGGCCTATATATTTCAATTGAAAAATAATTTTCAAGCTTCAAGGTTAAAGATTGCTGAGGTATTCTATTACTTAAAAGAAGAATATAATGATCCAGATCGATGGGCGAAGGAACTTGGAAAAAATTTAATTTTTGAATTGGGAAGGGCGGCAGCCGAATACCAAATAGAACCAGATTTAGGGATACTTTTATTGAAACATTATCAAGAAGATTTTGTATTTAAAGATAATTATCCATTGGAATGGGCCTATTATTATCAGTCAAAAATTTACCTTTACAAGGGTAATGAGAATGAAGCAATAGCCTCTTTGCATAAAGCCCTGAAGATAAAGCCTGATTTCAAAGAGGGTCTGGAATTTCTAAAATCATTGAATCTTGAGTAAATACCATTTTATAGCCATAGGGGGTAGTGCCATGCACAGCTTAGCCATTGCCCTAAAGGAAAATGGCCATGAGGTCACCGGAAGTGATGATACGATTTTTGACCCCTCATTGACACAGTTGCAGAAAGCTAAAATTTCTCCAAATCAAATGGGTTGGTATCCTGAAAAAATAAATCAAAATCTCGATGGAGTAATTGTGGGAATGCATGCCAAAAAAGATAACCCAGAACTCTTGGCCGCTCAAAAAATGGGAGTGCCGCTTTTTTCCTATCCAGAATTTATTACTCACTATGCTTGGAATAAAACTAAGGTAGTGATTGCAGGAAGTCATGGTAAAACTACCATTACTGCAATGGTTTTACACGTATTGAACTATCATCAAAAATCTGTGGACTATATGATCGGTTCACAACTGGATGGCTTTGATAATTCAGTGTATTTGTCTGAAAATAATGAATTTATCCTTCTCGAGGGAGATGAATATTTGTCTTCCCCTATCGATTCAAGACCAAAATTCCATCACTATGAACCTCAAATTGCATTAATAAGCGGAATTGCATGGGATCATGTCAATGTTTTTAAAACACAAGTTGATTACAACTATCAATTCAAAATATTTATTGATTCAGTAACAGCAGGTGGAGTTTTAGTTTATAATGAACAGGACGATATATTGCGAGAAATGGTCACTGAGTCTCAGAATACTATCAGGAAGGAGCCATACAGTATTTTAGATCATTCGATTAAAGAGGGAGTAACATATATTGATACGGATGAAGGATCAATCCCACTTGGTTTTTTTGGAAAACATAATCTTTCAAACCTTTCTGGAGCTAAGTGGATTTGTCAACTGATGGGTATTGATGAGGATGATTTTTATCAAGCCATAGTTACTTTTAGAGGGGCATCAAAACGTCTTGAAAGACTGGTCAGCGGAACGACCAGTTGCCTTTTTAAGGATTTTGCCCATGCCCCTAGCAAGGTAAAGGCGACCACACAGGCTGTTAAAGAACAATTTCCTGACTCTAAGCTCGTTGCTTGTTTGGAATTGCACACATTCAGTAGCTTAGACCCCACTTTTATTTTACACTATCGCCATACCCTGGAAAAAGCAGACCTGCCCATTGTTTTTTATGACCCTGAGGCTTTAAAAATAAAAAATAGAATTCCTGTGGGTGCTGAGGAGATTTTTCAGGCATTTGATCTTCCGGAGTTAATGGTTTTTACTAAACCAAAAAAATTAAAAAAACACCTCTTGGAGCTTGATTATCATAAATCAGTTTTGTTAATGATGAGTTCTGGGAATTATGGTGGGCTTGAATGGGAGGATTTGAAAGCTAGATTATCTTGTTATTGAAATTATAAGAGATTTTTATAATTAAATTCTAAATTAATGTATGATTTACCAACAAATTTGCCCTTCTGATGATTGAATCATAATAATCATCTTCTGGAAAATATATGAATAAAGTAGCGTAAGCTCTCTTAATAAAACAATCACAGGCCACTAGAATTGGGATAAAAATAGCTTAGAATTTGGATTAATGGCTTTGATTTTGGCTCACAATCATACTTGTTTAAATATTAATCTCATTACACAAGATTTAAGCATAGCCAAAAATTTGTTACATGCGCCGTAAATTTGATATTCTAATTTCAGATAATCTTATTGTCTCTTAAAAGCCTTATTTTAGCTTACAGACGAAAATCTGATCTGAATGATACTGGTTTATTCTCACAAAATTACTCCTCGATTAACTTATATATTTAGACAAATTTTTATAAGGATTCTTGAACTTCCTGTCAATTTTACATCATCTATTGAGAAATTCGTTTCTCATTCTGGTCCTAAATTGAGTTATACCCATCAACCCCTTGGAAAGGAATTTTTTATAGCCTGCGATGATTTGCTGTTCCAACAAGGTATTCAGGAAGTGCCTATAGAAGTGTCGAATTGGTCTGGTCTACCCGCATTTTTTAAGCTAGGAAAAACATCACAATTACCCTATGATGTTTTTGCAGCCTCTTTTTATCTGATGAGTCGATACGAGGAATTTTTACCCCATGTAAAAAATGAGCTAGGTGCTTTTCTTGCCTATCAAAGCTTGGCATCAAAAAATAACTTTTTAGAAATGCCGCTGATCGATTTGTGGGCGGTTCGTTTGAAAGATAAATTACATGAGATTTTTCCTGAACTTCCCCATGTTTCGTGGGAAAAACCAAAATTTCAACCCATAATTTCTGTCGTAAATCCTTATCAGTATAAAAAAAAATCATTATTAATAAAAATTGCAGATACCTTGACAGCACTTTGGCGTTTTGATTTTTTTGCAATAATTGAGCAGTATTTGGTTTTATTGGGTTTGAAAAAAGATCCACACGACAATTTTGAAGAGTTGGAGGATTTATTTAAAGAATTCAATACTTCACCATTATATTTTTTTCTTTTTGCCAAAAATACTTTTTACGACAGAGGTGTTTCAATATCTAACTTTAGTTTTCGAAAGCTGATCAAAAATACTGCTGATTTAAATCAAGTTTCTCTTTTGGCCTCATACGCTTCACAAGAGGAATCAAAATCTTTAAATCGCGAGCGTGATCAACTGAAAAAACTGATCATCAAAAAAATTGATTCAGTCAGATTCAATTATGGTCTTTTGTCAGCTTCCTCAGGTTACTACAACCTTTTGGAGCATGAAATTCAAAATGACTACAGTATGGGGTATACAGAGGAAATAGGTTATCGAGCTTCCACAGCAGTACCATTTTATTTTTACGATTTAAATAATGATCTTCAAACTTCATTAAAAATTCATCCTGTAGTTGCAGAGGAGTCGGGATTAAAGAGGTTCTCTAATCGAAAGGCGTTTAAAAGGTTAGAGCAACTTTACAATAACTTACCCACTCGTTCTGCTTTTCACGGAGTTTCTTTTTCTAATGCATTGCTAAATTCAAGGGTTATGGAAAATAATTGGCGATATCAATTCATTAATTATCTTGAATTTCATGCTAGATAAAAAACAGATTACCGATGTGTTCTTCGATTTGGATCATACCCTTTGGGATTTTGAAAAAAATTCAGCTTTGACCTTTGAGAGGATTTTTGACAAACTAAATATCTATCTAAATCTAGATGATTTTTTAAAGGTTTATAATGGAATTAATCATCAATATTGGAAGATGTATAGGGAGGATAAAATTTCACAAGAGGAACTTCGAAGTTTACGATTGATTAAAACTTTCCAAGCCATTGATTTTGATTTTGATCCAATCAAAATTGATTTGATCTCTGATCTATATATCTTAAATCTTTCCTCTTTTTCAAACCTTTTTGAAGGGGCAATTTCTCTTTTGGGGGAACTGCAAGTCAGATATCAACTTCATGTCATTACCAACGGCTTTGAAGTGGTTCAACATCATAAAATAAATAACTCAGGCCTAAATTCTTATTTTGAAAAGATTTTTACAGCTGAAAAAGTGGGGTATAAAAAACCCCACCCCATCATTTTTAAACATGCTTTAAATCAAACCAATACTCTTCCTAAAAATTCTATAATGATAGGAGATAGTCTAGAGGCAGATATTTTAGGAGCTTTGAATATCGGGATGCATGCAATACATTTTAACTCTCATAATGAACCGCAACACAATCATTGCCCAATGGTTTTAAATTTGCACCAAATAAGAGACATTATATGATTTTTAGACTTATACTTTTGTCACCAAAAGGAATGTTTTAAATTCGCCTTCAAATGGAATTACAAAAAGTACAAAAAATAGTTGATAACTGGATCAAGAAGCATGGTGTGCGTTATTTTGATGAGTTGACTAATATGGCTCAATTGAGTGAGGAGGTAGGTGAAGTTGCGCGTATCATTGCCAGGAGGTATGGAGAACAAAGTGAAAAAGAAAGTGATAAAACAAAAGATCTGGGTGAGGAGCTTGCTGATGTAATTTTTGTTGTATTGTGTTTGGCCAATCAAACGGGTGTGGATTTACAAAGCGCATTTGATCAAAAAATGAAAATCAAATCCCAACGAGATCATCTTCGACATCAAAATAATTCAAAGTTGAAATAAAACACCAAAATGAGGTTGAAATTATATCACGCCACTCAAGTCATTCGTGGCGAGCTTACCATAACAGGTTCCAAGAGTGAATCAAATAGAATTTTGGTGCTAAAGGCTTTGTATCCTCAAATTAATATTCGAAATCTTTCCAATTCAGATGACTCACAACTTACTCAAAATGGATTGAAAAGTCAAAAAAGTATTGTGGATATTCATCATGCAGGGACGGCCATGCGTTTTTTAACGGCCTATTTTGCTATTCAACCTGGTCGCCAAATTGTTTTGACAGGGTCAGAAAGAATGCAAGAACGTCCCATAAAACTTTTGGTTGAAGCATTGAACAGTTTGGGAGCAGATATTACCTATGAAAAAGAATTTGGTTTTCCCCCATTGATCATTCGAGGTAAAGAAATTAAAAAGGATCAGGTTTCCTTGCCTGCAAATATTAGCAGCCAGTATATTTCTGCTTTGATGCTGATTGCGCCTAGTTTAAAGAATGGATTAAAAATTAATTTGTTAGGAGAAACTACCTCGGTTCCATACATCAAAATGACTCAAACTATAATGGATCTATTGGGTTTTGAAACTGTTTTTGAGAAAAGTCAAATTACTGTAAAACCAACCTCAGAAATCGTAGCTAATAATTGGACGGTAGAGTCTGATTGGAGTTCTGCCTCCTATTTCTATTCTATTATTTCAATGGCTGATAGTGGTGAAATTACCTTGAGTAGTTATTTTGAGGATAGTAAACAAGGTGATGCAGCCCTATCTGAGATTTATGAGAAATTTGGGGTCAAAACCACTCATTCAGACGGAAAAATAACACTTTCCAAAGTTGAAGGTTTTAAACTCCCCAATTGTGTAATTTTAAATCTTAAAAACACACCCGATTTAGCTCAAACTATCGCTGTAACATGTTTTGGTCTTAATGTTGATTGTAAGCTTACAGGTTTACATACATTGAAAATCAAGGAAACGGATCGTTTAACAGCTTTGAAAGTTGAACTGCAAAAGTTGGGAGCAGAGGTAAAAATTACTGATAGAAGTCTTGAGCTTGCTAATTCAAATAAAATCAAAAAAAATATTTGCATCGATACCTACAATGATCACAGAATGGCAATGGCTTTCGCTCCTTTGGCATTAAAGGTACCCATTTATATAAATAATGCAGAGGTAGTATCGAAGTCTTATCCTGATTTCTGGGATGATTTGAGGAAAATAGACTTTGATCAAAATATAATTTAGTTTTTTTATTGCTTTTTTCTTGACAACCCCCTCCCTTAGAAACTATATTTGCAACGCATAAAAATAAATCATGAAATTATCAGATTTTAGTTTTGACCTTCCCAATGTTTTATTAGCACAAAGACCCTCTGCTGGAAGAGATGAATCCCGATTAATGGTTCTCAATCGTTCCGATAAGTCAATTAGTCATCACACCTTTAAAGATGTAATAAATTTTTTCGATGAGGGCGATGTGATGGTATTGAATAATACTAAAGTTTTTCCTGCCAGACTTTTTGGGAATAAGGAAAAAACCGGAGCAAGAATTGAGGTCTTTTTGTTGAGAGAACTCAATGAAGAACAGCGTCTTTGGGATGTTTTGGTAGATCCTGCTAGGAAAATTAGAATTGGAAATAAACTTTATTTTGGAAATGATGACAGTTTGGTTGCAGAGGTGATTGACAATACTACTTCAAGAGGCAGGACACTAAGATTTCTATTTGATGGTTCCTACAGTGAATTCCGATGTAAGCTAAAAGAATTGGGTCAGACACCACTTCCAAAATACATTAACCGACCCATTGAGGAAGAGGACGAGGAGCGTTATCAAACCATATATGCTAAACACGAGGGGGCAGTAGCTGCTCCTACAGCAGGACTTCATTTTTCAAAACATTTGATCAAAAGACTTCAAATCAAAGGGATTGACTTGGCTGAATTGACCTTACATGTTGGGCTGGGAACTTTTAGTCCTGTTGAGGTGGAGGATCTCTCAAAACACAAAATGGACTCTGAGGAGTTGATAATCACAAGTGAAGCTTCTAATTTGGTTAACAATGCATTGAGTTCTAAACGTAGGATTTGCGCAGTGGGAACAACTGTTATGAGAGGTTTAGAATCTTCTGTATCTTCCATGGGTACACTAAACCCATACCAAGGGTGGACACATAAATTCATTTTCCCTCCATATGACTTCTCTATAGCAAATTGTATGATTACCAACTTTCACACTCCAAAATCTACACTGTTGATGATGGTTTCCGCTTTTGCAGATGTTGATTTTATCAAAGAAGCTTATAAACAAGCCATTAAAAATAAATATAACTTTTACTCTTATGGTGATGCCATGCTAATAATGTAGCTATATTTAAGGCATTATGGAGAAGATGTTTGAATGATATTGATAATGAAAACCGAAAAAAAAAAAGATATTCGGTCTCTTTCACTTGAGGATCTAAGGAGTTTTTTTACTGAAAATCAGGATCAAGCATTTCGAGGTAATCAGGTTTATCAATGGTTGTGGCAAAAAGGTATTTTTAATTTTGAGGACATGACCAATCTTTCAAAATCAACTAGAGCTTTGTTAAAAGACCATTTTGTTATAAATCACATCGATATAGATAAGCAACAAAAAAGCAATGATGGGACCATCAAATATGGTGTTAAACTTTACGACAATTTGGTTGTTGAATCTGTTCTTATTCCTACCGCGACTCGAACCACTGCTTGCGTTTCCTCACAGGTAGGTTGTAGTTTGGATTGTAAATTTTGTGCGACTGCCACAATCAAAAGAATGCGAAATCTTAATGCTGACGAAATCTATGATCAAGTAGTTGCTATGGATCAGCAAAGCCGTTTGTATTTCGACCGCCCTCTTTCCAATATTGTATTTATGGGAATGGGAGAACCTTTGATTAATTACAAAAACCTAAAAGTCGCGATTGATAAAATTACACAGCCAGAGGGATTTGGTATGTCCCCGTCAAGAATCACAGTCTCTACTTCTGGAATTTCTAAAATGATCATTAAAATGGCTGATGATCAAGTTCGCTTTGAATTAGCCGTTTCCCTGCATAGTGCAAGACAAGAGTTAAGATCTCAATTAATGCCTTTTGCTGAAAAATTTCCCCTTAAGGATTTAGCTGATTCCATCCGATATTGGCATGAAAAAACAGCAAAAATTGTCACTTATGAGTATATAGTTTGGAAAGGTATAAATGACGATGATCAAGACATAAGGGCACTTATCGATTTTTGCAAATTCGCCCCCTGCAAAGTTAATTTGATAGAATACAATTCCATAGGAGACGACCAATTCTTTCAAGCAGATAAAGACAGAATTAAGGCTTATCAAACTGCTTTGGAGGCACAAAAAATTCCTGTTACAGTAAGGAGATCAAGAGGTAAAGATATTGATGCAGCGTGTGGTCAGTTGGCCAATAAGACAGAAAGTTTATAGATTATATTCTCCGAATGAATAGTGATATCTTTACTGAATAATGAAAGTTGTAGAGCAAATTAAGGAACCCATTTATGAGGAAATGGAACTTTTTGAAAAAAAGTTTAAAACTTCCATGTCCTCCAAGGTAGCTTTACTTAATAGAATTACTCATTTTATTGTCAATAGAAAAGGGAAACAAATGCGCCCCATGTTTGTTTTTTTGGTAGCCAAAATGTTGGGTAAAGGTAAAATAAATGAACGATCTTACCGCGGGGCTGCTATTATCGAATTGATACACACTGCTACGCTGGTACACGATGATGTAGTGGATGATAGTAATCAGCGCAGGGGATTCTTTTCTATCAATGCATTGTGGAAAAATAAAATTGCAGTTTTGGTGGGCGATTATTTGCTCTCAAAGGGATTGTTGCTTTCGATAGAAAATGAAGATTTTGACCTCTTAAAGATTATCTCCATTGCGGTTAGGGAAATGAGTCAAGGAGAGCTTTTGCAAATCGAAAAAGCCAGAAATCTTGATATTACAGAAGAAATTTATTACAAAATCATACGTCAAAAAACAGCGACCCTACTTGCTGCTTGTTGTGCAATGGGAGCTAAGTCCGTCGATGCTGATCAGGATCAGGTTACCAAAATGTATGAGTTCGGTGAGCTTTTAGGGATGGCTTTCCAGATCAAAGACGATTTATTTGATTATTCAGAACAAAAAATAGGAAAGCCTACCGGAATCGATATCAAAGAGCAAAAAATGACATTGCCAATGATTTATGCTCTCAATTCAATGGATCGATCCAATAAAAATTGGTTGATCAATACAGTCAAAAATCATAACAAAGACAAAAAAAGGGTTCGTGAGGCCATCAAAAGAATAAAAGAAGTGGGTGGACTCGAATTTGCCCAAGAAAAAATGGAGTTTTTTCATATTCGAGCTATTGAATTGCTTAAAACTTTTCCCAAAAATACCTATAGAGATTCACTGGAGTTGATGGTCAATTATGTCATTGAGCGAAATATATAAATCAATAAAGTTGAAATTGGCTTTGCGAGTTTTGCCTAATGACCATATAATTTTACTTTTATAGAAATTTTTCCTCTGATTTGATCTCAAGAAGTACCATTGACCAAGTATATGAAGCTGCTCGATTGGAGGAGGTTATTGAGGAGTATGTAACTTTAAAAAAATCTGGAGCAAATTACAAAGGTTTGAGTCCATTTACTCAGGAAAAAACTCCCAGTTTTATGGTTTCTCCTGCAAAGCAAATTTGGAAAGATTTTAGTAGCGGAAAAGGAGGGAATGTCATCGCTTTCTTAATGGAACACGAACATTTTACTTATCCTGAAGCCATTCGTTATTTAGCAAAAAAATACAATATAGAAATAGAGGAAACAGAGGTTTCCCCTGAAGAAAAACAAATAAAAGATGACAGAGAGAGCATGTTTTTGGTTGCACAATATGCTTTAGATTTTTTTGAAAAAAGTCTTTGGGAGACTGAAGAGGGTAAATCCATAGGCTTAACTTATTTCAAAGAAAGAGGTTTTAGAGACGAAACCGTCAAAAAATTTGCTTTAGGTTATTCCCCAAAATCTTCTAATGAATTAGCTAAAAAATCCCAAAAAGAGGGTTACAAATTAGATTTTTTAGAAAAAACAGGTCTGGTTATTGTCAGTAATGATAGACAAGTTGATCGTTTTAGGGGCAGAGTTGTTTTTCCAATCCGCAGCATGTCGGGGAGAGTTCAAGGCTTTGGGGGAAGAATATTGTCTGAAAATGCTAAAACGGCGAAATATTTAAATTCTCCTGAAAGTGAAATTTACAGTAAAAGTAAGGTGCTGTATGGGATATTTGAGTCCAAACAAACCATTGCCAAAAATGATGTTTGCTATTTGGTTGAGGGGTACACAGATGTAATTCAAATGCATCAGTCAGGGATTACTAATGTGGTCTCTTCATCTGGAACAGCTCTCACGGTGGATCAAATTCGCATGATCAATCGCTTGACTTCCAATATTGTGGTTTTATTTGATGGTGATGCACCAGGACTCCGAGCCTCACTCAGGGGAATAGATTTGATTTTGGAACAAGGTATGAATGTAAGGGTATGTAGTTTTCCAGAGGGAGATGACCCAGATAGTTTTGCCCGATCCCATTCCGCTGATGACATCATAAATTTTTTGGAGGAACAGTCCAAGGATTTTATCCAATTCAAAGCATCACTGCTTTCAGAAGAGGGAAAAAACGATCCCGTTCGTAAAGCCGAAACCATTAAGGAGATAGTTGAGAGTATTTTTAAGATTCCTGATCCCATCAAACAAGAAATTTACATTCAGAATTGTTCAGAAATAATGCAAATTTCAGAAGATGCACTATTTAGCACATTGGCCCAAATCAATCAGAATAATAAGCGAAAAGGAGCCAAAAGATTTATTCCTGACGAATCTATTGCATTAGTCAAAAAAACAACAGAGACCTTTTCTAAAGTTGATCGTGTCTTTGAACTTGAAAAACAGATAATCTCCATCTTATTAACATATGGAAATCAAGAGTTTGATTTTGAGGAACTTATTTCAAAAACCAATCAGGAGGGTGAAGTGATTGAAGAGACCCAGAAAATTTCAGTCAAGGTGTATGAGAAAATATTTTTGGACCTCCAACAGGACGAAATTGAATTGAGTCATGATTCTTTTAAGAAGATTTTTTACAAACTGATTGAATTCTACCAAACAGAGCAGGGTGATTTAAACTTTGAAAAGATTATGCAAACAGATGATTTAATCCAAAATCAAATCATTACCGATTTGATAATGAAAGAGGAACAACATCAGCTACATGATTGGGGGAAAAGAAATGTTTTTGTGAAATTTAAAGGTAGTGAGGTAGTCCAACTTGTTAGTGAAACAATCTTGTCCATGAGGCGATATTTGATCGATCAAAAAATCAATGAACTTCAGTTGGTTACCAAAGACCAAGAGGAAAACCAAGAAACATTAAAGGAGATTAAAATGTATCAAGGTCTCAAAAATATAATTTCCAGTAAGCTTCACCGGGTAATTTAACTGACTTTAATTTATGTCTGATATATTAAAATCAAAATTTAATTATTTTAATGTAAATTGATCTAAATCTGAAGTTTTAATACTAATAACCTTTTCAAAATTTTAATTATTTAAGACAAATTATGAGGAAAACAATTATTTTTTTGCTGGTATCAATCGGGGTAAATAGTCAATTTAACTACCAGGCTTTAATAAAACACTCAAGTGGACAAATAATTTCTAATAATCAGGTTAAAGTGAAGTTTTCACTTATGTATCAGTCGACTACTGCTACACCTTTTTTTGTTGAGGAACATATAGTTAATATTCCCGCTGATGGGGTCGTTAATTTGTCTGTTGGAGGCGGAACAATTGTTAATGGTACTTACTCAAATATAGATTGGTCACAGAGTGTGTTTATGAAAGAAGAGTTAGATACAGGAAATGGATATCAGGATATGGGAACTAAGCAAGTTGCAACCGTTCCTATTGCTGAGTATGCTAAAATTACAAATATATCATCTCAAACTTTTGTTACAGGTAATTCAAATATCCAAATCGGTACAATAATTGGTCAATCTAATGGAGGTCATAACAATATTGCAATTGGAAAAAACTCTCTGTTAAACGCAAATGGTACTTCAAGAAATATATCTATAGGTGAAGATTCCATGAAAGATAATGCTGGAGGGGCAACAAATGTATCGATTGGGAGTTTAAGTCTATCCAATAATACTTCAGGAAATTCAAATGTCTCAATTGGTTATGCGAATTCTATTTTTAATGAAACTGGAAGTAGGAACGTCAATATCGGAGAATATTCTGGTTACAACAATGAGTCTGGTTCTAATAATGTAAATATTGGTTATAGAGCTAATTATCAAAATCAGGGGAGCTCTTCTGTTAATCATTCAAATGTAACCACACTTGGGGCAAATACATTGATAAACGGAATCTCAATTACAAACTCTACTGCTATAGGTGCAAATGCAATTGTTACATCGTCAAACACTATCCAATTAGGAAATGCAGATGTAACCCTTGTAAATACCTCAGGGGTTGTATCTGCAGCAGGGTTAAATATTGGAGGAACAGCTATTACTTCAACAGCTTCCGAATTAAACCTATTACATGGGGTATCCGAAATTGGTGTTTTGGCTTCGGTTAGTGAAAATAACAATACAGGAGTTAGACTATCTTCATCAAACTCTTCAAATCACGGAGATATTGGAGGTGATGCAGTTGATTTAAGTAAACAAGGTCAAAGTAGTTCGATTAGAGGTGCAACAGGTTATGGCTCTTTTGCTAGTGGCTTCAATACCACAGCCAGTGAATATTACTCTACTGCACTTGGTTCCTACACAGTGGCAAGTGGATATGGCTCTACTGCAATAGGTCGATACACCACTGCAAGTGGGTATTATTCTGTAACTATGGGCAATAGAACAACTGCAAGCGATTGGGGCTCCTTAGTAATTGGAAGATATAACTTAAGTAGTTCTTCAGCAACAAGTGCAGATTCATTTTCAACTTCCAATCCAGCTTTTGTAATTGGAAATGGTTCAGCTTCTAGCGCTAGGTCTGACGCTTTTAAAGTGATGTATAATGGTGATACAACCACCTCAGGAATTGTTTCTGCTACGGGTTTTAAAGGGAGTGGTGATCAATTGACATTAAATGACAATGGAACGATAACTTCTCTAATGCAATTAATTGGAGATTTGAAAAGTGAAATAAGTGCTCTACAACAATCCAACAATTCTGAAATTAAATCAGCTCAAGTCAAAACAAATGCAGCAAATGATGTTGTTTTATTTGAGCTTGGAGTCTTAAGATTTTCGTGGAATACCACATATAATACAATTCAAGTTAAACAATCTTCATCTTCTGAAATTGTGGATAATTGGTTTATATCTGGGGTTATAAGATCTGGTGGAAGTAGTGGTGAATATTCACCTACTGAAACATATATTCAAAAATCTAATATGACATATGGGCTGGGAGATGGTGGTGGTTATAATGATCGGTTTACACCAATCTGGAGTGATGGTTTTACATCATTAATGGAGGGAAGTATTGCGCTTGGTTCAACCTATAGTAATTTTGAATTTTACATTACTCCAATGGGAAGTGGATCCTCTACTCAATATGACCCAGTTCCTACTTGGCAACTGCGAGGCCATGTAGATGGATATGGACAACTAACTGTTACTTGCATTCATGCAAAATTTGACGGTAATTCCGGGTGGTAATATTTTTTCAAAAAAAGTCTTAAATGAAATAGATCAATCCAAAAATGACTAAAGTTTTCACATTGTATTTATAATTATCTAATGGAATTCTTGATCAACATTTTATTTATTTAGATTAGAAGCCGTGAGGGATTTTACATACGGGAATAGGATTCATCTTGTGCTGGTTTTGACGATTGAAATTCATGTAGATCTCAACAATATCAAGCTGTTTTCGGTCTAATTCCTTTAGGGAAGGATTTCGCACTAGCTCTTCCATGGCCCATTCCAGCTCCCTATAGCTGGCCCCCATTTGTTCTTCGTCTGTTCTATTGTCACTCCACAATCCATCAGTAGGTGCAGCTTTTTGAATGGCTTCAATTATTTCAAGATATTGAGCTAATTGATATACATCTGACTTCATTAGATCAGCAATGGGACTCAAATCTACCCCGCCATCACCATACTTGGTATAGAATCCCACACCAAAGTCCTCAACTTTATTACCTGTTCCAGCTACCAGATAATGATGTAATGCAGCAAAATAATACAAGGTGGTCATTCTCAGTCTTGCTTTGGTATTTGCTAAACTCAGTAATTGCTCCTCCTTCATTTGGGTATCTGGTAAGTCTTTAACGAATTCATCAAAAACTCCAGTCAAGGAAAATTTGTGGTGACTTACATTTTCAAACTTATTTTCTAACCAGTCAATATGCTGCAAGGCTCTTGAGACCTGATTAGGGTCTTGATGAATTTCCATTTCAAGACACAACACTGGTGCATTTGTAAGACTGCAGAGTGAGGAGGTGACAGCAGAGTCAATTCCTCCAGACACTCCTACCACAAAGCCTTTCATATTTGAATTTTTCAGATAATCTTTCAACCATTCTACAATGTGGTTGACTACTTTTTCAGGTGTTTTCATTTTTTTAAAAAAAGACCACTTAAATTTGTATATCTAAGTTACATTGGAATAAAAATAAATCCAATTAAATGAGATTGATTATTTTTCGAAATGTTCGTTTTTTTCTTATCATCCCCCTTGTTTCCTTTTTAATTGGTTGTGATGACCCAAATACAAAGAAATCTGAAATCCTTATGATTCCTTTGGAAATAAAAATTGATAGATTTGATAAGAAGTTTCATTTGTCCCAAGCCGATGATATTCAAGTATTAAAAACTACTTACCCCTATCTTTTTCCAGAGAAATTCGATGATAGTGTTTGGATCAAAAGACAAAAAGACAGCCTCCAACTGCTTTTGTTGGAAAATGTAGAGAAAAAATTCACTACAACGGTTTCAATTGAGGAAAATTTGGAATATCTATTTAAGCACTTGAAATACTATTTTCCTGAAACCACAATCCCTAGTGTTATAGGATTGATCAACAATGTTGACTATCAGAGTAAAACTATTTATGCCGACTCCCTTTTATTGATCTCTCTTGATACTTATTTGGGTGCAGATCACCACCTGTATGAGGGTATTCCCCAGTATATCCGACAGGAAATGGACATCAATTTTTTGCCCTCTCATGTGGCAAGTAAATTTGCTGAAAGCAAAATACCTCCGTCTAATGATAGATCTTTTTTGTCACAGATGATCTACCACGGAAAACAAGTATATTTAAAAGATTGGGTTCTCCCGCGATCTTCTGATGCTGAAAAAATGCTGTATACTGAACAACAAATACAATGGGTCATTGACAATGAAGCCTATATGTGGCAATATATTGTTGAAAAGCAGTTACTATACAATACAGATCCTTCTTTATCCAATAGGTTTATAGAACCTTCACCATTTTCAAAGTTTTATTTAGAGATAGATAACGAATCACCTGGAAGGATTGGTGTTTGGATAGGATGGCAAATCATTAAATCTTATATGAAGCGTTATCCGGATACGGAGATTAGTGCCCTATTGAATCTTCCAGCTCAAACCCTATTCTCAAAATCTAATTACAAACCAAGAAGATAATGACCAAGAAAACAAGCCCTATCAGGATAGAAGTAAGCCTGGATGAAAATAAAGTACCTGAAAAAATCATATGGTCAGCACCAGATGGAGGTGTAGATCATGAAGAGGCACAAGCTATGCTTCTGGCACTTTGGGATGGGCAAAATCAGGAAACCTTGAGGATGGATTTGTGGATCAAGGAAATGCCTATTGATCAAATGAAAATGTTTTTTCATCAAACATTGCTCACCATGAGTGATACATATTTGCGTGCTACTCAGGATGATAAAATGGCAGGAACAATGAAGGAATTTTGTAATTATTTTGCAGAAAAACTCAACCTAAAAAAAGACGATTAAAAATTTTTAATATCCTCATTTGTTTGCTTAATATAATTCAAGATTGATTCTTGACCCAGTTTTTTTTCTGAGGATGTGACAAAATATTGTGGTAAGCTCTCCCATTCCTCTTTAAGTTTTAAAAGATAATCTGAAACTTTTCTTTCTAAGTCTTTTTCGTTTATTTTATCTGCCTTTGTAAACACAATTGAGAATGGAATAAAATTTTCACCTAACCAACGTAAAAAATCCATATCAATTGGTTGTGGATTGTGTCGTAAATCGATCAATAGAAAAGCTGACACCAACTCCTTTCTTTTGGTGAAATAATCAATAATAAATTTTTGGAAAGTTTTTTTTTGGGTTTTAGAGGCTCTCGCATAGCCATAACCAGGTAGGTCAACTAAGTACCATTTCTTATTGATTAAAAAATGGTTAATTAATTGTGTTTTACCAGGTCGTGAAGATGTTTTAGCTAGTTTTTTTTTGTTACACAACATGTTGATTAAAGTGGATTTTCCAACATTTGACCTGCCTATAAAGGCGTACTCTGGCAAATTAGTTTTTGGACACAAATCCACTTTAGTGTTGCTCACTACAAATTCAGCATGGGCAACGTTCATTACGGAAATTTAGATATTGTATTTCTCCATCCAGGAGTGCATTATTTCATTGAAACGGTCGGGATGTTCCATCATAGGAGCATGGCCGCATTTGTCAATCCAGTAAAGGTCTGAATTGGGGAGCAACGAATTAAATTCATCAGCAACATTTGGAGGGGTGACACTGTCTTGAGCTCCCCAAATGATTGCAGTCCTGGTATGCATATTGGGTAAATCTTTAGCCATGTTGTGCCGAATGGCACTTTTGGCAATGGCTAAAGTTCTTAATAACTTGTTTCGATCGTTGACGGACTCAAACACTTCGTCCACTATTTCTTTGGTAGCAATTTTTGGATCGTAAAAAACTTCCTCACTTTTTGCTTTTATGTATTCGTAATCCCCTCTCTTAGGATAACCGTCTCCCATGGCATTTTCATATAATCCTGAACTTCCTGTAATAATTAATCCTTTTACCTTTTCGGGATAAAATTTAGTATACAATAAAGCAACGTGGCCTCCTAAGGAATTGCCCATTAGAACAACTTCTTCTAAATTTTTGAAATTTAAAAAATTATTAAGAAAATCAGCTAAAGATTTAACAGAGGAATCGACTATGGGTAAGTCGTAAACAGGTAGCTCGGGAACCAAAATTTTGTAACCTTTAATTGGGAAATAGTTTATTACCCCTTCAAAGTTACTCAACCCTCCCATCAAACCATGTAAAATAACCACTGGGGTGCCTTCACCTAATTCTATGTAACGGTACTCGGCTTCAGCAATAATTTGTTTCTCAAGCATCAGTAATAAATATTACCAAAGATATACAATTCGCTTGTATGATTGGTATTTAATTTTTTTTGATCTGTTTCGTGAGATTTTGAGGTCAGTGGTGAAATTTATTAACAATGTGGTAAAAAGTGGTAAAAAGTGGTATAATTACCTTATATTTGGTTAAAATTGAACGAATAATAGCATGCAGCATTTTATAGGAACATACGAGTGCAAAGCCGACGCAAAAGGGCGGATAATGCTTCCAGCTGCTTTAAAAAAACAACTTTCGAGTTATCTAAATAAAAGTTTTGTAATTAAAAGAGCTGTTTTCAATAATTGCTTGGAATTGTATCCCTTGGATCAATGGGGAGGTTTGATGGAAAAAGTTAACAAGCTCAATCGCTTTAATAAGAAAAATAATGATTTTATCCGACGCTTTACTGCTGGGGTAAAATTAATAGAGATCGATGCAACTGGGAGATTGTTGATTCCTAAAGATTTGACAAACCACGCTAAAATTTCTAGGGAGGTAGTCGTTTCATCGGTTGTCAATATTCTCGAGATTTGGGATAAAGATCTTTATGAGAAAGCTATAGATGAAGCAACCACAGATTTTGCTGCTTTGGCAGAGGAAGTAATGGGGGATCAAAATGAGGACAATATATCATAAACCTGTAATGCTTAAAGAAGCGATTCAGGGATTAAGAATCAATCCTGACGGGGTTTATGTCGATGTAACTTTTGGAGGGGGTGGTCATTCGAAAGCTATACTTCAAAAACTATCCCTAAAAGGAAGATTATTGGCTTTTGATCAAGACGAGGATGCACTGCAAAATCTTATTTCTGACGACAGATTTCAATTGATATGTGGAAATTTCTCACACCTAAAAAGACATTTGAAGTTTTGTGGGATTACAAGCGTAAATGGAATTCTTGCAGACTTTGGAGTCTCCTCTCATCAATTTGATTCAGGATTAAGAGGCTTTTCCACACGATTAGATGGTCCTTTGGACATGCGGATGAATACCAAAAGTGAATTGAATGCCTATAAAGTGGTCAATTTATACAGCGAAGAAGAGCTTCAGAAAATATTTAAAAATTATGGCGAGTTGCGTAATGCACGAAAATTGGCTGGTCATATTGTAAAAGAAAGAATTCTGAAACCGATAGCTACCACTCAATCACTGGTTGATTTATTGACCCCTATTTTACCAAACCATGTTTTTAATAAAATTATTGCTCAGGTTTTTCAAGCCATAAGAGTAGAGGTCAATGCGGAGTTAGATGTTATTAAATCCTTTTTAGAGCAGTCCATCGAATTACTTCATAAAAGAGGCCGATTGGTTTGTATTTCCTATCACTCCCTGGAAGATCGATTGGTAAAAATATTCATTAGAGAAGGCAAGTTTGAAGGAAAAGCAGAATCAGACCTATATGGAAACAGAAATCTACCACTAAAAAAGGTGGGGAATTTAAAGATGCCCTCTGAGGAAGAGATCAACAAAAACCCAAGAGCAAGAAGTGGTAAGCTAAGAGTTGCGGAAAGGATATGAAAAAACTATTATCAATATTAAAAATGGAATTTTTGGTTAATGAAGATGCCTTAAAGAATTGGCGCGTGATCATATTTTTATCACTACTGTCATTGATTATGATTGCAAGTGGCCATGCTACGGATCGCAAAATTTTTAAAATTGCTCAATTGAATGACGATTTGAAAATGTTAAAGAGTGAGTTTGTTGAACAGCGTACAGCCATAATGAATTTAAAAATGGAAACTAAAATTATCAAGGAGTTAAGTCCCATTGGTATTGGGCCAGCAAAAACACCTCCCATTAAAATTATAGTCAAGAAAGATTAATAATGGAGCAAAGAAATAAAAACGTAATGAATCGAAGTTATTTTGTTGCATTTGGGTTGATACTTTTTTCATTTATTTTGATTGCCAAGCTTATCCAGATACAATTTTCTGAAGGGGATAAATACCGAGAAATAGCCTCAAAACGTACCCTAAAAAAAGATATAATTAAGCCTAGTAGAGGAAATATTTTTGCAGATGACGGAAGTATTTTAGCCACATCGATGGCCCGTTACGAAGTGCGATGGGATGCCGCTGTTCCCTCCAAATCCCTCTATCAAAAATATAAAAAAGAGCTGGTCAATGGTTTGTCTGAAATATTGAATCGCTCCAAAAAATCGATTTCTAACAAACTTGATAAAGGAGTAAGAGATCGACATAGGTATTTACTAATTGCTAGAGACCTTACTTACTCGGAGAAAATAAAAATCAAACAACTTCCCCTTTTTAAACTACCGTCATACAAGGGAGGTTTGATCATAGAACATAAAATGGTCAGAGAGCACCCTTTGGGAAAAATGGCTGAAAGAACTGTAGGTAGGGTAGCGGAAGAACCAAAAGGCGGATACAAACTTGTTGGGTTAGAGGGCGCATTCAGCCAATACCTTGAAGGTGAAGCGGGGCAAAGGCTTAAGCAAAAAATAGCTGGTGGACAGTGGAAACCCATTAATGATGTCAATGAAAAGGAGCCTACAGAAGGTTACAACGTTCACACTACTATCAATGTCAATATTCAGGACATTGCTCACAGTGCACTATTGGAGCAGATGGAAAATTTTAAGGCAGATCATGGAACTGTTGTTGTAATGGAAACTAAAACTGGAAAGATTAAAGCCATAGCCAATTTGGGAAAGACAAAAGTGGGTACCTATTACGAAAAACTCAATTATGCTGTGGGGGAGTCCCACGAACCAGGTTCCACTTTTAAACTAATGTCAATGATAGCAGCCTTAGAGGATAAAGTCATTGATCAAAATACACTTATCCCAACCGGCAATGGTGAACTTACCTTTTTCGGTAAATATAAAGTACGTGATTCCAAAAAAGGGGGATATGGAACTATTACCGCAGCCAAAATTTTTGAGGTTTCCTCCAATACCGGTATGGTTAAAATAATTCACGAAAACTACAGTAAAAATCCTAAAAAATTTGTCAATCGTTTATACAACATGCGAGTCAACAAGCAATTAGGGTTACCCATACGAGGTGAAGGGATTCCAAAAATCCCTCATCCCGATGATAAAAAGGACTGGGATCAACTCGATTTGCCTTGGATGGCCTATGGCTATGGTGTTTCTATGACCCCTCTTCAAACACTTACTTTTTACAATGCCATTGCCAACAACGGGGTGATGTTAAAACCCAGATTTATTGAAAAGATTGAATCTTTCGGTCAAAGCTCGAACCAAGCTTTTAGTCAGATTATTTTGAATCCTTCATTATGCTCTCAGTCAACCATTGATAAAGTAAAAAAAATGATGTTCAATGTGGTGGATAAGAAATGGGGTACTGCGCATAATATTAGAGACAGTGAATTGGCAATGGCTGGAAAAACGGGTACCTGTCAATTGGATTATAACAGGAAAGACAAAGAAGTACAATATGTGGCCTCATTTGTAGGGTATTTCCCGGCTGAAAAACCAGAATACTCATGTATTGTTGTCATTCACCGTCCAGATAAAAAAATAGGTTATTACGGTTCTACTGTTGCAGCTCCTGTTTTTAAGAAAATTGCAAAAAAAATTTACAATTCCCTTCCCAAAACCATCTACATAAAATCTGAACAAATCTACCAATTGTCATCCAAGGTGAAAGCTATACCCTCTGAGGGAGTGGTTTCGGATTTAAAAGGAATGACTAAAATTGAAGCTTTATCAATTTTAGAGCCTATGGGTCCTAAAGTGGAGATCAAAGGTAAAAGCAAAGTTAAAAAACAGTCTCCTAATGCGGGAGCAAGTTTTAATATCTATCAAAAAATCACATTAAAGCCATGAAAAGAATATTGGTAATCATACTACTTTTTTTGATTAATATCTCAAATTCTCAAGAAAGATCCGAAACAATCAAATCATTATCAAATCGGGACTTTAAAATTTATATGAGTCTTGAAAAAAATATTGTTTTTTTCGAGTTTTGTGACCCCTATAAATTATCTAAATGCGATTTAAAGATTATATCATTTGATCTTAGAGGTATAGTAAAATTATTAGATAAAAATTTGCCAACTGGAACAACTTCAGTATTGGGTAATGGTAAAATAATTAAATCAGAAAATGGAAACTTATCACTTGCTTCATTTCATGGTATTATTTCAGAAAAGGTAAGTTATAAAAAATTAGTAAAGGCCTTAAGATATGTTTTTTTTAACAACGCTATTCTAAAAAAGATGTCTTGAGAAAGTTAAAAGAAATATTATACAAAGTAGCCATTCAAGGACTTTCTGGGTCAACTGATGTGGAGGTAAACGATATTTCTTCAGATTCAAGGACCATTAAACCCGGCAATATGTATGTTGCAGTCAGGGGTACTCAAGTAGATGGACATCAATTTATTGGCCAGGCTATTAAATTGGGTGCTCAGTCGATCATATGTGAGACACTTCCTGAAAAATTAGAACCAGGAGTGGTCTTTATCCAAGTTAATGATTGTCGAGATGCTTTAGGTTGGATGGCTTCTAATTTTTACGATAACCCTTCTAGTCAACTAAAGCTCATCGGTATAACTGGTACCAATGGAAAGACATCGGTAGCTACTTTGTTGTTTGATTTCTTTAACATCAATAAAACTGGTGCAGGACTCATCTCTACCGTTGCAATTCAATATGGTACCAATCAATTTTCAGCCACCCATACCACCCCAGACCCACTGACCATTAATAAGCACCTCAGAGCCATGGTTAGTGAAGGTATTGAAAATTGTTTTATGGAGGTCTCCTCACACGGTCTACACCAAAAAAGGATCACAGGTTTGGAATTCAAAGGTGCCATTTTTACCAACCTTACCCATGATCACTTGGATTACCATAATACTTTTAAGGCTTATCGGGATACCAAAAAAATTCTGTTTGATTCCTTATCTGATTCTGCTTTTGCACTGATCAATATAGACGATAAAAATGCTAAAGTAATGGTCCAGAATTGCAAAGCAAAAATACAAACCTACGCACTTTATCGTTATGCTGATTATTCCGCTCAAGTTTTGGAGAGCCAATTTAAAGGTATGCTATTAAAAATCAATCAAAATGAAATTTGGACTCAAATTTTAGGTGAGTTCAATGCCTATAATATATTGGCTGTTTATGCAACCACAATACTGCTAGGGGAAGACGAGTGGCAAAGTTTGAAATCAATAAGTCAATTGAAAAGTGCCCCCGGTAGATTCCAAACTTTTGAAACTCCAAACAAAATTATAGTTGTAGTGGACTATGCCCATACCCCCGATGCATTAAAAAATGTTTTGGTCACCATTAATAGGATAAGAACCCAAAATGAAAGCTTGATCACTGTAGTGGGTTGTGGTGGTAATAGGGATCAAGAAAAAAGACCTTTAATGGGTGCTATAGCTGCTCAATTGAGCTCTAAAGTTCTTTTTACTTCAGACAATCCTCGCAACGAAGATCCCGATACAATTATCGAACAAATGTGCGAAGGAGTAGATCCTGTAGATTTTAAAAAGACCATGAGCATTCCACAACGAAAAGAGGCCATTAAGGTCGCTTACCAAATATCCCAACCTGGTGATGTAGTTCTGATTGCTGGAAAAGGACATGAAAATTACCAAGAGGTTAAAGGCGAAAAGCACCCTTTTGATGATTATAAAATAGCACAAGAAATATTTTCTAAAAAGCCTTAGCTCATGTTATATTACCTATTTGAATTTTTAGAGAAAAAGTTTCAATTTCCTGGGGCTACACTTTTCCAATTTCTGACGTTTAGGGCTTCAATGGCTTTAATCCTTTCTTCTGCTATCACATTGATTTATGGAAGGATCATCATCCGATTCCTAAAATCTCAACAAATAGGAGAATCAGTTAGAGATCTGGGATTAAAGGGTCAAAATGAAAAACAAGGAACACCCACGATGGGTGGAGTCATCATCATTATAGGTACGTTGATCCCTATTTTATTATTGGCTCAATTGGATAACATTTATATCCAACTCCTTATTATAACTACACTATCAATGGGTTTCATTGGGTTAGTTGATGATTATATCAAAGTTTTTAAGAAGGACAAAGAAGGACTTAAAGGAAGATTTAAGGTAGCAGGTCAATTACTTTTGGGATTGTTAGTCGGTTTAGTTTTGTATTTCCACCCAGGGGTAACCGTAAAAGAGGAGATTAGAGGGCAAGGATTAAAAAAGTCTGCTAATATTCAGGAGATTTTTACTCCCGAAAAAAAATCTACCCTCACTACCATTCCCTTATTCAAGGACAATGCTTTTGACTATTCAAATTTGCTGAGCTGGATTTCGCCAAATCTAAAAAAATATACTTGGATCATCTTCATTCCCATTGTTGTTTTTATCATCGTGGCGGTATCAAACGGAGCCAATTTGACCGACGGAGTTGATGGTTTAGCTGCTGGCTCATCTGCTATAATGGTATTGGCATTAGGGATTTTTGCATGGGTATCCGGAAACTTAATTTTTTCGGACTACCTCAACATTATGTACATCCCTAATGTAGGAGAGGTGGTTATATTCGTTGCTGCTTTTTCAGGTGCTTTAATCGGGTTTTTGTGGTTCAACACCTATCCTGCCACGATCTTTATGGGAGATACAGGAAGCCTCACCATAGGTGCGGTTATTGCTGTAATTGCACTGATTGTAAGAAAAGAGCTTTTGATTCCTTTGCTTTGTGGTATTTTTTTGATCGAAAATCTTTCAGTGATTATACAGGTTGGCTATTTCAAGTATAGTCGTAAAAAAACCGGAGTGGGCAAAAGAATTTTCAAAATGGCCCCCTTACATCACCATTACCAAAAATCAGGATTACACGAAAGTAAGATTGTTGCCCGGTTTTGGATTATTGGAATACTATTAGCTGTATTGTCTATTATAACACTCAAAATCAGATAATGAGCAAAAAGATTGTCATTTTGGGTGCAGGAGAAAGTGGAAGTGGAACAGCACTGTTGGCCAAAAAAGAGGGATTTCAGGTTTTTGTTTCAGATCAGGGGATCATACCAAATTCCACTAAAAATAGATTTGAAAGCTTGGGGGTAGAATGGGAGGAAAAAACCCATACCCTATCTAAAATGCAGGATGCCCAATACATTATGAAAAGTCCTGGAATTTCTGACAGCACACCCATAGTTCAATCTCTTAAATCCATCGAAATTCCTGTAATTTCAGAAATAGAATTTGCATCCAAATTCACCAATGCAACACTTATAGGTATCACCGGAAGTAATGGCAAAACCACCACCGCCATGATGACTTATAAAATATTGGATGATGCAGGATACGATGTCGTATTGGCAGGAAATGTAGGAAATAGTTTTGCTAAAGAGGTTGCTCAAACTGAGCACCAATTTTATGTTTTAGAGATAAGCAGTTTTCAATTAGATGATATTGTCAATTTTGCTCCCCATATTGGAGTTATTACCAATATTACCCCAGATCATTTGGACCGCTATAATTACGATTTTACGGCATATCTAAAATCAAAATTACGTATCAATTCCAATCAAACTCATCGTGATTTTCTCCTTTTCAATGGAGAAGATCCTAAATTGAGTAAGGCCATTCATAGTATGAAAACAAAGTCTAAACTTCACGAATTTGGAACCTTTAATAAAAATATAAATACCACTTATATAGAAAACAACAGCATCTTAATCGAAACTCAAAAAACAAAGACCATGATTAACACAATGGAATTTCCTCTAAAAGGAAGGCATAATCTCTTGAATGCTATGGCTGCTTCAACTGTCGCCCATTTACTCGATGTAAGTAAAGAAACCATTCGAGAAAGCTTACTGAATTTCAAGGGAGCTCCTCATCGACTGGAGCCGGTTTTAAAAATTCAAAACATAAGATACATCAATGACTCTAAGGCTACAAATGTTAATGCTGTATATTTTGCTTTGGAAAGCATGAGCGAACCCACAGTTTGGATCGTTGGTGGGGTAGATAAAGGCAACGACTACGAAATGCTTTATCCCTTGGTAAGAGAAAAGGTAAAAGCCATTATTTGCCTCGGGATTGAAAATCAAAAAATCATAAATGCCTTTGAATCCATTACCGACCTTATGGTTGAGACTCAATCAATGAAAGAAGCAGTGTTGATTGCAAAAAAAATTGCTCAAAAAAATGATAATGTATTGCTCTCACCAGCCTGTGCCAGTTTTGATCTTTTCGAAAATTATGAGGACAGGGGGAACCAATTTAAACAAGCTGTTAGAGAATTATAAAAGTATTAAATGAATAATAAAAATAATATAATACAAGGTGACCGGGTCCTATGGGTAGTCTTGGGTTTGCTATCTATTTTTTCATTTCTTCCCGTATTCAGTGCCAGTTCTAATTTGAGCTATGTTGTGGGTCATGGAACTCCGTGGGGTCATTTGCTCAAACATTTTATTGTCCTACTTTTTGGCTTTGGTCTGATTTATATACTTCATAAAATTCCTTATAATTATTTTAGGGGCATTTCTATCCTGGCACTCCCATTAATCATTTTATTATTGATTTATACTGCTTCCCAGGGGAATCTTATCTCGGGAGCCAATGCCAATAGGTGGATTAGAATACCGATTGTTGGATTAAGTTTTCAGACATCTACTTTGGCCTCTATAGTCCTTTTGGCATACGTGGCTCATCTTATCTCCAAAGACAACTTCAAGATATATCGATTAGATTCTTCTTTACTTCCGCTTTGGTTTCCTATTTTTCTTGTCATACTTCTAATTTTACCAGCAAATTTATCCACTGCTGCATTGTTGTTTTTTATGGTGCTTATCTTGGTTTTTATTGGAGGTTATCCCATTAAGTACCTTTTAGGAATGCTAGGGACAGGTTTCTTCATGGTAATGCTTTTTATTTTGGTTGCCAAGGCTTATCCGGAATGGGTTCCCAACAGGATAGATACCTGGGTCAATAGGATTGAAAACTTTAATAATTCTGACGACAGTAGTGGAAATTATCAAATTGAAAGGGCTAAAATTGCAATTGCAACTGGTGGGCTATTTGGAGTTGGTGCTGGAAAAAGTGTGATGAAAAACTTTTTGCCTCAAAGTTCGTCAGATTTTATCTATGCCATTATTGTAGAAGAATTTGGATTGGTGGGTGGCACAGCTTTAATACTGTTGTACTTGTTGGTACTGTTTAGAATCATTGTAATTGCTCATAAATCAGATACAGTGTACGGAAAGCTGTTGGTTTTGGGATTGGGATTAACCATTGTCATTCAATCCTTTGTAAACATCGCTGTTGCCTTGCAAGTTTTTCCTGTAACAGGGCAAACACTCCCATTGATAAGTAGTGGTGGAACTGCTGCATGGATGACATGTATTGCATTTGGAATGATCCTTAGTGTAAGTGCTGGACAAAAAATGAAATCCCATGCCTCCCAGAATTCTGAAGTCAAAGTCGAAAACCCATTAACCATTCTTAGTGAAACCATATAAATTCATAATATCAGGGGGAGGAACGGGTGGACATTTGTATCCTGCACTGGCAATTGCTGAAGAATTGAGGTCGCGTCATAAAACTGCGGATATTTTGTTCGTCGGAGCATTGGGTAGAATAGAAATGAATAAAGTTCCTGAGGCAGGCTATAGAATCATAGGTCTTTGGATTGATGGAATTCAAAGGTCTTATTCATTCAGAAATTTGATTTTTCCCGCTAAGTTGATATTTAGTTTACTCAAATCCATTGTTATACTTCTTAAATTTAGACCTGATGTGGTGGTGGGAACTGGTGGTTTTGCGAGTGGACCATTACTTTTTATGGCTGGTCTTTTCAAAATTCCAACCCTGATACAAGAACAAAATTCATATCCGGGCATCACCAATAAGCTTTTATCTAAAATAGTCAAAACCATTGCAGTGGCCTACCTTGGATTGGATAGATTCTTTCCAAAAGATAAATTAAATCTAACAGGTAACCCAATTCGAAAATCTATTGCTGAAGGTAAATTAAATAGTAATAAAGCTAAACTACTATTTGAACAACTTCCTGGGAAAACCACTCTACTAATTTTGGGGGGCAGTTTGGGAGCCAGGAGAATCAATCAACTAGTTGCATCACATTTGGATGCTTTTGAAAAAATGGGATTACAACTGATTTGGCAGTGCGGTTCCTTATATTATGAACAGTATGAAAAATATCAATCTGACGTAGTAAAAATAATTTCATTCGAAAGCGATATGGATCAGCTTTATGCAGCGGCAGATATTATCATATCAAGATCTGGCGCTGCAACACTATCAGAACTTTGTTGTGTGGCCCGACCGGTCTTATTGGTGCCATCGCCAAATGTTACCGAAAACCACCAATACCATAATGCAAAGGCCCTCGAAGATAAGGGAGCAGCTTTGGTGATATCAGAAAAGAACTTAGAGCATGATTTTGATTTTTTTTTAAATCAATTAATAGATCCAAAAAAACAGGAAGAGATGATAATAAATTTAAAAAAATTGGCCCAGCCAAAGGCTACATCAAAGATTGTCGATCTCATCGAAACACTTTTATAAATGAATCAAAAAGGAAACAAATATTATTTTTTAGGGATTGGAGGTATAGGTATGTCTGCTATTGCCAAGTATCTTTTTGATAGGGGAAACAATGTCATGGGTTATGATAAAACCTCTAGCCCAATTACAGATAAATTGATTGAATCAGGTATAACCGTTTTATTTGATGCTTGCGTTTCTGCCTTGCCAGAAGATTATCGTTATAAAGAAACTCAAATAGTCTATACTCCTGCAGTTTCCATAGAACATCCACAACTAAATTTCTTTAAGGAACAGGGCAACGATATTAAAAAAAGAGCCGAAGTATTAGGTGAAATCACTAAAGACAGTGTAGTTTTTGCGATCGCAGGTACCCATGGAAAAACTACCACAGCTTCTTTTTTAGCCCATTTTTTCTCTTATCTGAATTTGGAGTTCACCGCTTTTTTGGGAGGTTTTATGAACGAGTTTCAAACCAACCTTGTCCAAAAGGGGAATTCTTATTCTATCGTGGAGGCTGATGAATACGATCGTTCATTTTTACAGCTGTCTCCGGATTTTGCTTGTATTACATCAATGGATGCGGATCACTTGGATATATATGGCAATCATTCGAATTTGAAAAAAGCCTTTGGTCAATTTTCAGAACTTGTAAAACAAAAACTGGTTATTGCTCACGGAGTTGGCTTGCAGGGTGTAAGTTATTCCATCGATAATAAGGCTGATTATTATGCCCAAGACATAAGTATTAGTGAGCAAGGGTACAACTTCGACTTGGTAACGCCCACAAAAATCTACAGGAAAGTTTATCTCAATGCCATAGGCCGGCATAATTTATCTAATGCCATAGGAGCTTTGGCAGTACTTGATGTTGGGGGACTTCCACTTGATAAAGTATTGCCTTCCTTGAGAACTTTTGAAGGGATTCAGAGGAGAATGGAGGTTTTTTCACTTAAAAACAAAATGTTGATTGATGATTATGCACATCATCCTGAGGAGATCAAAGCTGTGTTGAATACCATATCAGAATTTTATCCTAACAAAAAAAATATGGTGGTGTTTCAACCACACCTTTTTTCACGTACGCAGGATTTTATGGATGAGTTTGCAGAAGTACTCAATCAATTTGATGAAATAGTTTTGATGGAAATTTATCCGGCAAGAGAAAAACCCATTTTAGAAGTAACATCAGATGCTTTATTGGATTTGATTAAGAACCCAAATAAAAGAAAAATATCCAAAGAAGTTTTTCGAACCACTATCTTAAATTCAGACGCAGATTTAGTATTGATTTTAGGAGCGGGGGACATTGGAAATCATATTCAAAATCTAAAAAAAATAGCTTAAATGCATTACAAAAAATTTCTCTTTTTTATAACGGTTTTCCTTCTTACAATATTGATATCGGTCTTCGCTCATTACAGGAATAGCAGGCGTTTGGTTGAAAAAATAACGGTTAATTTTGAGTCTAAAGGTGGCCAGTATTTAAACGATTCTCTCGTTAATAAGTTGTTAATACTAAACAAAGGAGAGCTTCCGTGGAAGGCCAAAGATAGTTTAGCTTTGAGTATGCTTGAGATCTTATTAGAAAAAAATCCTTACGTAGATAAAGCTGAGGTTTTTCATTTTCGACAAGGGATTTTAGACGTAAAGATTAAGGAAAAAAGTGCGGTTGTCAGGATACAGGGATCTGATCAATACTATTTAGACATGTCAGGGAAAAAGTTCCCTATTCTCATCAATCATAACCCAATAGTTCCTTTATATATGGGAATGTTAAAAGATGAGCAAAAGCAGGATCTTTTATCATTGATAGAACAGATCGAAAGAGACCCATTCTTAAGAAACGAACTTGTTACAATTCACCACCGTTCAAATTCCTATTTCATAGGCTTAAGATCCTATGGTTTTGAGGTAGAAATAGGTCAAATACATCATTTGGTTGAAAAACTTTCCAAACTAAAAGTTTTTTGTGCCTATTATGATAACAATAAGTTGGATAGGGAGTATACCCTGATCAATCTAAAATTTAAAAATCAAGTAGTTGGATCTTAAATCAACAATTATGAAACATTCAAATATTTCTGTAGGATTAGATATTGGAACAACCAAGATCGTTGCCATGGTTGGAGATAAAAATGAATTTGGTAAGGTCGAAATCTTAGGTGTTGGAAAATCCAAAAGCCTGGGAGTTCATAGAGGAGTTGTAAACAACATTACTCAAACTATTCAATCCATACAGCAAGCTGTGGAAGAAGCCAAGTTAGTTTCAGGTCAGGAAATCAATGAAGTGGTCGTGGGTATAGCGGGTCAACACATAAGGAGCTTGCAGCATAGTGATTATATTACTCGAACCAATTCTCAAGAGGTTATCTCGCAAGAGGATGTTGAAAGACTGATTCAGCAGGTTTATAAGTTGGTCATGCTTCCAGGCGAGGAAATCATCCATGTGCTTCCTCAGGAATTCAAGGTGGATGGTCAGGCTGAGATTAAAGAACCTATAGGTATGTATGGTGGAAGGTTAGAAGCCAACTTCCATGTGGTAGTCGGGCAGGTAACTTCGATTAAAAATATTGGAAGGTGTGTCAAAAGTGCTGGTTTGTCTATGGGTAACATCACTCTTGAGCCGTTAGCTTCATCAGAAGCCGTTTTAAATCAGGAAGAAAAAGAGGCTGGTGTAGCTTTGATAGATATTGGGGGGGGGACGACCGATCTGGCCATTTTTAAAGATGGGATTATTCGCCATACTGCTGTAATACCTTTTGGAGGGAACGTCATTACCGAGGACATAAAAGAGGGCTGTTCCATCATTGAAAAACAAGCAGAGCTCCTAAAAGTTAAATTCGGTTCTGCTTGGCCTGGAGAGAACAGAGATTCTGAAATTGTTTCCATTCCAGGACTCAGAGGAGGGGAGCCCAAAGAAATATCTTTAAAAACCTTATCCAAAATCATTAATGCACGGGTTGTTGAGATTATGGAGCAGGTGTATCTGGAAATCAAAAATTACGGTCACGATGACCAAAAGAAAAAATTGATCGGTGGGGTGGTTCTGACTGGTGGCGGAAGCCAATTGAAGCATTTGAAACAATTGGTGGAGTACATAACTGGTATGGATACCCGAATCGGTTATCCAAGTGAACATTTAGCCGGTGACACCCAAAAATCAGAAACCAGCCCAATACTGGCGACAGCTGTCGGTTTATTAATGAATGCATTAGAGCAACAAGAAAATCAAGATTTTGAAAGTGTCTTGTCCGAAAAAAATGAAGCTAAAGGGGATCAAAAAAATGATGATTCCTTAGAGGCGGTGGATCCTAATCCAATTTCCTCTAATAGGAAGACTATTTTGGACCGTTGGGTAGAGAAGTTTAAAGAGTTTTTAGATAACGCTTAAATTTATTGTAATGGAATCTGAAATAAGCAACAATTTTAGTTTTGACTTACCAAAAAACAAAAGTAATGTCATCAAAGTTATTGGTGTAGGGGGGGGTGGTAGTAATGCCATTAACTATATGTTTCATCAGGGGATCAACGGTGTTGATTTTGTGGTGACCAATACCGATGCCCAAGCCCTTAACGAGAGTGCTGTGCCGATAAAAATTCAATTGGGTGCATCTCTTACCGAGGGATTAGGAGCTGGAGCCAATCCAGAGGTGGGGGCTTTGGCCGCCGAGGAAAGTTTTGATGATATCAAAGCTTTACTGACCACCCAAACTAAAATGGTTTTTATTACTGCTGGAATGGGCGGAGGTACCGGAACGGGTGCTGCACCTATAATTGCTCATATGGCAAGAGAAATGGACATTCTTACAGTGGGTATTGTTACCATGCCTTTCCAGTTCGAGGGCAAATTGCGACTAGAGCAAGCCGAAAAAGGCCTAGAAAATATAAAAAAGACTGTTGATGCGCTCATTGTAATTAACAACAATAAACTAAGGGAAGTATATGGAAATTTGGGTTTTAAAGCAGGTTTCTCCAAGGCTGACGAGGTCCTTTCAACTGCCGCCCGAGGAATTGCAGAGGTCATCACTCATCATTATCGTCAAAACATTGATTTGAAGGATGCCAAGACAGTACTAAAAAATAGTGGTACAGCTATTATGGGATCCGGTGCTGCCAGTGGAACCAATCGTGCTCAAGACGCCATTATCAATGCCTTGGATTCACCACTACTGAACGATAATAAAATAACAGGTTGCAAAAATGTTTTATTACTTATTGTATCCGGAAATGAAGAAATTACCATAGACGAAATAGGAGAAATCAATGATTTTATACAAACCGAAGCAGGTAATAATGCAAATATTATTATGGGAATTGGAGAAGATCAAAAGCTCGGTAGTTCAGTTTCTGTGACAATTATTGCCACTGGCTTCGGTGCAGACCAACAACATCAAATAGTAAATACCGAAGCAAAAAAAATCATCCATACTTTGGAAGAAGATCAGACGTTAGAACATGACCTTATGGGTGGCGAGGAAAACCACGATATATTCAAAATGACCGAAACTGAGCCATCGATCGAAAATTATAAAAATGAAATTGAAGGGAATCAATCTCCAATGGAAGATGTACTGGCGGAAGAAGAATTATTTTCCATACCGGTAGTGGCGGAGACCTTACCCTTCTACGAGGAGTCTGATTCTAAAGCAGATGAATTGGATAATGAATTGACCGTCCGTACCGAAGAGATAGAAAATATGGAAGTTATTTATGAGGAATTAGATATTGATCAGACCCAAAAGGCGACTGAAATGAAAACTGAGGAAGAATTTATCATCAACGATTTAGATAAAGAAGTTTTGGATTTGGAAGTTGTTGGATCGCAGGAAGTAGAGTATGAGGAAGAAAATCAATTTACATTTGATTTTGATTTACCGATTACTGATATACATGAAGATTCATCCAAAAAAATAGTCCATACCTTACCCCATCAGGAAGATGAGGCTCCAGACGAAACTTCACTTACGGAGGCCATTGATTTTAAGTTTGAAATGGTTGAAAAACAGGAGACCAAATTGGATTTAAGTGATGATGAGCTATTGTCCTCACCCCAAGAGGATTCTCCCTTCGACAATAAAATCAAGGAAACAGTCACCCAAAAAAATGAAGAAAGAAAAGAGCATCTAAAAAAATTTAATTATGCTTTCAAACACAGTTTGAGTAAAATTGACGAGTTTGAAAAGCAACCTGCCTATAAAAGAATGGGAATCGAATTGGAACAGCCCTCATCTTCAGAGTCAAATGAGTCCAGATTATCTGTTGATAACGATAAAAATGATGAGATCCAATTGCGATCAAATAACTCTTTTTTACACGATAATGTAGATTAATAATTTATGTCTTTACTCAATTCACTAACTGACGAAATCAAAGCCGCAATGAGGGCCAAAGATTCTCTAAAACTTGAGGCACTTAGAGCCATCAAATCGGCTGTGCTTTTGGCAAAGACGGCTACAGCGCGTAATACGGATTTATCTGAGGAGGAAGAAATTAAGCTACTTCAAAAACTGGTAAAACAGCGAAAAGACAGTGCAGGAATTTTTAGACAGCAAAACCGCGATGATCTTGCTGCTCCGGAAGAGGATCAAGCTGATGTCATTGCTCAATTTTTACCAAAGCAATTATCACCCGATGTCATTGAAAAAATTATTGACGAAATTATTGCTAAAACAGGTGCTGAGGGAATGAAAGATATGGGTAAAGTTATGGGAATGGCCAGCAAAGAAATGGTAGGTAGGGCAGATGGTAAAACTATTTCAACCATTGTAAAACTGAAATTAAACTCATAAAAGTCCAGAGAGCGCATCCTAATTTTATATATTTCAAATTAAAGAGAAATAATTTATCTTTAAACCATAAAAAATTTTAGTGGTTTTTGAACATTTGACAATCATCATACTGTTTAAAATATTCTGGTATTTGTATTTTTTATATATTTCAATGAATAATAAAAATAACAAATGTCAAGTCTTAAAATTAAGTCATCTTTAATCTCCATTTTATCTTTATTTTTTTTACCCTTCCTATATGCTCAATCCAGTTTGGTAATGAAAAGTGATGTAATGGTTTATGACACTCCTCCTTTTAAGGAATGTCATGCTTCCACCATTGTAGAAGTTTCCAAAAACAAATTTTTAATTGCTGCCTTTGGAGGATCCAGAGAAGGTAAGGATGATGTTTCCATCTGGCTTTCTCATTCCGACGGAAATGATTGGCTTAACCCCCAATTGATCGATACAGGGGTTTCGGCTGATCAACAACTCTATCCATGTTGGAATCCGGTTTTGTTTCAATCCCAAGCTGGGACTTTGAGTTTATTTTACAAAGTTGGCCCTTCACCCCGCGAATGGTGGGGTATGGTTAAAACCAGTGATGATCGTGGAAAAAAATGGTCAGAGGGGAGGAGATTGCCCCAAAACATACTGGGCCCAATTAAGAACAAACCCATCCAGTTGAGTGATGGTACAATTCTTTCTCCCTCGAGTACCGAGACGAGGACCACCGAAGGTCTGAATTGGAAAGCTCATATAGAAAAAAGTAGTGACGACGGTAAGACTTGGACCAAAATACCCATAGACCCTCAAACTAAATTTGATGTAATCCAACCAAGTCTATTAGTTTTAGGAGACGGACGTCTTCAGATACTCTGCAGGAGCAGGGACAATTCGGTCATGCAAGCTTTTTCGGAAGATAATGGCGAAACATGGAGTCAAATCAGCCGAACAGCCCTTCCCAATCCTAACTCAGGCACAGATGCCATTACACTATCCAATGGACTTCATTTGCTGGTATATAATCCAACGGTAAAAGGTAAAAACGGACGTTCAAAATTATCTGTAGCCCTCTCCAAAACAGGTGAAAATTGGCAAGAGGTGTTGTCCTTGGAAAATGAAAAAAAGGGAGAATTCAGCTATCCCGCTGTGATTGAATCCAGCGATGGAAAAATACATATCAGTTATACTCACAATAGAAGAAATATCAAACATGTTGTACTCGAATTCAACTAATCATACAAGTTGATGAACAGTATTGATTTAATTGTCTTTATTTGCTATCTTATAGGTACACTTTATTTGAGTGTTATTTTTTTCTCTAAAAAACGCACCTCAAAATCTTTTACTTTGGGATCGGGAAAAACACCACAGTGGGTTGTAACCCTTTCTATTTTTGCGACCTTTGTTAGCAGTATCAGTTACTTAGCTTTACCAGGCAGCGCCTATGGCACGAATTGGAATGCCTTTGTGTTCAGCCTTTCCATTCCCATCGCGGCACTGATCACCGTACGATATTTTATTCCAGTCTACCGAAGAATCAACAGTTCCTCTGCCTATACCTATATGGAACAGCGCTTTGGACCTTGGGCCAAGATATACGTATCGATCTGTTATATTTCAACCCAACTAATGCGGGTGGGTACAATAATTTATTTGTTGGCATTGGCAATCAATATGATACTGGGTTGGGACATGATAACGGTAATAGTTTTTACTGGTGTATTCGTTACCATATACTCGATTATAGGAGGTATTGAAGCCGTTTTATGGACTGATGCTATTCAAGGAATTGTTTTGATTTTGGGCGCTGTCTTTTGTGTTGTCATATTGCTTGTGGGCATGCCTGAGGGACCTGGTCAATTTTTTGAAGTCGCCATTGAAGATCATAAATTCAGCTTAGGAGATTTTGGCGGATCAATTAATGAACCTACCTTCTGGGTGGTTTTAATCTATGGGATATTCATCAATCTCCAAAATTTCGGGATCGATCAAAACTACATCCAGCGCTATATGGTGTCTTCCTCTGATAGTAATGCTAAAAAATCTGCCTTTTACGGTGGAATGTTGTACCTCCCTGTTTCTGCAATTTTCTTATTTATAGGAACTGCTTTGTACGTCTATTACAAGGTTAAAAATGGTTTACCTGAGGATCTTGTCAATACCCCCGATAAAGTTTTTCCTCATTTTATCGTAAACGAACTTCCACAGGGGGTTTCGGGTTTATTGATTGCCTCTATTTTTGCTGCCGGCATGAGTACCATATCAACGAGTTTTAACAGCACATCTACTGTTTTATTAACTGATTATTTCAAAAAAAATGTTGTTGAAAATAAAAAACTTTGGTTTCTTTATGGAAGTACAGTTGTGATTTGCCTTATATCCATTATGATCGCACTGGTAATGATTGATGTAAAAAATATCCTCGATATTTGGTGGAAATATGCTTCCATTTTGAGCGGGGGAATGCTAGGCTTATTTTTGTTGGGTATTTTCTCTAATATAAAGACCAATACAAATGCCATATTAGCTCTAATTGTTGGGATTTTAGCAATTTTAATTTTGACTTTGTATCCAGTTTTATTTCCGGAAAGAGAGCCTTTAACTCATTCGTATCTTACTACTGTTATAGGAACTTTAGCCATTTTCCTGACAGGAATTTTGATGTATTTTTTGAAAGAGAAAAAAGGTAAATGAAGTGTTTGTCGACAATGATAGAGTGAAAGGATTTTCATAAAGTCTATTAAAAGACTATCAATAAACACTAAAAAGTTTAATGATAGGTGGAAGAATTTTTTGATCAATTACAAGTTTTAATTTCTCTACTTTTATCTGGTTGAGCTTGTGAATTCTTTTGTGACCAATGCTTTCTCCCTTAGCTATTTTTTTCCACTCCCCTTTGGAGAAGGCATGAATACTGTATGCTCTTACCCGCTGACCCTTAGCGATATCTTCTTGGATGATGATATTTTTGATAGTTTTGGGTTCGTCGAATGTTAGTAACGCCTGGTCACCCTCTGCATCAGTGCTACCAATAGGATTAGAAAAAGTTTTATTGATGGCCTCCCCCCATTCTTCCAATCGCTTTACGTCAGCTTGGGGAAGCAAACCCTGAGGATCGGGTGTAAGTCCCATGATCAGTGTAGAATTGTGCCCAACGGAATTGTAATACATATGCATTAGATCCTCAACTGGGAAAATATGCTCCTCATCACCTGGTTCCCAAAACCACTCATGCCTGCCGTTGTATCCCCTTAGCGGGGCATCGGACATGGCTGGCATCCAATACTTTCCCTTTGGATCACCGTGTTTTAATAAATTGATGTGACCTGCATTTGTGTCCCCAGAATGGGAATAAGGGTTTGGAAAAGTCGCCCAACAAGGGTAGGGTACAGTTCCTGATTCAGACCCTCCCCATCTGGCTTCAGCCAGTTGGTTATTATGATAGAACAAACATTCAGGCTGATATTTTTTTACAATTGGGAGCACATCAGGGGCTCCCAGATCAGGGTGACTGGCTCCACCGTCAAACCATATTTCGAATAAAGGACCGTATCGGGTGCATAGCTCTTTGACCATACCCTCTACCATTTGGTTGTAATAGGCTTGGCGTTTCTTTTGAAATTCACCGGTTCCATTGACTTTAAAATCGTGTACGCCAAAAAAAGAATTCCATCGTATCCCAACATATATTCCAGGTTGAATCCCGTATTTCCTACAAGAATTTACAAAATCTCGTACGATATCACCCTTGCCATCTTTCCATTTTAGGGTTTTGACATTATAGGGATTTACGTCAGATGGATATAGGGCAAACCCTGTTTCATGTGTAGCGGTGAGAAGCGCAAATTTGAACCCTGCTTTTTTGATCGCCTTAATCCACTGATCGGTATCTAAATGTTTGGGATTGAAAATCTGATGATCCGCTATTGGGTTGATTCTGTTGCCGGATGTTCCGGTTTGGCGGTATTTTTTATTGTCAAAAACATGGAGATCATAATGAAATACTGCCCCTAGTTCAGCTTTTTGCCACTCCAATTGTGCTTTGTTGGGGATAGGATTTGTGAGATTTTTTTTTTGGGAATATGATTTGGATAATAGAATGATAGTTAGCATTAATATTAAAACTCTAAAATTCATGATGCTTCTTTTTTTTGGTGTATTCAATTAAATTGGTTGTTAGATTTGGAAGTCAACTTGGGCATCAAAATTACTTTAGTTTTTTTTGAAATTGTCGTATCAACGAACTTATGCCTTTTCGGATTTCCTCGGTGGGAACAGTAAAGTGATTGACCATGATGGAAAAAACATAGATATTTCCTCTGTTGCTGATCCAATATCCTGAAAGATTATGGTTGTTCCGTAGTGTACCTGTTTTGGCATATACCTCTTGGATAGGATAGTTTTTTAAGGTTCCTGAGGTTGCAATTTTTGGGAAATAATTTTTGATTGTTTCAAGTCCTACTTCTTGGTATATTTTTTTGAGGACAGCGACCAATGTTCTGGGAGTGATCATGTTATAACGTGAAACCCCTGAGCCATCTACCCATTCAATGGGATCCGGTAACCAATGTCCCCATTGAATTTTAAGGGTGTCAATCGTTTTTTTGACATTCATCTCATCAAAAGTAGTTTGGGAGATCATATTCAATAAAGACTCTGCAACCCCATTATCGCTATCTTGCAGAAGTGCTTTATAGATCAGGGCTTCTTGATCTGAGTATAATACGTTCCATTTTTGGGGACTGTGAGGCTGCTCTATCAATTTGACAGGCCGTTGAATACGATTTTGTAATAGTCGGGTAAAAAGATTTTCACTGGTGACAAATGGATGATATAGGGTGTCTGTTTTGTTCAACTTATTTGGATTCAAATAAAAAAGATTTTTGGATCGTTCACGATGTAAATTTTGAACAAAAGTATCCAAGACTATTTGCTGTTCAAAAGCCTCCGGGATTAGATGAATCTTGTTTGATTTTACAAAGACTTGAATGGTATTGCCATAAATAGGAAAAGGACTGGTTTCTGCGGCGTAATAATAAGCATAATCATCCCAAGACCAGCCATGGCCATGGGCATTTAATTCGGATTTTGAAGGGTGATAGTGCCAGGTATATTTTTGTTTAAAAAAGGAAGCCAGTTCCGGATCAGGATAAAAAGGGTGGAACAGTAGGGGGTATCCTGTAGCTTTTAAATGCATGATGGAGTCTTTTTCATTAAAATATAGAGCTGGAAGAGAATCAAAGCTTTGTATCGCTGCCAGAAAAGTGAGTAGTTTGGTATTTGAGGCAGGGGTCATATAATTTTCTCCTTGATAAAAAGCTTTGTGTTTTGAGGTCAATAATGGCTCAATACTTAAGGCTATTATTGCTTGTTCAAAAGCTGGAATTTTTTTAAGCATCCGGTCTATTTTTCGTTTGGAAAAGTGCTGACCCAAAAGGGGTATACTCATCAAAAAAAGAAAAACGGTGAATATCAAACGCATTATATAAATATAGTAAAAGCGTGCTTTTGTCTTAATTCCTAAAATCTAACTTTTTTCTATATAGAATCCTTTATATGTTTAGGAATTTTTACATTTGAGTTTGAAATTTATCAAGAACTAGATTTTAAGTATAATCTTCAGTTTTTTTAGATAACATTTTGTTAAACACCACATATTAAATGGCCCAGTAGTTCAACTGGATAGAATATCAGATTTCGGCTCTGAGGGTTGGGGGTTCGAATCCTCCCTGGGTCACAAATTAAACTTTAACTTCTGTTTAGGTTTTTTATGGTAAAGATTTAATAATGGAAATTATAAATGCTGGGAATCTTACAATTAATGTCAATATTAAAACCTTAACTTGTAGGTATTCATAATCTGGAAGTTCTTCTCCCTTTATTGTCTCCGTTCTCCAAATAAATGCTCTGAACATTATACAGAACGTGTATCCCCAATTACCACACAACAGACCACTATTCACCGCTCATTTCTTATAGACCATCAGTTATACTTCAATCTAAGTCCAAAGAAAAATCGTATGCCTTGGTTAGAAGTATATACATAGGTCGGGTCAAAAGTCAAAGCATAGGGATTGTCTGGAGTGGGTAGAGCATTTCCGGAGCCATCAAAGGCCACCTGTCGATCAAAGGGATCAAAAGAACGCGCAATACTATTCCGAGCAGGGGTAAAGTTTAAAATATTTTTGATACCTCCATAGGATTCCATCGAGTTGTTCCAAATTTTTGTGAGTTGTATGTTGAGAATGCTAAATGGATCGGAGTAGGAGGGTCTGGGGTCTAGGTCTCCCAATGTTGGTAATCTCATCCTTCCGGTAAAGGTTCCCGTAAAATCAAGGATTAGATCATTGGAGATCCATTTTTTTTCAACTTTCCATACCCCCTGAAATCTTTCGGATAGGTAAGGCATCGTTTTGATACCATTTTCTTCAGCATGTGTGTCGATGTAGGTTGCCCCAAGGTTCACTCTTATACCCCCCTGTACCAATAAATTCGCATTCAGAGAAAGACCATTAGAGATTGATCTTCCATCGAGGTTATCGTAAATAATTTTGTTGGGATCTGTGTCGTAGTCAGGAATTATTTTATTAGAGAAGTGGGTGGTAAACAGACTCAAATCAAAATCGATGATCGCTCCTTTTTTCAGGAAAAACTTTTGGACAAAATTAAGGTTGGCATTCCATGATCTTTCAGGATTTAAATCTTCCAAAAGCACAACTTCACGAGCTCCAGTAAGTGCAGCGTGTTGTTCCGTAAAAACCTGTGTAACGCGATATCCTGTTCCTGTACTGAGCCTCAGGGTTGAACTTTTGTCATCGTTGTTTATTTTGTAATTGATTCGAGGGGTAAAAATGTTCCCATGAATAGAATTACGGTCATATCGAAATCCCAAAAGCAAGGTGTTTTTGGCATTGATTTGGGTTTGATTTTGAATAAATATTCCAGGCAGATGGGTTATGGATGCTAGGTTATGTTGTGAAAGATAATTGAAAGTAGCTGTAGTGTCGTCATCGTAACGGGTATATCTATATGCTAGACCCAACAGTAATTCATTTTTAACAATTTTTTTATTCCATATTATTTGCCCAAAACCTATTGTTTGATCGGCATTAAATATGGTATTGCCATAGGCTGAATTTTGATTGTGATCATTGAAACTGAATTGGAATGTAAGATTTTTGTTGAATTGGTATTTTCCAAAAAGTTCAAACCTGCGGGTGTAAATACTCTCTCCATAGACTGTTTCTCCACCCCGATAAATGGGCAACCAATTCATTTGACCTCCCCATCGGTCCTCGTAAACAAAACGCGTGGCGATTGAAAACTTATTTACATGATTAAACTTGTTAAAAATTGAAATACGGTTTTGCATGGTCAAGTCAGTAAATCCATCTTCATTTTTATCGATTGGATAGGAATAGTTAAAATAGTTTACACCCAACAGGCCTGTGGTTTTTTTGGATAAGGAGTATTTGTAAGCCAAATCCGTATTGACCTCTCCCCAGCTAGACACAAAAGAGTCCACAGAAAGCTTTGAACTATTTTCAGGTAATTTAGTGATCAAATTGATGACCCCTGCAACTGCTTCAGATCCAAATAGTGATGATGCCGGTCCCTTAACGATTTCAATTCGTTCAATCAGAGCCTGGGGGATTCCAGAAAACCCATAAACGGTAGACAGACCACTAACGATGGGAAGACCATCAATCATGACCATAGTGTAGCTTCCCTCTTGGCCGTTGATGCGAATTTCTCCCGTACTACAAATGCTACAGTTCAGCTGTGGTCGGATACCATTCACATTTTCCAGCGCCTCAAAAATCGTAGCCGTGGGATTGGCTTTGAAAAAACTTTGACCATATACTTCAATTGGTACAGGACTGTCGAGTTTGGATACCGGTTTTAGGGTTCCCGAAACCACTACCTCCTCTAATTTATTATCCCATTCTAATTCGATGATCCCCATATCTGTTGTTTCTGAAAGGATACTTTTTATTTGTGATTTGTGACCCAAATATGAGATGACCAGTCGGGGGTTTTCTATATTTGATATATATATTGAAAATTGACCCTCTTCATTGGTGGTTACTCCTGTATTTGTATCCATTACAAAAACAGAGGCTGATTGGAGTGGTTTACCCAGAGAGAAGACTTTGCCAGTGATTATAAAATCTTGGGCATTGACCATCTGTATCAAAATGAAAACAATAACAAAATTTAAACGCATGAAATAGTTTTGCACTACAAAACTAATTTATTAGTTTTATACTGCAAAACATTTTAAAAAAAATATCTTTTAACATAAATTTCATTTTGTGAAATACATTGTTTGTGAAAAACCAGGTAAGTTTCTTTTAAAAGAAAAAGAACCTCCAGTCAGAAAGGTAAATGAAGCCTTATTACAAATCAATAAGGTCGGTATCTGCGGTACCGATTTACATGCATATGCTGGTAATCAAGCATATTTTGAGTACCCCAAAATATTAGGTCATGAACTTGCCTCAGAGGTTTTAGAAATAGGTAAAAATGACAAAGGTATAAAGGTAGGTGATAAGGTGGTGGTGATGCCATACATTAGCTGTGGTGTATGCTATGCATGCATAATAGGAAAAAATAATTGTTGTGAAAATCTTACAGTTTTAGGTGTTCATGCCGATGGAGGTATGCAAGAACAAATTTCAGTACCGATAGATGTATTATTGCCTGCCAATCATTTATCAGATAACCAAATAGCTATTGTAGAGCCCCTTGCTATCGGAGCCCACGCTATACGAAGGTCAGGAATTGTATCAGGTGAAACTGCCGCGGTGGTTGGTTGTGGTCCTATAGGAATTGGAATTATGAAGTTGGCACAAATTGCCGGTGCCAGGGTTATTGCCTTAGACACGAACGAACAACGTTTGAGTTATGCAAGAGATAAAATAGGCATAGATTATGTAGTGAAAGCCGGGGACAATGCCCTTGCTGAAGTATCCGAAATAACCGATGGAGATATGTGTGCTGTCGTATTTGATGCATCAGGTAATAGAAGTGCCATGGAGAGATGTCCTGATTATATGTCGCATGGTGGAAGATTTGTATTGGTAGGTTTATTCAAAGGAGAGTTGACATATTTTCATCCAAAAGTACATGCCAAAGAAATGACTTTATTATGCAGTAGAAATGCTACAATAGAAGATTTTGAACATGTAATAAGTATCTTGGATCAGTTTCCTACAGCATCATTTATCACTCACAATGTTTCATTTATTGAAATGATAAACCATTTTGACAGTTGGTTAGATGTTGAATCAGGCGTAATAAAGGCTACTGTTAACTTTAAATTAAAAAATTAAATTTTTAATCAATGCCTAGAAGAGTTAGATATTTTGCAAAAAAGAGACTAGTATCACAAAAAAGTTCTGTAAGATCTACCCCAACCGGTTATTTATATCGTAAAAGGTCGTTATGAAAAAAACTATAGAGAAGGAAAATTATCTTAAGACCATTTATAAGATGGAAGAAAAAGGTAAACCAGTAACTGTTACCTCGCTGAGTCAATCTTTTAGTGTCAGCAAATCAACTGTATCAAATATGATCAAGAAATTAGTTGTAATGAATTTGATAGATACCCAACCCTATAAACCGATAATTCTTACATCAATGGGCAGAGAAAGGGCTACAGAAATAATTCATAAGCATCGATTGATTGAACTTTATCTAGTAAAGAAAATGAATTTTGATTTGGACGAAGTCCATGAGATTGCCGAAGAAGTTGAGCACATTAAAAACATCAAATTTTTTAGACGAATTCAGGAAATTTTGGGCGACTGTGATGTTGATCCACATGGATCGATTATCCCGAAGCAGGATTATTAATTCATTAGTTTTGCCAACAATTCCATTGGCCAATTTTGATAGGTAATGGGACGTATCCAGCGGTAAATTGAACCTGGGCCTACGGCTGTGAATCTACTGTCAGAAGAGGCCGGATATGGCCCTCCATGCGTCATGGCTTCTGATACCTCAACACCTGTTGGAACATCATTAAAAAGTAATCTTCCCACTTTGGATTTAAACGCCTGAATCAAGGGTTCAATCAATTCATAATCATCAGCTTGCGCAAAAATTGAACCTGTCAATTGCCCCTCTAAATGGTATATGACTTGTTCGAGTTCTTGGAGATTTTTACATTTTACTACCAAGGAAAAAGGGCCGAAGACTTCTTCCTGAAATTGAGGATTTGCGATAAACTGATTTCCGGAAATCATCGAGAGTTTTGGATGAACAAGGTTGTCATCCATTTGATCTTTATGGATCTGAATTTCAACGGTTTCATTTAGTCCATTGATTTTATCACTTTGTCGGATATAATTTTTTTTCAGGTCAGGATGAATCATACATTGTTCATAAGTCTCCTCTAAGGCCTTGTTCAATTCTTTTATAAATGTATCAGTATGTTTTCCATCTATAGTTAACAGCAATCCTGGTTGTGTGCAAAATTGACCAGCTCCAAGTACAATGGAACCGGCTATCTTTTTCGCCATTTCTAGGGTTCCTTTTTGCAAAGCCCCCACTGTGATCGCAATGGGGTTGATACTGCCCATCTCTGCGAAAAAGGGTATGGGTTCACGTCTTTTTAAAACGGATTCGTTTAGGGCACTTCCTCCAGAAAAACTACCTGTAAATCCTACTGCTTTGATCTTAGGATGTTTGACTAATTCGTGAGACAGTCCGTATGATTTCGAATTGAGGTTTGAAAATACTCCATTGGGCATTCCAGTTTTCTGAGCTGCTTTGATGATTGCCGCGGATACCATTGAACCGGTGCCACTGTGCATGGGATGTGATTTTACAATGACAGGGCAACCCACTGCAAGTGCACTGGCGGTATCCCCTCCTGCAGTAGAATAAGCTAAAGGAAAATTACTAGCACCAAAAACGGCAATTGGCCCTAAGGGTAGGTAAGTTTTGCTTAAACTCGGTTTTGGGATGGGGGTTCTCTCCGGTATTGCTTCTTCGTTGATATTCTTTCTCCAATCCTCGGTTTCAATTGTTTTTGCAAACAACTGAAGTTGAAAAATGGTCCTGCTGCGTTCTCCCATTGCTCGAGTTTGGGGTAAGCCAGTTTCTCGACAATAGATGTCAATTAAACCATCGCCTAGATTTAAAATTTCATCTGAAATGGTATTTAAAAAAAAAGCCCTTTGAGTACCCGACACCTCCCTGTAAATTGGAAAAGCAGCATCTGCTAAAGCCACAGCTTCCTTTAATTCCTCAGATGTGGCTTCTACAAATAGGGTGTCATTTTCAATATTTTTTAGGGGGTCAATAGTCTTGTAGGTTACCTTTCCAAGTCCAGACAATTTATCTCCAATAAAATTTTTACCACTGATTTCCATATCATTAAAATTATGCAACAGGGTTGGTTAATGTTCCAATTTTTTCAATCTCAATACTGACTATATCGCTCAAGGCCAAGCTGAAATCTGCAGGAGGGACGATACCAGTTCCGGTCATTAGAAAGGCACCATTAGGGAAAGAGCTTTCCCTAAAAAGGTAGTCCACCAGTTCCTGCGGTTTTCTTTTCATTTGGTCGGTTGAAATGCTTTCTTGAAAAACAACTGTTCCTTGTCTTTCTATGGTAAGTTCAATTTTCAAAGGCTGATCCACTGGTTTTTCAGGGACATAAATACAAGGACCTAAGCTGGCACAACCGTCATAGGTTTTGGCTTGAGGAAGATACAATGGGTTTTGCCCCTCGATATCTCTTGAGCTCATATCATTACCAATACTGTAACCAACTATTTTCGCATTTGATGTGGCAAAAAGGGTAAGTTCCGGCTCAGGAACATTCCAAGAGGAGTCTCTTCTAATTCTTACAGCTTCACCAGTACCCGAAATCCTACTTTTGGTCGCCTTAAAAAACAATTCTGGTCGGTCGGCTTCATAAACTTTGGTGTAAAATATGGAACCTCCGGTTTCCTTAGATTCTTCTTCTCGTCCTTTTTTACTCATGTAATATGTGACTCCGCTGGCCCATAATTCTTGAGAATCAATTGGCGGATTCAATCCCTCAAGGTGATCGAAATTTATGGTTTTTGCGTTTCCAATGGAGGCTTTTAGCTTTTGATATAATTGGTCATCATTGATGTATTCATCCCAATTTTGACCTTCTAAACAATAGAACGAACCTTCGTTTTGTACAATAATGTCATTTTCTTTTTTATAAACTTTCATGCTTTAAAAATAATATATTTCCTCAGTCTGAACGATTTGGTTTGAAATGTTAGGACTGATTTTTATAGTTGATTTTTTCATTTTTAAAAATGAACAGAAACAGTAGAAACACTCCCAGCGCAAAAAGGGCTGGGAATTTCCAGATTGTCTCCCATTCGTGTTTTCCCGATCCCATGATAAAAGCATCAGAAACTTTTCCTGCAATCCAAAAACCAATGAGCATTCCTACCCCATAGGTGGCCAGCGTGATCAGACCTTGGGCAGCACTTTTTACTTTTTCTCCTGCCTTATAGTCGGTGAAAATCTGACCCGAGACAAAGAAAAAATCATAACATATTCCGTGCAATAGTATACCGCTGATGAGCATAAAAGTTTTTTCTCCCACATCCCCGTAGGCAAACAAAAGATAACGTATCACCCAGGCCATCATGCCTACCAAAATCGTGTTTTTAAATCCAAAACGAACAAAGAATATCGGGAGTAAAAGCATGAATAATACCTCACTGACCTGTCCGAGAGACATTTTTGCTGTGGGGTTATCCATTCCCAATTCAACCAAAAAAGGATTGGCCTGCTGGTAATAAAAAGCCAAAGGGATACAAATTAAAATGGAGGCGATAAAGAACAATAGAAAATTACGCTCCTTCAACAGTTTAAGGGCATCCCACCCTAGTGCACTTTTTAGAGAAAAACTTTTTCGGCCTTCTCTAAAGGGCGGGGTTTTGGGCAGTTTAAAACTGAAGATTCCCAGAACCAATGAGGCCAGTGCCACCATTTTAAAGGTGTTGGATAGTGCACCTGAGACAATGGATTCTTGAGCATCCCATCCAAATACATAACTGATAACTAAACCAGAAATGATCCAGCCTATGGTTCCAAAAGTTCGAATGAGTGGGAATTCTACAGCAGTATCCTTCATTTGATTAAAAGAAACTGAATTGACAAGGGCAAGGGTGGGCATGTATAGGACCATATAGCTAAATACGTATATGTAAAAAACAGTAAAATCATTTGTTTGGGACATGAGAAACAACAGCCCACTTCCGAGAAGGTGTAAAACTCCTAAAATTTTTTCAGCATTAAAATATCGATCAGCGATCAATCCGATAAAAACAGGAGCAATAATGGCACCCCAGGATTGGGTCGAAAAAGCCATTGCAATTTGTCCTCCTGTGGCACTAAGATTATTTCCTAGGAAAGTCCCCAGGGTTACAAACCAGCCTCCCCAAATAAAAAATTGGAGGAACATCATTAATGACAACTGTATTTTAGTCAACGATTTCATATGTTACATCCTTTTGTCTTGCAATGAACTGACTTAGTTTCTAAAAATAATTATTTTTCAATTTAATCATTAAAGTTTAATTGGTTCACTTCATCTGTTGGGGTAATTCTGATTCCTTTTCCATATTGTAAGGGAGTTTCCATATTTCTCCCTTTAGGTTACCAAAAAATAATTCTGATTTACTGAATTGGTGAGCGTCACCATAAGCCCAGAAAAAAACAAATGGAGCTTTAAAATTTTCGGATTTTCTTACATAGGAATGATTCATTTGGCTGTTTTGAGTGAGGTTTTTTTCTTTAACCCAATGTGCCCCCGAATCATGGGATTTCCAAATTTGTAATTCTCCTCCGACCCCCCATTTTTGTGAGCCTGTTGCGGTAGGGGCAACCAGAAACAACTCTTTTTTAAAAAACAGCAAACTACCCATATCATAATTGTGATCTGAGGTAGTAATAGTATGTGTTGTCCATTGGGAGTCATTCCATTTGGTAATGCACCACTCGTATGGTTGGTTTTCCGGTCCCGGCTTATGTCCCTTACTTCTTATATAAAGACAAATGGGTCTTCCTTTAGAGTCAAAGACCATGTCTTTAAGATAAATATTATTTTTAAGTCTTAAATAATCTACTACCCTAGAGGGGGAGCTTTTTTCAGTAACTGGAACCGAAATGGATTTTTGATCAGCAGTTTTCCATGTTTCCCCCATATCGTTGGTCTCTAGGTAATACAGGTCAGTTCTTTGGTCTACTATGCCATTGGGGTGGCGGTTAAAAAAAGTCCCTATCTTTTTTTCTTTGTATTGAGCGCTGATTTGGTAGTGACCCGATTTTTGATCTTTTTTTTCGGGTATGGCCGCAAGTAATCGATCTTCAGACCAGTGGATACCATTTTTGCTTTTTTCAAAATAAAGTTGTCTTACACCTGTGTATTTGGTAAAAAAATTGAAAAATGTGGAACCCATTTTTTTGGGTTGAGGATAGGTCATTTCCTCGGTTGTTATTTTTTCAAATCCTTCAATACTATAAGGTTTTTTGCTTTTGTATTTGAATCCCATACGAACCTTACCTCTACCACTAACAAAAACCCAAATGAATCCTTTATCATCGATTAAAATAGAGGGATTGTCGTGAGGGTCATCCACCCCCATCTTGTCGCAAACTACTAGGGGTTGGGAAACTAGACCTGAGGAATGATCGAATTCACCGATCATACAAAGCAGGTGTTTGCTCTTTGGAGATTTTGTCCCTCCATACACAAAAAAGGTTTTGTCTACCACATCAGCATAGATGGCCAAGGGATGATGTTTGGCAGTATAGGTGCCTAGCGCACCAGAGTATTTATCACCGTATTCATATTTTTGATTCAGTTCAAACCATATGGGCTTATATCCCGGCATTTTTTTGTTTTCAAGGGATTGACCTATCCCATCAATCATTATTAAGGTAATTATCAAAAAAATGATTTTTTTACATAGAGGTAAATTCATCATTCAATTTTTTTAAAATAGTTTTTATGGGGAAATCCAAAAAACATAATCTCCACACTCTAGATTAAACCGCCCATAATTTAATTTGGTTTTATCACTCTTGCTGATAAGATTTTGGCCTTTCAATATATTAATTTTTTGATATGGTTTTTTGTTCAATTCGACTTGTGCAACACTCCCTTCTGGAACTTTAATTTCATATCGATAGCCTCTGTCTCGTTTGCTCCATTGGGATATAATTTTTCCATGGGGTGAGTTATAGCATGTAAAGATACTGTCCAGTCCCCTCGGGGTAAAAGGCTTGATGAAAAATTTCTTAAAGCCTGGATGCCTAGGATCGGGTCTTATACCACCCAGCCAGCGATAAAACCATTCGGTTACAGAACCAAACATGGGATGGGAATTGGAGTAAATATTATCGCTTTCTTTCCATGTTTCCCAAAGGGTGGTTGCTCCTTGCTCAACCATATAGCCCCAACCGGGATAATCTATACTGTTCACAATATTTATGGTAGTCTGAGGTGATAAATATTCCGAAATGGCTTCCAATGCATAAGGTGTTCCAAAAATACCCGTTGTCAAATGCTGAGCGGGGGCTTTTTGTAGCGCACTTCTCAGGGAGTCTTTCGCTGAATGAATTTCGTCCTCCGGTATGATTTTGTGATAGAGGAGGGAGGCAAATAAAGTTTGTCGATTGATGGGGCCTTTGATGCTTTTTTCCCAAAAGGCTTCACGTATTTTTTTTGTCAAATCAGATGCCAGTTGATGGTATTTTAATTGTCTTTTTCGATCCTCCATGATACCTGCAAAAACTTTCATGATTCTAGCCGTTTGAAGGTAGTGTAAAGTACCAATTAACTCAACTGGAACAGGAGATAGGGACTCATGATCACTCAAACCTTTTTTTACTATTCCTTCTGGGTGAATCCGATCGACTTTGTCCATCCACTGTTGATTAAACGGATACATTTTTTTTATAAAATCCAAGTCATTGTAGTAGAGATATAGTTGATATTGTGTGATCAAAAAAGCGGATTCCCAGCTGATGCCACAATATTGAATACCCACACTTGGAGCTGTGTCTACAAAGGTGGAGTCGTTGATGGCATCTACCCAGTCATAGACAGTTTTTTTGTAGAATGTTTGCATGTCAAAGTTGTAGATAAAAGATGCACTGGTTGCATTGAGATCACCTCCATAACCAAATTTCTCTCTGGCCGGGCAATCAGATTGTACACCCACTAAATTTGCCAAAAAAGTTCTTCTTATGGTTTTTTGAATATTATTCAACAAGGGGGCAGAGGAGGTAAAATCATTCTTTTGGTCAACAGCTGTGTGAATGGAGAGTCCTATGATTTCGTTTTTTTTAGGTTTGTTACTTAATCCATCAATTTCCATATATCGGAAGGCGTGATAGGTAAACTCTGGCCTGAACCAAGTGGGGTTATCATAACCGATAATGTAGCAGTCTGTTTGCCAAGCCACATCGGGAGCCCCAGGCCCACCTGTACCTTTCTTTTTTATTTGACCGATCACAGAGGTCATGGGATTCAATGAACCATCTTCATATACGCGTTCCCCAAACCTGAAGGTTATTTTATCTCCTTTTTTTCCACTTATTTTGATGTAGTAAGTACCGGTAAAATTTTCACCCATATCTACCATCCATTTTCCATTTTTAGTGGGGTATATTTTTTGAGGTTCAATTTTTTTATTTATTTTGATAGTGGGAAAAAAAGCTTTTTCAAGTTTTCCGCCAGGGGGATTGGCTTTAATTGCATTTTCCCAATCAGAATCATTAAAATCTGCTTGGCTCCAACCCTTTAGTTCTTTTCTTGCATCATAGTGTGTTCCCAGATAAACACTGTTTTTAATGATTGGACCATAGCTGTATTTCCATGAACTGTCGGAGACAATTTCCTCTGTTTTTCCATCAGGGTATGTGATCCTCAGTTTTGCTATAAACCTTGGTTTACCCACAGAAAGCCTTTCTCTTAAATTGATTCTTCCCCACATTTTTAAGGGTAGTGGATTATAAAAACCATTTCCTAAGGATACCCCTAGGCAATTCATTCCTTGATTCATTAGTCCGGTGATGTCGTATTCCTTATAGTAGATCCTCTTACTGTAGTCAGTCCAGGCAGGATCCAAAATGTTATTTTCTAATTCAAAAGTATTGATGGTGCTTTTGTAATATCCAGCTGCTGTTATGAACAGAGTGGCTTTTTTGGGAAGGTCACTTAGAAAGAAGGTTTTCCGAAATTGAGGAGCCGGGTCGTCCAAATAAAATTCAGCATCGGACTTTGGTAAGATTTTTTTGTCTTGAATCCATAATGACTTTTGATTTTGGAAAAAAACAACGTTCTCGCTGACCTCAACTTCTTTGGAGCATCTTAAATGAGTCAATAAAACCGAAAGAAAAAATACAAGTTTGAGTAACCGCATCGGGGACTGAATTTGAAGGTTTAATTTATATCAATTTAGAGAATTATCTAGAAAAACCCAATTTCACTAGTTAGCATTAAAAAGTTATGACAGAAGATATTGTTACATTTGAATAAGTTCTTGTTTAATTAGAAAAACTAATAAAATGTTGCAGCTTATTTCAGAAATTTTTTCGTTCAAACTCGTATCTAATTTGTTTTTGTTTATCGGACTACTTTTTTCTTGTCAAAATGAAATTTATTTTAAGAATGCTTACTGTATTGAGAATGTCAATGTGATTGATCCATTGGATGGTCTTAAAAAAGGTATGAATGTTGTTATCAAAGGGAATAAAATTCATCAGATTGGGAAAATGGAAGATCTAAAACTATCTCCAAAAAATAAAATTATTAAGGGTACAGATAAATACTTGATTCCTGGTTTGTGGGACAGCCATGTACACTTTTATTTTGATCAGCATCTTGCACTGCATATGCCAGAATTGTTTCTGAGTAACGGTATCACTAGTGTTAGGGATACGGGTGGAGCATTTCATTACGTGGACAGTATCAGGCAAAATGCCTTAAAGCACCCTAAAACCCATCCCAGAGTAAAAATTGCTGGGCCACTGATCGATGGTAATTTTAATGTATACAATGGATCGGTGCTACCGGAACTTTCGATTCGTACCAAAGATGTTTCTGAGAGCATTGCGGAAACAGAAAAGTTGGTTTCGATGGGGGTAGATTTTCTTAAAGCATACGAGATGTTAAGTCCACAGCAGTTTGAGGCGATTGCTGCTGTAGCAGCCCGCGAAAAACTCCGATTAGCAGGTCATGTTCCACTGAGTATGGAAATTACACATGCCATTTCGCTGGGTCTAAACAGTTTGGAACACATTAAAAACCTTGAGTTGGAGGCGGTTACGAACAGTGATTCCATGCTGATAGAACGAAGAAGAATGCTGCAGAACAAATCCCATCTTTCTGGCAGGCTACTGCGTGCTAATATTCACCGAGCACAAAAGCAATTTGCTGTTAATAATATCTCTCCCGACGCTTACCAAAAAATTCTAGATACAATCAAAAAATACAATTCTTATCAGGTGCCTACCTTATCCATTTACAAGGTGCCGATTTATAAAATTTTCAGAGAGCCATTCTGGCGCAAAAGCTTTGAGCTTCTGCCCAAGAGCACAAGGGATGAATGGAAAAAAAATTTATTGGGGTCAAACGATAAAATCAATCCTGATCAAAAAAAGTTTTCGGATTGGATTCAAAAAACCACTGGAGCAATGGCCAAAGCTAAAATTCCACTGATGGCAGGAACCGACACCCCATTGGGATACTTGACTCCTGGTTTCAGTCTTCATTATGAGTTGGAATTGATGGTAGAAAGTGGTTTGAGTGAACTGGAGTCATTAGTTACCGCCACTTACCAGCCTGCAAAATATTTTAGAATGGAAGATTCTCTGGGCCTGGTAAAAAAAGATTTTATTGCTGATCTTCTTCTTCTAAGTGAGAATCCACTTGATAACATTGCTAATACAAAGGATATTTTTGCAGTTATCAAAGATGGTAATTTTATTGATAAATCCAGTTTGGAACAGCTACAGAAAAAGGTATCAGAGGGGTTGACTGTTTCCACTTTGAATTAGTAGTTCAAGATTATCCATTTATAATATCATATGAAAACCTCATCTCACTTTAGCCCAATCTCATATTTGATTTGAACATTGATTGATCAATAAAAAAATGAAAATAAATATCACACCCGAATTTAGGATTGACTTGATTTAAAAATTAGACTTGCAGTATATCCAACGACAAAACAAGAAATTACTCCACTAGCTGCATAAAGCAAAAGATGAACAACGCCATAATTGCTAATAAGAACTTGTATAAAAAAACTAACTAATATTCCTATGAGTACTCCATTTGAATTGGCCTTTTTGGTTAAAAGTCCTAATAAAAACACCCCACCTAAACTTCCAAAAATCAACCCTAAGATTCTATTAAATTCGTCCCAAAGTGATTTTATTTCATAGCTGGCCATAAAAAACGCAAAAAGGATTCCGAGGGTTCCTATGTAAAAAGTAGTCCACCTGGCAGTTTTCAGATCACTTGTGTTTTTTCCGAATCTAAGTCGGTCGTATATATCAACACTAAATGAAGCTGCCCCTGAATTCATACTCGAACTAAGACTACTCATGGCCGCAGCAAATATTGCAGCGATTAGGAGTCCCGAAACCCCTGTGGGAAGCTCATTTACAATATACCAGGGAAAGATTGCATCGTTTGAAATAAATTCGGAATGTAAAGCTCTCGGATTTATTTTGTAAAAAACGAAAAGAGCAGTTCCAACAAAAAAGAAAATCAATGTCGAGGGAATTGTAAGCAAAGCCCCAATCCAGATACTTTTTTTTGCCTTTTCCTTAGTGGGAGTTACCAGATAGCGTTGTACCATAGTATGATCGGTTCCATAGGTGGTAAGGTTTACAAAAAATCCCCCTAGAAGCATTACCCAAACAGTAGGTTCTCTTATACTTAGGTTTAAATTGAATGCATTGAACTTACCGTTCACCCTAGCAGTCTCAACTATACTTGTAAATCCACCATCTGTATCCCATACAATAATTAATAATGATATCGTAACCCCTGACATTAAGACAAATACTTGAATCACATCAGTCCAAATAACTGCCTCTATGCCTCCCATCAAAGTATAGATTAAACTTATCCCACCCATCAATGAAATACAAACATATATATTCAAATCTGTCACCAAATTAAGTGCAATAGAGGGCAAAAAAAGCACCACGCCCATTCTTCCAATTTGATAAAGGATAAAACAGACACTACCTATTAAACGTATAAGAACATTAAATCGTCTTTCAAGATATTCATAAGCAGTTTTGATATTTCTCTCTCTGTAAAAAGGAATGAAGACATGAACAATGAGTGGAATGGCCAAAAAAACACTCATATTAAGTAAAAAATAAGACCAGTCTGTACTGTAGGTCTTAGCGGGTATAGCCATAAATGTTATAGGGCTTAATGCAGTACCAAAAAGACTTAATCCTGCCGCCCATGCGGGTACCCTTTCACCACCCTTAAAAAAGTCTTTTGTGTTTTTTTGTCTTCTAGAATAATAATACCCAAGTGTTGATATGAGAAAAAAATAAAATGAAATGACCAAAATATCAAGAAAAGACAGCACAATACATTTTATTGATTTAATCCAAAAAAGTCTTTAGCTTCTAAAACATCTCTAAGATTCGAGAGAGATTTATCGGACAAATTGGTAAGGGGCAAACGGCAAGGACCGCAATCCACTCCAACCCATTTCATAATTGCTTTTCCCGCAATCATGGGGCCTCCATTTTCGAAAAGTGAGGCTATGATATCATTACATTTTTGTTGTTTTTTCAGTGCTGCTTCAGAATTTCCTAACTTAAAATCTTTTATCAATGACAAATAAATGGGATTCATGTAATTGTAGGTACTCCCAACTGCAGCCTCAATTCCTATGTTTAGCACTTTAAATAAATTTTCATCAAATCCATTGAAAATCGTCCATTTTCCACCGTCAACATTATTACAATGTTGCATCTCAACCAGATTGTCATGGGTATATTTGATACCTGCAAGATTTGGAATTTTTTTTTGTGCGATTTCCAAATAATCATTCATTGATAATTCTATCCCAGAAATTATTGGAATATGATAATAATAAAAAGGAATATTCGGAGCTGCACAAGCTACTGAGGCACAAAAATCCACTAATGGTTCAATATTTGTCGGTTTCAAAAACATGGGTCCCATTATGCTGGTTCCATAAGCTCCGATTTTCTGTGCATGCCTGGCCAATTCTTGTGATTGTTTGAATGAGGTGGTTCCCACGTGAACGATCACTTTAAAATTATTTTCTTGATACTTCACCCATTCTTCAGCAATTTCTTTTCGTTCTTCCAACGTCATTGACATTCCCTCTCCGGTTGTTCCACATACGAAAACACCGGAAAGACCATCTTTTTTTAATTTGTGAGCATAATCAAATATAATACCTGGATTGATCTCCCCGACCTCATTCATAGGAGTAAAGGGAGCTGCTATTATTCCCTTGATAGATTTATTTATCATTTTTTTTAATATTTCATAATATAATTAAATAAAACCATATTTATAAATCTTAAAATATCTTGTAGTGAAAAAGAGTGATAAGTATTTCACAATTATAATTTCTGGAAATATTTCCTTTTTTAAAAATCTTGCTTTAATGAAAGTAACGCTTTGCTTACACTTTTTCAATTGTTTTGTAGATTTAAGCATTGGAAAATAAGAATCTACTTTAAAAATGTCAAAAAATAAAAAATATCAGATTGCGGGTATCGGAGAATTGCTATGGGATATTTTTTTAGATGACAAAAAACTTGGAGGGGCACCAGCCAATTTTGTAGCTCATGCTCAACAATTAGGTGCGAAAAGTTATCTTTTGAGTGCTTTGGGTAAAGATGAATTAGGACAAAAAGCCATGGAAGAATTACAATGCTTGAATATAGACACCTCCGGGGTTCAACTCAGCAGTATTTTTCCAACGGGTCTTGTCATCGTGAGTCTCGACTCGAAGGGAAATCCTAACTACAATATCAAAGATAGTTCTGCCTGGGATCAATTTGAATTTGATATAACTCAAGTAAAGATCGCATCACGTCTAGATGCCATCTGTTTTGGAACATTGGCCCAAAGAAACCCTGTTTCACAAAATACCATTTTAAAAATTCTGAATGCTACCTCTGACACTTGCCTGAGAGTATTCGATGTTAACTTTAGACAGGATTATTATGATTCGAAAATGGTTTTCCAATCCCTAGTTTTAGCCAATGCAGTCAAAATGAATGAGGATGAATTTTTAGAAATTGGAACGATGCTTTCTTTTTCAAAAAATCATAAAAGAGGGCTCCAATCCCTGATCAATGAATTTGATCTCAAATTCGGAATTATTACCTTAGGAGAAAATGGTGCAGTAATGGCAAGTCAAGATGATTTTTGTTCTTATTCACCCAAGAGTAAGATTGAGATTAAAAGCACGGTAGGGGCAGGGGACGCCTTCATTGCAGCAGCGGTGATGGGTTGGCTTGAACAAAAACCATTGGAACAAATAATCCAAAAAGCTTCTGATTTGGCTACTTTTGTCTGCTCCCATCTGGAAGCTGTCCCTATAAAACAAAAAACCGAAATACGATGAAAATAAGTTGCACCCTTCTACTTTTACTAGTATTATTTTCAATGAGTTGTCAAAAAAAAGAAGTTTCTATTCCTCCTAATGTTATTCTAATCATTACAGATGACCAAGGCTACGGTGATTTGGGTATCCACAACAACCCCAACATCGTAACCCCTGCCATTGATTCTTTTGCTCTTCAAAGCATCCGGTTTAGCAACTTTCATGTTTCCCCAGTCTGTGCCCCCACCCGATCTAGTCTGATGACAGGTAGGTATTCATTAAGGACAGGAGTAAGAGACACCTACAACGGAGGCGCTATCATGGCCACATCAGAATTTACCCTTGCAGAAATGCTCAAAAAAGTCAATTATAAAACTGGTATTTTTGGTAAGTGGCATTTGGGAGACAATTACCCCTCACGCCCAAGTGATCAGGGGTTTGACGAGTCACTCATTCACCTTGCAGGGGGTATTGGACAAGTAGGAGATTTTAC
>CETK01158798.1_pt1 | contig 63217 bp, 65 predicted proteins | sample 361431 | NCBI WGS metagenome assembly CETK01 (sample SAMEA2622452, study PRJEB7988) | marine metagenome | biome: marine biome (ENVO:00000447); feature: surface water layer (ENVO:00002042); material: "saline water (ENVO:00002010), including plankton (ENVO:xxxxxxxx)" | depth 5 m | reverse complement strand
TTTGTACGCTCACAATGCAAGAAGACCAAGTATCATTATTTAACTCATGTAAATAGGATAGATTGGACATTTCTAAAATTTCGTTGCCTTCTATGAATAAAATCCATGGTGTTTTAGCATTATATGCTAGATAATTCCACTTACTCGTTTTAGTACCTCCTACTTCCAATAACTCATTCTGAGTGGTAATCTCAACTTTTTCAAAATACTGAGTATATGATTCAAAAAGATTGTCAATTCTTTCGTCAGCTGCCTGATTATAAAGGCATAAAGTTATTGGTAATTTATTAGTATCCATTGATTTCTATTCTAGTTAATTATAGATAGTTGATTAATGACTCATTGAACATTTTAGTATGAATTGTCATGGCTGACTGAAATGCAATCTCTGTTCGTTGAAGTTTTGACACCGTTTCAGCATAATCGGTATCTACCCACCCACTTAATTCGGCGTTTAATAAAATCTTTGAATTCTCATGCTTCTCTTCTAAGAAATTCAATCTATTATTAGTGAGACCAATCTCTGTAACATGAGTGGTTATATGTGAAATAAGCTCATCAAATTGACCTATTTGAGTAGAAAGAGCGTCAATATCTTGATTCTCAAGATTAGCGATAACCTCATCTATATTATGAAAAAGATCCTCTCCTAGATCAACAACACCATCGGCTTGCTGAGAAAAAGCTGGGTAATTACCACTTCCAAAATTTCCTGGTGCATCAGTAAAACCTTGAACCACTAACTGATTCTCACCCATCGTATTAGATGTGACAAAATAAGTCCCATTTTCATAAGTCATGTTGAGATCATAAGTTTGTAGAGTACGATTAAATGTTGAGACTAAGTCCTCATGAGTATCATCCATCTCAAAATCAACCCCGATAGTCTCTTGTCTTCCATCAGGCAAAGTGATTTGAAGGTTTATTGAGTCTAAACCTGGAACAAGCGTGCCAGCGAGACTTGAAGTTCTTATCAGCCTATCTGACTCTTCAGGATCACCTGCGCCGTCTAATACTGGAGCACTCAAATAGCTTCTATATGAGTTTGGATTAGAAGCCAAATCATCATCGTATTTTGTAGTTCTGATGAAATTACCATCTTGGGTAACATCGATTGATAAATCTTTATCTACTTCTAAACTAAGGGAATCATTACTACCATTTGATACTACTGTTCCACTATTTGGATCTATAGTATATGGCTGAGTATCATTTCCTACTCCACCAAAAATGTACCCATTTATATCTTTCGCATTAAAAGATGCAACTAGCTCTTCTTTTAGTGATTCTAATTCTTGTTTGATAGCCGTAAAGCTTGCACTGTCATGAGTACCATTTACAGCTCTGGTAACACTTGCTTTTATTTCAATTAGTCCATTAATAACTTCTTGGAGGCTTTGCTCAGCTATATCAAGAGTATTTCTTGCTGTATTTATTCTATCCTGGTAGCCCTCTTTCTCTCTAATCTGCTCTTGTATTAATCTAGCTCTTTTAAATTTTAAAGGGTCATCCGAAGCCTTTGATATTTTTTTCCCAGAAGCAATATCTTGCTGTAAATCATGCATTTCAGCACGATTATCATTGATATGCTTCATAAATCCATCAAATATTGTTTGTTGCGTAATTCTCATATTAATCTAGGATTGACATTAAACTCTGATACATTAATTGAGCAGACTGCATTATTTTTGCTGCTCCTTGATAAGCCTGTTGATATTGTATCATTTTACTTAGTTCTTCATCCATATTTACCCCAGAAACTTGCTGATCTTGACTTTTGAGTAAATCTAGTTCAGATGTTCTTAGTTCTACATTATTAGTTATAGCATGTAGCTTAGTTCCAGGTTCTGATATAAATTGAATAGCAAACTCTGTCGGTTTGTAACCATTCAGGAATTCTATATCCTTTAGATCAGCAATTTGCTGAGCAATTAGTCCATTACCACTCGCATTCACCTCATTTGGATCTTCTGCAGCGATATTACGAACATCACTTAAAATCTCTTCATTAATAATTAGCTTATTAGGATTTGTACTTTCTAATTCAAAAAATGAACGACTAATACTATCAATACGACCAACACCTGATGTATGCACATTATTGACTTGGTTCATGATTGTATCTGTGAAATCATTTAAATCTGATTCTAATTCAGGTAATTCATTATTAAATAACTCAATATATGCGCCTAACTCACCTTCATCTAAATCAACCCCTTGTCCTCCCTGAGTCAATCTCACATTTATTAAATCAGACGAGCTATCGTTAGATAGGTATAGTTCGTGCACTTTAGTACCTGATAAAATACTTATACCCTTGATTGATAAATCTACTTGACCTTCTTCTGTTCTATGAACATCAAGATTTAATAGCTTTGAGAGTTCATTAACTTTTAGTGTTTGCTTGTCAATCAACCCATTAGTTGAGCGTTTATTGACATGAAATTGCTTTATTTGCTCATTTAAAGAAGCAATATCATTCAGTTTTTCATTAATAATTCCAACTAGTGATTCAACATCCTCAGCTATAGTCTTTCTCTGATTGGAAATACTGTTATGCAGATTTTTAAATGTATCAATCATTTGCTCTGCATCATTGATGACTTTGTTTCTTATATCAAGTGAAGCTGGATTAGCCGCTAAGTCACCAAAAGTGCTGAAAAAAGCACTCACTCTTGCGTCTAAATCATTACCTGAATTAGTAATAAATGAAGCTTCTAATTGTGAATAAGTATTTGATTTTATGTTCAAATAACTTAGTTCTTGATTCTTTTGATAGATTGCATTATTGATCCTGAAATCACGTAATTGCTCAACATCAGTAACTCTAACTCCTAATCCATCAAAAAATTGACCATTACGAGCAAATAGTGGTTTAGTTACCAACCTCTGTCTGGAGTAACCTTCTGTATTTACATTCGCAATATTATTAGACGTTGTCTCAAGTCCTCGTTGAGCAACATCCATCCCACTTTTTGTTATTTCTAATAATGTTTTCATTCTAACCTATTATCCAACTAAACCTGATGATTCAAGCCGATGCCTACACCATTCATATCTATTTGACCATTTGCATCGTACGCTTTATAATTATTGTCAGCTAAACTATAAATATCTTTTAATGTGTCAGCATTACAACTCGATGCAAACAGTAAAAGATTGATCATTTTAGAATGCTTTTGATCCATTAGATTTGCATTTTCTTTTGTTTCTACTCGCAGTTGTTCAAGATCTGAAGCTATTTTTAAACAACCCATACTCTCACAATATTGAACAATTGATCTGATAGTGTTTTCTTTTTCAATAGTCTCAACTGAACTAATTAGACCAATAATTTCTTTCTGCAGTTCTCCATATTTCAAAGATTCTTTGTGATAACTATCAGTAACAAACTCCAAAGAATTTGGATCTAGGTCCATAAGAACATCTACATATGTATCAATCACATTGTGCATTACAAGTATGTGATGATTAAGCTTATTTAAGCTTATAACTAATTTATTGAGTTTACTTTCTTGTAACATAGTTTTATTGGTTAATCTATTTTCCAAATTCTTTGATCAAATCAGCAAGTCCAAGACTTCCCTGATTTGCTAATTCTTTAGCAAGTGTATCAGTGATATGGTGTCGATACATACTATTTCCAGAGTTCATTGGGGCATCCTTTCCCCCAATATCAAAACTATTTTTCGTCATTTCATTGACTAATTTTTTTGCAAAAATTAATTCAAACTCTTTTCCTACATCCTCTAGAGACTTTCGAATATCTTTTTTTAAAACAACTAAATCCTCTGCCTTACTTGTATCTAAACTAATCGGGTTATTTATAATCATGATAGGTTAATTTAAAGGACAATTAGTTCTCCACGAAGAACGCCTGCTCTGTCTAATGATTGGAAGATTGAAATAATGTCTCTAGGAGTTAAATTTAGAGAATTAAGCTGGGTACTTAACTCGGCTACTGTAGTTTCTGGGTTCAACATAATTGATTCAGCTACATCCTCAGATACCTGAGTTTGCGGAATATTCAAGACAACAGTTTCTCCTGCTCCTAATGCATTTGGCTGGCTCACTATAGGAACTTGAGTTGTACTAATTCTTAGGTTACCATGTGCAATCATAACCTGATCAATAATTACATTACCGCCAGCAACGATAGTACCAGTTCTTTCATTAATAACTACTCTTGCATCATTTTCAACGGCTACCGATTCCTCTAAAAGTATGCTAGTAAAAATATTCATCATACTTTCATCGATTAAACTATCTGGCCAATTAACTTCAACTAAGCCAGCATGTAGAATATTTGCAATTTCCTGATCAAATCTAGCATTAACAACTTCTGCCATTGATCTAGCATTTGTGTAATTTGGATTACGAAGCACTAATTTTAATGATTCATCAAGAGACAAATTTAAATTCATACTCTTATTTACTATCGCTCCATTAGGTATAGTACCCGTAAGAGATTGATTGACTCTGAATGAACCACCACTTTCATTATTTGCTGATACTCCTCCTACAATGATCGGGCCCTGTGCATTTGCATATACAGTCTTACTATTTGGTTCCATTAATGGAGTTAGCAATAATACTCCTCCTTGTAAGCTAGAGGCATCGCCTAAAGAAGATATAGTAACATTTAATCGGCTGCCTGAAGCAGAAAATGGATCTAATCTAGCAGTCACCATTACTGCAGCCACATTTCGAGTCCTTAAACCGGATGGATCAACATTTATACCAAAATTTTCTAACATATTAGAAATTGATTGGACTGTAAAATTTGCTGATTGGCCACTAGTAACCCTGTCGCCTGTTCTTTCTAAGCCAGTAACTAAACCATAACCAATCAGTTCAATCGGTTCCGCTTTTTGTATGTAGACCAAATCACTGATCTTTGTTAACTGCTGTGCATATAAATTGACACTAGCCGCAATCAACAAAGTTAAAATGAATGTATATACATATTTATTGTTCATCTTTAACATATTTAAATTAATTTCTTTTATTTTTTCATTGCTTTCATAATGGCAACTGCAGAAAGCCCAGCTGTAATACCCGAAACGATTACTTTATTAACCAATTTTGATGCCCTTCTCTTCTCGCTTATCCCACCCATTTTTTGATAAGAAATAGAGGCATTAGCAATTCGATATGAAAACACTTGATTATCGCCATGAATATCATTTTGCCTTACAACACCTGAAATTTTCATTTCATGTATCTCGCCATTAACTTCAGTTACTCTATTACCTTCAACTAATAAATCACCAACAGGTGTTAGCTCTTGGACTTGCACACTCAAGAAACCTTCAAGTAGCTGCCTTTGAGTAGCTAAGTTTGATGCGTCGCTATTTGACTGAAACTGTGCATCTGAACCAAATAAAGGCTCAAAAGGCAAGAAATTACCGCTTAGACCACCATTGGCATTAAGGGAATTAGTAGAAATATTTCTACTATCAGTAGTCGAACTTCCCTGAGAGCTCTCCTGTAAAACAACGGTGATTATGTCGCCTACTTTTTTTGCCTTTACATCACTAAATAATGAATATTGAGCATATAGATTAAACGCCATTAATTGAAATAGCATTAATAGACTAATATTTTGGATTAACATACCTGAATTAAAATTTTTCATAAACTTTTTCTCCATATGGCTTTAGTATCTGATATAATTTGACCTAAATATTTTTTTCGCAAATTGGTACAATTGATCAATACTGTTTCTCCTTTATTAGCATCCGACTCAGTGACACAATCAATAATCAGCTCTAAATTTCCAGATCTTTTATACAATTCTATTGGTTGACCCTTCTTTATCAAGACTGGTTTTTTAACATTATGTAGATGAATTATCCTTCCGGCTTTTATTGTATTTTGTGTCTCTGATCCTATCAATTGGATTAATTGAATCCAATTTTTTTCGAAATTAGATCCTAGGGAGATCCAAGATTCATTCAAATGTTCAGCTTTAATAATTGTACCTCTTTGTAAATCTTTTTTTGCTGTAAATACTCTCATTCGACCTGTTATCTTAACCTGAATCTGCTTTTCAATTGGAGTCTGGTTTTGATCAAGAAATAAAATTGAGAGGTTAGAATATGTTTTGATATTTCCTATCACATTCACCGAAATAATAGATTCAGAACTAATACTATTTAGCTGACTAGGAAACCATTTCTTTTCAAGATATAACTCAAATACACTTTCATCTAAAACAGTATGAATAGCTTCTTTACTTAATTTTAAGATTTGAACTTCAAGATCATTAGCAAAAAGTCTATTCTGAGCAGATAAAATGAGTATTAAACTAATCAGTATATTTATATGTGAAAATCTAGTTTTCAATTATTATCTATTAATTATCGTTTAATTGAATTTGTTACGGACATCATCTCTTCCGCAGTCTGAACCATCTTCGAATTTGTTTCATAAGCTCTTTGTGCTTCAATCAAACGTACCATTTCGGTTACAACATCAACATTTGATTGTTCGAGATAACCCTGTCTAACTACGCCAAATCCATCGGTTCCAGGATTTCCAAAGAATGGCGACCCTGATGAATCAGATTCACCAAATAAGTTATCACCTAATGCACTTAAACCACCATCATTGGTAAATCTTGCTAATTCGATTTGCCCTAATTCAATTTTAGTAGAACTGTCCTGTAATAATGCCCTAACGGTTCCATCTTGTGATATCTCAACTGCAATTGCGTCTGAAGGCACTTCAAATTGACCAGCTAATGAGAGCCCTGAATTATTAACAATTAATCCATCAGGGCTTAAATTAAAATTACCATCACGCGTATAAGCAATATTACCGTCTGGCAATTCAACCTGGAAAAATCCTGAACCACTGATAGCCAAGTCCAGAGCATTTCCTGTTTCAGTAACTGAACCTTGCATGAAATTTCTTATCGTTGCTACTGCCCTAGCTCCGTGACCAATTTGTAATTCTGGAGCATAGTTTTCTTGACCATTTGAATTACCCTGCTGAGATTGAACCATATTTTCATAAAATAGATCTTGAAAAGCTATGGTAGTTCTCTTAAATCCAGTGGTACCAACATTGGCTAAATTATTGGCTATGTTGTCTACTGATCTTTGTTGTGCACTCATTCCAAGTGCTGCTGTACTTAATGCTCTAAACATTTTATCTCCTTATTTAATATCTGCCTAATTGAGAGGTTATTTTACCTAGTAGTTCATCTGTTGTCCTCATCGCCTTCTGCTGCGATTCAAATAATTGCATATTTTGCATCATATCAACCATCTCATTTAGTGGTTGAACATTGCCTTTTTCATAAAATCCCTGATGAACTTTTGATGAATCATCTGGTAATAAACTTGAAATTGTATCTACTTTAAAGTAACCATTACCATGTCTTTCTAAATCTGAAACCTTTGATGGTTTTAAGATTGCAATCTTAGATTTCTCATTCCCATTTATATAAATAGTTCCATCTTGATTAACCTTGAATTCAGTTATGTCAGAGTTTTCTGTTCCATTTACCAATTCATTTAGTTCTATTAAACCATTAGTACCCAACACTGGGTTGCCTTTATCATCAACAAGTATACCTTCGTTATCCAAATGAAAACGTCCGTTTCTTGTTAAATAGGTTCTATCTCCTTCTTGAACTGTAAAAAATCCATCCCCTTCTATAGCCATATCAAACGAATTTCCAGTACCCTCTAAAACACCTTGGGTCATATCTATGGTTTGCATTGGTAGACCTTGGGAGATTCTTTTACCATCTAATTCTTCTGTATATAGTTCATAAAAAATCTTGCTACCCTTGAAACCAGGGGTATTAAGATTAGCAAGATTATCGGCAGTCATATCCTGAGACTTACTTAGAGCCTGCATTGCTCGCATTTGTAAATGAATTTGATCGACCATGAGTTTGATATACAGTTGGTTTACTTTAACTAATACACTTTAATTCAAAACAATAGTTATGCCGTTTATTTAGTCTTATAATCTATTTGATAAATTCTGGCCTAATATCTGGCTCATAGGTACTAAATGAGCTGCTTTTTTGGAATAAATGTATTTTTAAAGCTCTATTTGATCAATCTTATATTGTTATGATAGATGAATAATTTTCCTAATCAGAGGAATAATTTTACAATTACTGATCCATATTTCTTAAAAGGTACCCTCTATAATGCCATTTTTGAAGTTATGACTACATCGATTGTCTTTGGTATCATTTTTGACCTTAATTTGATATGGCAGAAAAAGATACAAGTCAAGATAAAACCGAAGAACCCACTGAAAAAAAGCTTAAAAAAGCTCGTGAGGAAGGTAATGTAAGTTTAAGTAAGGAGGTATCCTCTATTTCTTTACTATTTGCTTCACTTGGTGGCATGATAGGTCTTGGAAATAATTTAGCCAAAGGAATAGTAGAAGAGTTTCAATACTTTTTTAAGAATTCATCTTTAGTAATTACAAATATTGATCAAGCCGACCTTATTTTTAAAAGTTCTATATCTGGAGTTTTTCAATTAATGATTCCCTTTTTCATTGTGTTAATGGTAACAGCCTTGATCATAAATCTAAGCCAAACTGGGGGTTTATTCTCACTTAAACAGATGGCTCCAAAATTCAATAAACTAAACCCGATAAGCGGTATAAAAAAAATAATTTCAATTAAAGGTTTTGTAGAATTACTCAAAAGTGTATTTAAACTAACGATAGTGACATTGATTGTATTCTTTTTCATAACAAGTCAAATAAATTATTTTGTCTCCTATGTGACTAATGACATAAAATTTAGTGTGCAGGATATTGGACCACATCTAATTGAGTTCATAGTATATATTTTGTTAGCTCTTTTTATACTCTCAATTGCCGATGCTATTTTTCAGAGGTATCAGTATAAAAAAGACTTAAAAATGACTAAGCAGGAAGTCAAGGATGAATTCAAAGAAATGGAGGGTGATCCAAGGTTAAAAGCCGAAAGACGACAATTTGGATTAAAACTACGAAGACGGCCTAGACTTGATCACGCTGTATTAAGTGCAGATGTAATTGTAACAAATCCAACTCATTTTGCTGTTTGTTTAATTTATAACCCAGAAGTACACTCAGCACCTATTGTCTTAGCTAAAGGTCAACGTTTAAGGGCTCTTAAAATTAAAGAACTAGCAGCTCACTATGGTACACCAGTAGTCGAAAATAAACCCGTAGCTAGAGCTTTATTTGCCACTGCAGAAGAAGGGGAGCACATTCCTTCAGAGCTTTTTAAAGCTGTAGCAGAAATACTCGCATTCATATTTGAACAAAAAAAGAAACTAGCATCATAAACTTATGGCATCCCAAAATATAAACCGTCAAACATTAAGCAAAACCTTCTTACAAAAGGATGTTCTTATCTCATCTGGAGTAATATCTATACTTTTAATAATGATATTACCTGTTCCTACAGTTGTAATGGATTTCTTACTTGCTCTTAATATATCTCTGTCTCTTGTTGTAATTTTAGTGGCTTTTTATACGCTAAAACCTCTACAATTTGCTGTATTTCCAGGCATGCTATTAATACTGACATTATTTCGTCTGGCACTTAATGTTAGTACTACTCGGCTTATTCTGAGTGAAGGAGATGCGGGATCAATCATTGCAACCTTTGGCGGATTCATTGTTCAAGGAAATTATGTGATCGGTATTATCATTTTCACTGTCTTGGTAATAATTAATTTCATAGTAATTACAAAAGGTGCTTCAAGGATTGCAGAGGTTGGTGCACGATTTACATTGGATGCTATGCCTGGGAAACAGATGTCAATAGATGCTGATTTGACAGCTGGTCTGATTAGTGATGAGGAAGCAAAAAAAAGAAGAGAAGAAATATCTAGTGAAGCAGACTTTTATGGAGCAATGGATGGTGCAAGCAAGTTTGTACGTGGTGATGTAATTGCCGGTCTACTTATTACAGTAATTAATATCGTAGGTGGATTAATTATTGGAACTGCACAAAATGGCCTTAGTATTGCAGATGCAGCATCTCAATATACACTTCTAACTATAGGTGATGGTTTAGTATCCCAAATTCCCGCACTCTTAATTTCAACCGCGTCTGGTATAATAGTTTCACGAGTTGCATCAGAAGGAAATCTAAGTAATGATCTCTCAGAACAACTTTTAGGGAATCCAAAGACAGTTGCAATTGCTAGCTTCTTTATTTTTACTGTTGGTTTAATTCCAGGTCTCCCATTCATCCCCTTCTCACTAATTTCTGTTGCTATGCTATATCAAGCATATAAGAAATATAATAGAGACGAAGATGCTAAAATAATCGAAGAAGAAAATAAGTTGCTTTCGGAAGCTAATAATACAGAAGACGACAAACCAGAAAATTACTTGTTGGCTGAAACTCTAGAACTTGAAATTGGATATAGCCTAATTCCTCTTGTAGAAAAAGAACAGGGTGGTGATTTATTGGATAGAATGAAATCCATTAGAAAACAACTTGCCAATGAACTAGGGATCGTAATTCCCTCCATTAGAATTCGCGATAATGTACAACTAAATGCTAATGCATACAGTATAAAAATGCGAGGTATTGTCCAGGCAGAGGGTGAAATACTCCCAGGATATCACCTAGTACTTTTACCAGCTAATATTAAACCAGAAATACAAGGGATTCCAACAAAAGATCCTGCATTTGGAATGGATGCCATGTGGGTTAGTACAAAAAACAAATTCCAAGCAGAAAAATATGGACTTACTATAATTGAGAGTGGTGCTGTATTAACCACTCATTTAATGGAATTATTAAAGAAAAATGCTTACAAATTAGTAGACCGACAAATGGTACAAAAGCTTGTAGATAAAGCAAAAGAGAACGCACCAGCTGTAGTTGAAGAACTAATTCCAGAAGGATTAAAAATTGGGGATATTCAAAAAGTTCTTAAGAGATTGTTAAAAGAAGGTATTCCAATAAGAGATCTTGTAACTATTTTAGAGACTCTCGCTGATTATTGCCATCAAACTAAAAATACTGACGTTCTTAACGAGTATTGTAGAGCTGCTTTAGCTGATACAATTACAAAGCAGTTTACCAATGAAAACAATGAGGTGGAAGTATTAATGCTGGATTCTTCACTTGAATCACATTTACTAAGTCAAGCTCAATTAGGTAAACTAGATAGTTCAACATTGAGTATGACGCCATCAAATATTGAAAATATCTATGAAAGTGCCTCATTAGGATTTAGTAAAATGATCCAGTCGGGACGAAAACCAATACTACTTACATCGCCTATTCTCAGGTTTACTATCTATGAATTTTTTGCACCAATACTACCAGAAATCGTTGTATTGTCGTATAATGACATAACACCAAGAGTTCAGTTTAAAACCATTGACAGGATAAAAATTGATTTATCAAATGAAGACTCATCAAATGCCACTATGGCTAAATCATTTGCCTAAAGTTTTGTTTCAAATTGAATTTATTATAGGACTCATCTATTCTAAATAAATCTCGATGGACATCATCCACTACTACGGCCAAACTCGAAAAGAAGCAGTTGATAAAGCTATTTCTGAACATGGTAAAGACATTTATGTGTTAAATGAAACTCCAAATAACCTAACCAATGGTTTGATTGGTATCTCAATAATACCAGCTGAAGAAACAATAGATGACCAAGAATTTGAATCAGAGAATTCAAATGAAGATTTGGTAGCAACTCCAATATCCACATTGAGAAAACTTGCTCTTAATTTTGAAAATAAATATGCTGGTAAATTAGAGAACTCAAAAAAAGTTAATGCGAATAAAATAGACCAATCATCTAATCGCTTTAAGTATTCTACAACTGGAAAAGAACAATTAAACTTGTCTCATATTGAGATGAGATTAAATTCAATTGAGTCTTTAATCGATCAATTAAATAATTCGAAAAAAATAGAATACTATAATCACCCAATTTTTCTACAACTAATTAACTCTGGCATTCCTGCAAATACAATTAGTGATTGGTTCCTCAGAATTATTAACACTGGGATAGATCCATTTCACAAACCTGAAGATTTTAATGAGGAAATATCAAAGTATTTGGCCAATATTGTAGGAAATAATTTGGGTCAACCTTTAGAGCCACATACAGTCTATTTTGGAGATACTTTATCAAATAAAAGATCCATTATTATAGAACTGATTGATTATATAAGATCAAAAAATTCTGCCCAAACTATTGGGGTGATTACAATTAATCCTGAAAAAAAATATCTGAAAAGATTAGAATTGGACTTTTATTGCACTAAATATTCAATTCCATGTATTGAAACAAATGACTCTATTACACTGCAAGATGTTTGCAATAAATGGCAACATTTTGATTATTTATTATTTGACACACCTGATATCATTCAAGATGATGTACACTCATCTAGTACTTTTGAGACAATCATTGAATGGATAAACAATCTCGAGAATTCTCTAGAAAAAATTTGGGTGCAAAACTCTGCCACATGCCATAACACTATCAAAATTAAATGGGTCAACGAACAAATACGTGCAAATCAAATTATCTTCTCACATTTTGACCAAGTACAAAAATTAGGGAGTTTACTTTCTTATTTAGATGACTTCAAAGCAAGTTGCAAAATGTTACATACTGATAATAACAAAGAGGAAAAAATAAAATTATTTGAACCAAAATGGTTCATAGGAAAACTACTAGATCAAGTATAATCATGAATGATAGCATAATATCTGGTTTTCTAAGTGGCAAAGGAGGCGTTGGAAAGAGTTTTATCGCTTCAAATCTAGCTACACAGATAACTAAAAAAGGTTACAAAGTTGCGATAATTGATTGTGACCTTGGGTTTTCAAATATATCTACTTTTCTAAATCAAAAAGTAAACTTTACAGTCATAGATTGGATAAACCAAAGAGCATCTTTAAACGATATTATCGATATTACCCCTCAATGCTCCTTGATAACAGTTAGTAACAATTTCGATCACAATGGTGTTAACAATGAGACTTTATTAAATGCATTAGATCAATTATTGAACCACCTAAAATTAAACTATGATTTTATTCTAATTGATTCACCGGCAGGTACACCACCAATAGCATTCTGGATACTTGACGTTAGTAATTTTTCTAATTTAGTCTTAATCGATGAGCCCACATCTATATCTGATGTATATAGACTATGTAAATATGTATTCAATGTGAAAAGTGATTACAAATTCAATGCCATTATTAATCAATCAAAAAATGAAACTGACGGTTTAAACACCTATGACAAGTTTAGGAGTCTTGTTGAAAATTTTTTGAAAAAAGAAATAGCCTACCTTGGTCAGGTATACCAGAAAGAAATCGTGGCCGATTACTTGAAAACTAATCAATGCTTACAAATAATTGAAGATGACAAAGAAATTAAGAATCAATTTCATATTTTAAGTAAAAATATTATTGAACTAACACAGAATAGTATAACAAACGTAATTGGTTAATATGATACTGACAATAATACTTATAATCTCGTTAGTGACTTTTGCATTACTTCTCCTTGCTGGTCAGACTATCTCTATGGCTCTTTACAAGAGTTTGTTAGTTTTCATGATCCTTTTTGCAGTTTTTTATTTTTCTATGTATATGATTAAATTAATTCGAGAAAATAATTCAACTGAATAAATAAATTAGGAATACTTGAATTTTGAAATATTCATTGCCGAATCATGATTGAGGATAAAAAGTTAGAAGAACTAATAAAACTCTATTGTGAAGAAAAAAAGTCAAGTATCCGAGACTTAATTATTAGCAAGTCTCTACCCTTGGTTAGGAGTATCATTGGGAAAATAAATAAACCAAACACAATACATACACAATTCGAAGATCTAGAAAACTCTGGCATAATAGGGTTAATTCAAGCATTAGATAATTACAACTGTGATATGAATGTACAATTCAGCACTTTTGCCTATTACAGAATTAGAGGAAGTGTAATTGATTACTTAAGAAGTATAGATCAATTACCAAGAAAGCATAGGGTTGACTATGGAAAGATTCAAAATTGTATGTCGATATTAAGTCAAGAATTAGGCAGAGAACCTACTGATGAGGAGGTGGCTGAACGTCTTGAAATGAAAATTGAAGAATACAATGACCTCATGATGAATATACATCAGAGACACGTACTCTCACTAGATAATTTTGATAATGAGGACCAATCGTACTCTGCTTACCAAATTATCGAAGATGTCACACATGAACAACCCGATGAAGAAATAGAATCAAGAGAAAAAACAGATCAAATACTAAATAAAATAAACCAGCTCAAGAATAGAGACCGTTTAATTCTCATGCTATATTATTATGAGAACATGACAATGACAGAGATTGGATTACTTTTAGAGATATCTGAAGCAAGAATTTCACAAATAATTGGAAAATTACTAGTACAATTAAAATCTGATCTCAACCCTGATAATATTTAAATTGCTTAAAGTTTTTTTGATTATTGCCGATAATTATTAAAATTAATTGTCATGCGAGTAAAAAAGACCTCCAAATACTCATATCTAAGCTTTATTGATCGATTCAGACAAGATATCGAAGAAACTGAACCTATATCTAGAATAGAACAGACTAGAAATAATACTAATGATGAGAATCGAGAACAAAATAAACGATTTAATTCTGATGATATGCTTCTCAACATGAGTGCTTCTAAAAAAAAAGAGTATGACAGTGCTCGTCAAAAATTTACATTAGAACAAGAGGTAGACAAAAAAATTCTGTTAGATGAAAAAAAGAGTGAAAAAATAGGAAGCAACATAGACTTTATTATTTAAATTATAATTCATTCACTCACTACTTCAATCATCTTAATCAAATACTCTGGTATTCTTGCAAATAGTATTTCATAAATTGTCGGTAGGTAAGGCAAAAGTAAAATTAACAATACTAATCCTACGCCAAACTTAATAGGAAGCGAGATAAAAAGAAGATTGACTTGCGGCATTATTCTTGCAAATATTGCGAGTGATAAATCAATTAACAGAATCACGAAAATAAATGGTATTGTTATCTGTAAACCTATTAAAAATAAAAAAGTAGCTATTTCCAATAAGTAAGGACCTACATAAAATATATTTCCAGCACTTAGAGGTACAATTTCAAAACTTTTTATTAACCCATTCAGCAGTATTTTTTCACCGCCTATTCCGAGAAATACTAAAACTCCTAAGGTTGTGAGTAAATTACTAAGTACGCTATTTTGCTGTTGTGTTGAAGCATCTACCATATTTGCAAAACTTAAAGAAGTTTGATAGCTAATAAGTGATCCAGCTAAATCTAGACCTGCAAATATAATTTGACCTGTTATACCAAGACATACACCAATTAGTATTTCTCTAATAATCAGGATAGATATTTCAATTATTGATAAATCTAGTGCAAGATTTAAATCTTGTATCACCAATACATTTAAAATCAGAAATGAAAATATTATTGCAGCATATAATTTAATTTGATTAGGTATTGAATTGCCGTTAAAAAATGGAGCTGACAAAAAGAATCCAGTAACCCTTAAAAAAATCAAAAAAGCAGACAATATTAAATTTACACTTAAGGACAAACTAAATGATTTAAATTAACTTTACATTAAATACTGCTAATCGCATTAAAGATATTAATCATAAAGTCTACCATAAACTGAAGCATAAATGAAAAACTGAAAAATAGAACCACAACAACTGCTGCCATCTTAGGAATATAGCTTAAAGTCATTTCTTGTATCGAAGTAGCTGCTTGAAATACTGCTACCATTAAGCCTAATATTAGTGCTGCTAGCATAGCAGGAGATGTCAATATTACTACAGCTTGCAACATTTCCTGTACCCAATAAAGAGAAGTTTCAATATTCATAATTATTTAGTTAAAGCTCTCTATTAAAGATTGAACTAATAAATACCAACCATCTACTAGTACAAACACTAAGATTTTGAATGGTAAAGAAACCATCACGGGAGGTAAAAACATTATACCAACAGATAATAAAATTGAGGCAACTACTAAATCTATTATCATAAATGGAAGGTATATCATAAATCCAATTTGAAAAGCTACCGTTAATTCACTTAATGTATAGGCAGGAACTACTACAAAAATTGGTAGCTCAGAAACATTTTCAACACTCGAAATATTTGCCATATCCATAAAATAGAGTAGATTATCTTCGTCAGTCTGTCTAATCATAAATTCTTTTATTGGTCCAGAAGCTGCAGCTAATGCTTCTATTTGACCCATCTCTTCATTTACATAAGGCTGATAAGCTTCTTCATTAATTTGATCAATTGTTGGTTTCATTATAAAAATGGTTAGAAATAAAGCCAAGCCAATTAATACCTGATTTGGTGGGGATTGTTGCGTACCAAGCCCCATTCTTAAGAAGAAAAAGACTACTACAATCCTTGTGAAACTAGTCATCATAGTGATAATTGCAGTACCAAACGATAAAATAGTAATTAGTAGTAAAGCCTGAATAGCAAGTGATAATTCATCTTGTTGCGAGTCATCTTGATTACCAAGTTGAATACCAATTGGGGGTATTTGCGCAATAAACGGCGCGACTACTTGGAAATTAGTGTATACTACTGGATTAATTGAGCCGTATAATGTATGCCCATATGAAGTTTTAGAACCAAAAAATAGAATAACTGTAATCAAAATTACAACTTTATATGTACTTGCTCTAATCATTGTTTCTAAAATGGGTAGTATTATAAGAATTAAAAACTAATTTAAACTCTTGTTGTTGAGATCTAATTTCCATTCAGTCTTTGAATACTTACTTAATAAATTCAGATTAGTTTGAGAAGCTGATAAAATCCATATTTCTTCATTGACCTCTAATAAAATAAGTTGATTAAAATTATCAATATCTACAGTCTCTAATAACTTTATACTACTGTTACTTACTTCTTTAATACCCATCTTATCTTTTTTCAAAGAAAGCCAGTATATGTACACCAATGAACTTACTATCCCAATAAATGTAATATAGATTCCGACATTAGATTTACCTGATTCTGATGAAGTTGATGATCCAAGATTTGAATCCATATCTAATACCATTAACAACCACACTGTCATAACCCCAATACCGAGAAAAGAAATATACCTTAAATATTTACTTGATTTAGGTAACGATTTGAAAAAATTCGGAGGTGAATTTTTCATTAGTTGGTCTTCAATTTAGTGGATATTAGTTTTGATATTCTTACACCAAAGTGTTCTCCTATAACTACAACCTCACCCATAGCGATTTTTTGGCCATTGACTAGTACATTTATTTGTTCACCAGCTAGATTTTCTAACTCTACCACTGAACCTTTCGACAAATTCAACACATCACCCAAAGGCATTGTAATTCGACCAAGCTCAACAGAAACCTCTACATTAACATCTTTTAAGATATTGATATTATTTTGTGCATTTTCTTCAGTAGCTTGATCACTATCAAATTCATGAAACTCAACTCCTTCAGCTTCAGAATTATTTTCATCAGATATTTCATCTTGTATTGATTCTTCATCATCTGAACCAGTTTCATCAGAGCTTTCAGTTTCATCCTGTACATTTTCTTGTTCGGATGATTCATCTGTATCTGTCGTTAAATCCTCTTTTTCTAACTCTTCGTCATTCATAATTTTTGTTTAGTTTATTTTGAAGTTTATTCCTCTATAGCATCAGTAATCTTAATCGATTTATGTCCATCACTTTGGCCAGGATAGGCTTTAAACTTAATCTTATTCTCAGCTAACACATTAAGAGGTTGACTGATTTTTTGTCTTAATGGTAATACATCACCTTCTTTTATTTGATTCAAATCATCAAAATCCAAATTGACTTGGCCCAACAAGACTTTTAGTGTTAATGGAACTGTTTTTATCGTTCTTTTAAATGCTTCCTTGTCATCTTGAGTCATCTTATTTGACATTAATGGCTGACTTTGACTAAGATTGTCCGCAACAACCTCTCTTAATAGGGTAGAGGTATATCCAATCTGAACTAATTCTTTCTCTTCACCAAAAATCAGTTCAAATTCGACAACAACTAATCTATCATTTTTCTTTATTGATAATAACTCTATTTCTCTTTCAAATATTGATTTATTAAGGTTTAATGATATGATGGGTTCCCATACTTTCCTGATTTGATTTACAACACCCCTAGATAATCTAGATAAAATTTTACTTTCAATTGCAGTTAAGGTCGTTTTACCTGGTTCAATATCTCCCGTTCCTCCACTTTCCCTATAAATATACTTTTGACAAAACTCTGTTGGGAACATGATAAATAAGGCACCTTCAGATTCATCAAATTTATTTTGAGATACTATTACAGTATCACTAAGAGTTTCTAGAAACTCTACACTTGTGTATTCATGTATCGTCCCACTTGAAGCATCTACTGTAATCTTCGAAATATTACCAAAGTATTGACCCAAATATCTAGCCAACTCTCTGCTATTTTCACTAACTATTCTCATATATTCTTTACCAAATACTACCCTAGGATGACGAAAATCATAGTTTTTGACAGACCTTTTTGTGTCCGTGTTATCATCGTCTGTGTTTATAGTATCTGTGTTATCAGTGTCTGTATTATCAATGTCTGTATTATCAGCGTCTGTATATGTAGTATCTGTTGTTTCTTGATCCATTTTTTCAATATCGATTTTAAATCAAATTACTGCATAATAAATTGTACGAAATATAAATCGTAAACCAAATTATTACCAATGGTGGTACTCATGTATTTATTTAGTTGACTTTTTAGTTCTTCCTTGAAAATAATTCTATTTTTTACTTCTGCAAGTTCCTCTACAGTTTTACCTGCAAAATATTCTCCTGTTAAACTAGTTAATTTTGGCTCATATTTACCAAATTCTGCCGAAAAATCGATTAAAGGATTGATAGCAACTTTTACGCTCAAAAATCTATTTGCACCACTACCTCTAGGGTTTACAACGGTTTTCAGCTCAAGTAATTCATATTCAGCTTCTGGTTGATCTGATTTTGTAACATTATTATCAGGTTTTTCTATGTTTCGAGCTTTGTATATGTTCGGGTAAAAACTATTGACTAATAAATAAGCAATACCTAAAAATATTAAAGCAGTAATAACATAAATACCTATCTCAATTAATCTAGATTTAGAGTCCTCAACTTCTTCTTCTACAATCTCTATGTCATCAATCTCTGCCATTTATCATCCAACTTCAAACATTTCTTCGATAACATATCTTTCTACCATGTTCCATTCTTTTTTTATGTAAATCTCTACTCTTCTATTTTCAAGCCTACCATCTATAGTTAAATTTGTTGAAACAGGTTTATGTTCACCATAACTACTAGCTTTGAAATCTTCGGGTGGAAATTCAGTAGCATTTACCAAATATTGAACTACTGTAACAGCCCTTGCAGCTCCTAAATGCCAATTAGAATTGAATTTCTCACTATATATCGGTACGCTATCTGTATGACCTTGTACTTCTACAAGTGATTGCTCAGCCACAATTACATTCGCAACGGAACGTAAAACTAATTCTGCCAGAGGTAATAGTACATCTGAACCACTATTAAAAGTTAACGAGTCATTAAGTGTAATGAGTACTTTATCAGGATGTTGAAACTCAAGATCCATTTGTTCCGTTACATTAGCTTCTTTTACTACATCTGCTAATTCTTGCCAAGCTGCTCTAGTTTGTTCAATGTAATCAACTATGCGTTCCGGTGTTGGGGTTTCACTATTTGATTGAGGCGATTTATTCGCAGCCTCAAGCAATCCAGTTTGCTCCTCAAACAAATCAATAATTGTGTCGTAAGTAATTGTTGTTACTCCAGGTGAAAGTATCCACAGGACTAGGAAGAACGACATAAGTAGCGTTACCATGTCCGAATAGGTAACTAACCAACTTGCACTTTTTTCTTTAGATTTTCCCATTCTGTGTTTTCTAATCCTGTTGTTTCTTTCCAGATAGAATATAATTTTGCATCCCTCTCCTTCATACCTTTCAGTTCTTGATGATGTTTTAAATATTCTACTCTATCACCAGCATCAATATAGGTTAATAATCGCTCTTCCAATTCTCTCGGATTTATTTTTTGAACCATTGCAAGAATTGCATCTTTGTACATTTTATTTCTTCTTTCTACCAATGTCGCTAAAAATTCACATTTACCTGCCAATGGGGAGGCAATAACATTTGCAATGATTGATCCCCACAACGTTGTAAGCAATGCTATTTTAACACCAGCTATAATCAAGGGAACATCACCAGTCATTGCATTAGCCAAACAAAGAACCATGCCTACCACAGTACCAATCATACCAAAACCTGGTGCATAATCTTTAATACCATTCAAAACATCTACGCATAAATCATATTTATAATTTAAATTTGTAATCTCATCATCAAGTATTTTTTCTAAAACTTCGGGATCGTAGCCATCCACAGCCATTCTCATTCCTGACTGTAAATATTCACTATACATATGATCCACGTCTTCATCAATTGATAAAATCCCATTTGATCTGACTCTTCTTGCAAATAGAGTTAACATTTCGAGCTCTGTCCTTAAATCCATATTGACATACTGCATTAACTTGGTAACCTGTTGAAATGCTAACTTGACTTTACTTGCACTAAAATGCATGACTGTCGCAGCAAAACAACCACCCACTACAATTACAAGTGATAATGGATCAAAAAACTCAATAATAAATTTACCTGCAGGGTCTATAACTCCTAGAAAACCCTTATATGGATCGGTAAAGGTCAATATTATTATTGCGATGCAAAAAAGAAGTGAAAATACATATCCTTTATCTTTAAACATCTAGATCACAATTAGTTACGTATTTTTATTTATAGAAATATATTTTTAGTCACAAATAACAAAACACCTTACTAAATTAGTAAGGTGTTTAGCATGTATTGATATAATAAAAACATAAATATTATATATTTTTAACTATTATCTTTCGTTTAGCGTTTCAGATTTACTGCCTCAACTAACATTTCATCTGAAGTTGTAATTACTCTTGCATTCGATTGATAAGCTCTCTGTGAGGTTATCATTTCTGTAAATTCCCTCGCTAAATCCACATTAGAAGACTCAAGGAAACCAGCAGCAACAGATGAACCCATCTCACTTGCAAAACCAGTTATTATTTCACCAGCTGCTGAGGATGCTTTAAAAAGACCACCTGTTACCTGTTCCAATCCACTTACATTTTGAACATCAGCCAACGCTAAAAATGCAATTGGAACTGTATTTCCGTTATCATAAACACCTTCAAGCATCCCATCACCAGATATTCCGACGTCAATTAGTTTTCCTTGTCCATATCCATCCTGCGATAATGCTTTCAAGGTAGTTGTTCCACCATATTGATTAAATGATATACCTTCCTGAGGATCACCTAATGCAATAGTTATTGTGTTTGATGTACCATTTGTGCTTTCGTATGTTAATTCAAAATTTGATTGTATAACATCACCGTTTAGAAAATCAATATTCCCAGTTTTACCGCTGGTAATTGTCTCTCCATCCAAGAAGCTTGCTTCATAAGTCCAAGAATCCTCAGCTTCTTGGATTATTCTGACTATCAAAGAATGTTGATTCCCAAGAGTATCAAATACAGTGGTACTTATAGTATGAGACCCAGTACTTCCCTCACTAATCGTATTAAATACAGGAAAATTCAAGCTACCAGCCCCCACAATATCGAGACCCCGAACTTCTAAATCGGTCTCACCCATTACTGTAGATCTTATACTAACAACTCCATCTACAACACTCATACTTACATCAAGAGGACTAAGTTGTGCATTATAGACATTTACCATATCCTCAACAGTAGTACCATCTACACCATAAGTAAATGTAATTGGATTAACTGGTGCTGTCCCATCAGGTAAGATTATATCCAATGTTAATGTATCACCATTTCCAAATGGAGCGCTTGTTTGATCTAAGTCATTTAAAAGTGCACTTGCCTGTGCGGAACTGCCACTTACCTTCAAACTTGACTGAGATTGAAGAACTCTATAAGTACTTGTTGAAGAATTAAGATTTCCTCCCACTGTTACTACTTCAGTTCTTTTTGGAGGAACAGTTCCTTCAAAATCAACTCTTAAGTCCTCTAATGTACCAGTGTTTACATTACCATTGGCATCTGCCATAAAACCTTGTATCATATTACCATCACCAGAAACTAAAAATCCATCTTTATTGAAAGCAAAGTTTCCTGCTCTTGAATAAAAATTTTGACCATTATTATTCACCACAAAGAATCCATCTCCTTCAATAGCAAGGTCTGTATTCATACCAGTTGACTGCAGTGCACCCTGAGAGAAATCTCTATCTATACTTCCAACACGAACACCCAATCCAATTTGATCAGTTAATTGTGGTGCAGCTGATCCAGCTCCACTTCTAGCTTCATTTTTACTCATTAATTGTGAAAATGTTACTCGAGAGGATTTAAATCCAATTGTCTCAACATTGGCAATGTTGTTACCAATTACATCCATCTTTTTTTGAAATGCATTCAAGCCACTTACGCCGGAATTCATTGATTTTAGTAATGCCATAGTATTATTTATTAATTATTATATTTATTTGTAAAAAGTTTAGTCGTTCTTAATTCCTATTTCTTCTACGTTTCCAATAGCCACTTCTAATCCATTGACTATCAGATATACACCTGAACCTGTAAATTTAACTCTCTCTGCAATTCCTTTGGTGTAGGTAAGTGCTGACATGGGAGAGTTTCCACTTTTAGGTCTAACTTCGACATAATATTGCCCATTAGGCATTTTATTTCCATTAGCACTAAAGCCATCCCAGGAATAATCATGTTCACCTTTCTGCAAACCTTTAATTGTTTCAGTATAAACTTGGTTGCCATTTTCATCTTTAATAATAATCTCTACCTCCGTGGCACTTTTAGGTAATTTATAAGAAAAGTCTAAAGATGAATTTTCTTGCAGATTAAACTGGTTTGACAATGCTTTCACTTCTTTTCCAGTCAATGCCGCAGCCATTGAATTTGTTAATCCAGCACTCATAAGGTTCTGACTTTGCTGTAAACCAGTTAATGCACTATTAACCCCTATCAACTGTTCAACAGAGTTAAATTGCGCAAGCTGACTTGCAAACTCTGTTCCATCCATAGGATTAATCGGATCTTGATTTTTCATTTGGGCCACAAGTAACTGTAGAAATTCCTGTTGCCCCATAGCATTCCGATCGGCTGTGTTACCAGCATAAGGATTATTTACGTTTTGAATTCCATGAATATTCATTTATGCTACCCACTCGTTTGAATTATATCCTAGATTTTTTTGAGTACTTTCCTCAGATACATCTTGATCTGCATTCTGAGCTGAATTATTTATTACGTGTAAATTCTTGGGCTTACTCTCACTCTGAGGTGATGAACCGTTGTCCTTACCAAAGAAGAAGTTTATATCTGTTTCAAATTTGTTCAGAAGACTATTTTTAATTTTATCTACTTCATCCTCAATTTTTTGTTGCAATTCCGAAAGATTAGTCTCAATTCTAAATTGGAACTCATTTTCAAATTTTCTTGCAAAAACATCTACCCTTTGACCGTTTTCAAACTCTACATATGATTTTGACCAAATTTTAGAAATCAATTCTTTTTGATCTAAAATTTTATTGATATGCTCACTAAATGAAGTTCTCTGAACTTTAGATAACTCATTATTTTGCGCATTGTTATTAATATCTTTCAAGCTAGAATTAACAAATACCTCATCTAATGAATTTCTACTATCCCTTTTATAAGTACTACTCTTTTCTGTAATTGAATTTACTTTATTTGAAAAAAGAGGAGATGAAATAATCTGATCTATACTTAATTCTTTTGAATTTACTTGGCTAGTAAACCCAATAACATTATCATCTTCTTCAATTAAATCTTTCCGTAATGAGGATTTCTCATCAATAGCCTGCTGAATATCATCAGCAAGTATCTGATTGAATTGCTTTTTCCCAGAATCTATTTTTCCATTCAAAAAACTAGCTTGGAGATTTTCTGATTGTGAACCTTTAGTAATTGTTTGTTTGTTAAGAATATCAGGATTGGAGTCAACATTTACTTCAATTTTACTATTAGATTCTTGGGTGTCTATAGCTACTTTTAAAATATCAGCCGTTTTGTCAACTGAAGCGATGTTATCAGTTAAATTACTGGACTGATTTTGTAGATTGTTCTCATTTTCAGTCTTAAAGGAAGTTTCACCTGATACTTCTAATTGTTCTGCTGTTTCTATATGCTCTAGTAATTGTTTTCCTATATTTGTGGTTTCATTTTCACTATTAGCTAAATCGTTTTCTATCTCATCAATTGGTTCAGTGATAGTAAGCTGACTCCCAATAGTTTTCCCATTTTCAATTAAATCAGCGTCTGATATTTTAATAGTACCAAAGTTATAATTTTCCTGACCATCACTAACCACTAAATCTACTCCATCAAGATTTATACTTTCATCATCAATTTCTGAGTCATTAGTTACCTCTTCTAATACACCTTCGGTTTTCTCGGGCTGTTTTATTTCACCAAAAAACTCATTAAATCCCTTTGGTGATTCTTCATTTGTAGTATCGATTGAGTTGCTCAATACTGTTTTTTGATTTTTTTGATTGTCAATATTAAATCCTAAAATGTTCATTTAAATACACCCTCAAGTATTATTGCTGCTTTAGCTGGATCCAAGTTGCGCAGAATTTTTTGCTTTTGATTTGTATTCGAATTTTGATACAACTCAGCAACTTTCTCAATTTTCATAGCTTGAATTATTGGGCTTAATTGCTTGTCATCCAGGTTAAGTACACCTTTTAATTCATCTTCAAAGTTTTTTTTGTATTCTCTTAACAGACTCAAATCGTTTTCTAAAGATTTAACTTTTTCTGCTAAATCTGTTTTTTGTGTCAGATATTCATTCTTCTCCAGATTTAATTCCGTTAAGAGGGTCTCCATTGAATCAATTTTAAAATTATATCTAGCCTCAATAGCTCTGATATCTGAATTGGATATGTTACCAGACTGACTCTTAATTAAGTCATTCTCAGCTGCAATAAGAGCATTTTGCTCCTCTACTTGCTGTACAGTTTCTTCAAATTTCTCTGGGTTTATGGATGGAAAGAAAAAATAGAATACAAGACTGCCGATCAGTAGAACACCCACGGATACAGAAGCTATGATAATTATATTCTTTTTTGTGATTTTCATGCTATTTATGTCTGTCGTGCAAAATTTTGAATAACTAAATCAGAGATTCCAGTCTCAATTTTTTTATTAACATTTTGGGTATATCTATTTTGTTTTCTTTCCTTGTCTGTTTCAAAACTCTTTTTTTCAATATGTGCTTTTTTTAGTAAAACAGAATTTTTATCTAATTTTTTGTCAACATGTAGTGCTTTTTCTATCAACTCTCTTTCTTTACGTCTATATCCTGTTAATCTACTTTCATAAAGCTGGAGATCTCTAATACTTTTGAATTCCTCAGTATTTGAAACTTCATCTTTAAATTCTTTAATGGATTTCAATTCATCTTCAATAAGTGATTTTTCGCGTAGCATATCAGAGTGTATTTTTTTTACAGAATCAAGTTCTCTTTTTCTATGCTTTAATACAGCCTCTAATTTGTATTTGAATTTTTTCACTTTTATAAAACTATTTCTTTTAGTTTAGACCAATATTCGTCTTGATTATATGTTTCATTTATATCTTGTATCAAAAATGATTCCAGTTTTTCATTTTTTTCAATAGCCTCATCTATTTTTTTGGATGAACCCTTAACATATGCCCCTATATTGATCAAATCTTCAGCTTCTTGATAGATTGCAATTAAACTTCTTGCCTTCATCATTAAACTTCTTTGCTCTTTTGTTACAATATTTGCCATAACTCTGGAAATACTTTCCAAAATATCCACTGCTGGATAATGATTTTTATGAGCTAATTTTCTTGATAATACAATATGCCCGTCAAGTATAGAGCGAACTGAGTCGGCAATTGGCTCATTCATATCATCGTTGTCAACTAGAACTGTATACAAGGCTGTTATACTTCCTTCTTTAGTCCGGCCAGGCCTTTCTAGTAGTTTTGGCAGCATACTGAATACACTAGGTGTATAACCTTTACTCGTTGGTGGTTCTCCCGTAGCTAAACCAATCTCACGTTGCGCCATTGCAACACGAGTAATAGAGTCAATCATAAGCAATACATTTAGTCCTTGATCTCTATAATATTCTGCTATTGCAGTAGCAGTAAAAGCTGCCTTAATTCTGCTCATTGCAGAGGTATCAGAGGTTGAAGCAATGACAACTGACTTCTTCATTCCTTCAGGACCTAATGTATCTTGCACAAATTCTTTAACCTCTCTACCCCTTTCACCAACTAATCCAATAATATTAATATCGGCTGATGAATTTTTTGCAATCATACTCATTAAGACACTCTTTCCAACTCCTGAACCTGCAAATAAACCAAGTCTTTGTCCCATCCCAATAGTATTAAATGCATCTATAGATCGTATTCCCGACTTAAAAATATCACGAATTGGCTCTCTATCTAATGGCGATGGTGGGTTTTTATATAAATCTTCTTTTGATGTCCTTGCAATTTTCCCTTTGCCGTCAATTGGATTAGCATTGGCATCCAATACTCTTCCTACTAATTCTTTTCCAACTTTAATGGACATTGAGCTACCTAAAGAGTATACAATACAACCTTCTTTCAACCCAATTATTTTATTAAATGGAAGTAATAGAGTTTTACCATCTTTAATACCTATAACTTCGGCTTCTACAATGTCGCCATCTATATTTTCTATACCAAATAACTCACCTAAAGTTGCATCAATCCCTGTGCATTCAATAACTGTCCCTACAATGGAGTTTAATTTTCCAACTTTTAATGGTTCGTGTAAAACATTCCCAAATTTTTTTCTTTTGTTAGAAAAAGTATCTAATATTTTATTCTCAAGACTGACCAGCATATTCTAATCCATTCGAGTAAATGCTTCTAAAAGACCTTTTCTTGTATTTATCCAACGCTCTGAATTTGTATCTACAATAAATTCACCAGGCAGCATTTTGGGGTCAGACTCTGTTGAAATTACTTTCTCAAGCTTAGAGTTATTTATCAAATTTTTGGTTTTTTCTAAGTCCGTTAGTGAGACTTTAATTGAAGGTTTTAAATTTTGATCAATTTTATCAATGATTCCCCTCAATTTCACAAGTTGCTCTTCTACAAATTCATCACTTACCTCAACAACACCAACAATTTCCTGAGCTAATTTTAAAGCTATTTCAATTAAAAATGAGGTGAACTCTTCCCTATCTCTGTACCAATAGGAACTCAATTCTTGATACATTTTTTCAAATAATAGGTTTTGTTCCTTTAATTCTACTAGCCCTTCATCTAACCCTTTTTGGTATCCTTTCTGAAATGATTCTTCAACCTTTTGAGAATTAGTTTTTTCCCACTTATGCTTCTCTTCAGCTATGAGTATTGCAACATTTTCATTTGATCTCAAACGTTTTAATTCAGTATTCTGATTTTCCTCATCAAAAATTTTTTGATAGTTTAAGATTTCAATAGACTTACTCATGTTCTTTTCATTATGATCTTCTTGTAGGTGCATCATTCAATAAAATCCTCTTCATCTGCATTTAAAACAATATCTCCCTGCGCTTCTAAATCACGTATTTTCCGAATAATATTTTGTTGCGCTTCTTTAACATCTGCCGCTTTTAGCGGACCTAAATTTTCCATGTCTTCTTGAATCATTTCAGCAGCTCTACCAGACATATTATTGAAAAATTTATCAGCTAACTCAGTAGATTGCCCTTTCAATGCTTTAGCAAGATCAGCTTTATCTATTTCAAGGTTTATCGCCTGCATTGCATCTTTATCAATTTTGAGAATATCAGTAAATAGAAACATTTGATCTCTGACCTGTACTGATAAATCTTCATCAACTTTACTGATTGAAGTAAGTATATTTTCTTCTACTTCTTGATCGGTATTGTTCAAAATTTGTGCTACCATAGTAGTACCAGACACTGATTCCTCGCCTTCAATACTCATAAACCCAAAATTTTCTTGTATAACCTCACTAATTTCGACTATAACATCTGGTGAAATTTCATCCATAACTACTAATCGATTCATTATCTCTGCTTGAATATCTTTTTCAAAAGACGCTAAAAGCTGGGCAGCTTTATCAGATTTTAATTGAGAAAATACTAGTGCGATAACTTGGGGATGTTCATTTTTTAAAAAGTCAGCTATGTTTGAAATTTTTGTCTGTTGAAATTCTTCAAATATCGATAGTGCTGTATTTTTTTTGATCAGTGTATTAATTTGATCAGTGTCTTGATCTGCCCCTAAAGATGCTATCATTTTCTGAGCCTGTTCAGACCCACCAGCTACTGTTTCATTAGATGTTGTCATTAATTTATGATACTCTTCCAAAACCTGGGCAACTGTTTCCTTAGGAATTTTACCTAATCTTGATACATCTACAATTACTTTGGAGATTTCTTGCGGCTTAAGACCTTTTAATGCTTCTTTGGAAGCTTCTAAACCAATACTCATTACCAAGATAGCGAGTTTTTCTGAACCAGTAAGGGATTTAAACTTTTTCATATTTAGTTACTTATCCATTTTCGAACATCAATCGAGCTACTTCTGTAGCTTTTGACGGTTGACTAACAAAAAGCTTTTCTACCTCATCTTTAATAACATTACTATTTTGTTTTGGTATTTCGCTTTCCCCTTCCAGAGCAGGTTGAGAGGCTGCTTGCGTTTGATCAAGATTTTGCTCAGGTAATGATGCTAAATCTGGTACCCCAGCTAATTCACCATTTTCCATTTGAAAATTACTAGTGGTTTGCAAAACTGATCCAGAAAAATTCTTTCTTACATTGTTAACCAAAAATCCTGCTAATAGTAATGATATTAATATGGCAGCCATTCTTCCCCAATATTCAAAATTAAATCCTTGCGAATCTTGATATTCAAGATTTTCACGATATGGATTATAATAAAATTCAATTTGTGAGATGGCAATTTTGTCTTCCAATTCAACTTCATCGCCTTCTATACCTAGAGCTTTTGCTATTAAATCTCTAAACTCATTCAATCGAACATCATCATATTCATTAGTCTCAGTAATAGTTTCACCATCATCATTAACTGTTTGAGTTAATGGAGTATTCAACAAAACTGAGGCTGAAATATTGGTGATTTCACCCTGAGTTTCTTCTATATACTCTTTAGTTCGATTGACTTCATAATTTCGAGATTGTGTAGAAGATTCTACTGTATTAGACCCAATTACTAATGCCTCATCCATGTACTCAACTGGTGTGTAGTCTGTAGCATTTATTTGCTCCCTATCCTCATCAGTAGTTGTTTGATCACTATTTGTTTCAGAAATAACTGTTCTACTATCAGGATCAATTGTATCTATCTCTTTCATTACTTTTTCAAAATCATGTTCAACTGATACCCGTACAATACTATTCCCAGCTCCCAAAACTCTATCTAACATGGATTGTCCTTTATCTGTTAAATATGCTTCTGTTTTTTGCTTGATTTGCATATGCACACTACCCATATCCCCTCCAGCATCTTGATCTGTATCGTCACTTAACCGATTACCCAATTGATCCAATATGACTACACTATTCGGAGATAATCCTTCAACACTACCTGAGATTAGAGATGCAATACCTGATGTTTGATTGCTAGAGAGTCGATTTCCTGGCTCCAATGTTAGTATAACAGAAGCAGAAGCTTCAACAGAAGATTCTTCAAATGGTGATCTTTCCTGTAACACTAGATGAACTCTTGAATTTCTAACTTGAGTTAAACTGTTTATAGATCTTGAAAGCTCCCCTTCTAAAGCTCTTTTTTGATTTACCTGCTGCATAAAATCTGTCATACCCAGAGATTGTGTATCGAACAGCTCATATCCTTTATTCTCTGTATTTCCACCACCATACGATGCTAATTCAAGCCTGAGTGAATGTACCTTATCACTAGATACATAAATAGCATTTCCTCCATCGCTTATTTCATAATCTATATTTTTTTCATCCAATTTTTGGACTATTGCATTAGCATTATCAAGATTTAAATTCCCAAAGAGTAACACCTGTTCATCTTGTTGAGCCCAAAAAAATATGGCCCCAGAAATGATTATAACTAAGCTCAATAGTAACCCAAACATTACTTTTTGAGCACTGTTCATTACACCGAAAAAATCTTGTAATTGATTATCTGAATTAGCCATTACCTTCCTATTAATTTAATTAAATTTGCATTCTACTTATTTCTTGATAAACCTCAACCATCTTGTTCCTTACCTCTGTAACAAGCTGAAACTGTATGTGAGCTTCTTGCATTTTCAACATAACTTCATGGACATTTTCAGTTTCACCTGATAAAAATGATTCTGTGCCTTCATTAGCAGAGTTAAGACTATCATTAAGTGTTTCGAGTGTATTCGAAAGCATATCACCGAAGGCTTCTCCGTAAGTTGAATTTTCCTGAGACTTTACATTGGTTATTTCACCAGCTAAAGTTGATTCTATTGTGGGGATATTATTTATAATCATAATCTTTGAATAAAATTTTTCTTTGAAATTATCCTCTTAAATCAACACGACTTCCAGAGAAGTTATTACTCATCTTTTTGCTACCTGAGTAATCATAACTTTGGAAATTAAAATCATTTTTAAATGATTGTTGTATAGACTCATTTTCACGATGTGTTAGGTCTGGCAACTTATTAGTTGGTGTAATATCTCTTGATTGAATATTTTCTTTGCGTTCTAGGATATTAGGGATGTTAAAGTTTATTTTCATTATATCTCCATTGATCTTTTCATAATTTGTTTAGCTGCCTCAATAACACTAAGATTTGCTTCATATAATCTGTTGGCACTAACCATAGCTGCCATTTCCCTTACCATATCAACATCCGGATACTGAACCATTCCATTCTCATCTGCATCTGGATGACTAGGGTCATATTCGTACCGATATTTTGCAGTTTCTACAATTTCAGATGTTGGTCCCAAATTACTTGCCGAATCTGAACCATCAATAATCGATTCAGGACCTTCCAATTGATTCTGAAAAACATTTAAAAAATCAGTGTCTTCTGGACCTTTACTTGAAACAGATTTAATTTGATAACCAATCGATCCAGGAGCTGAAGAAACTCTAGAATTTGCAATATTTTGGGCTGCAGCTTCCAAACGTTTTTTTTGAACTTCAAGCCCGCTAGCAGCGGTTTGGAAAAGACTATTTGAGGTAATTATTGACATTATTTTAGTTTAGTTATTAGAGTCTTGAATTTGGATTACCAGTTATCCCCATCTTTGTCAATTCTAGTTGGCTTCTAATCATTCTGGTCACAAACTGAACTTTCATTTGAGTTTCTGCCATTTCAATTAGTTCAGTGTCCAGATTAACCTTCTCTTCTGTAATTTCAATTGATGGTTTTACTTCAGCACTATCACCATTTAATTTTGCTTCCTTTAAATGCTTTTCAAATTCTACTCTTCTTTTATTGTAACCTTCGGTATCAATATTGGCAATATTGGATGCTGTGATTTTTTGTCTTAATACTAGTGCATCTAAGGCTGACGAAAGTTTATTTAATCCTGGGTCCATTTTAATAAATTTGTTTTATTGTCTTAAGATAGGAGCAAACCTTGTGCCATTGAATATTATATCCTTACCTTTGAATAAATAAATACCGTGAAATGACTTTATTAGGATTTGGATAACCCTAAAACAATTTATGCAAGGAAAATTCTGCCTTAATAAGGAAAAGATTACTTTTGTTTATGAGATAAAATATTTTGCTGATAACTGAATAAAAATAAGATTAAGCTTAGTTATGCCCATGGAAAAGCTCTCATATACATACTTTTCCCCTCCAGAAATGGAGGCGAATTATCTTAGTAAACACATTAGAGGATTTAATAAAACTCGACTTAATAACGTTTATGATGTAATATTTAAGAAAAGTAATTATCAAAGTGTACTAGTTGATAGTATTAGCGAAAGGATTGAAGACCACAATTTGACTTATTTTGATGATCAACTTAAAGGCAAACAATTTAATGATTGCTTTAATGTATATTTAAATAAGAATCAAAAGTTCTCTTTAATTGATCAAGTTTGGTATGAGTTATCAGAGAATTATTTAGGATCCATAAACCAGATTGATTTTATCCCCTACAAGGCACCCTTTTCCAAGGATATGATACATAGTTGGAAGCCTATGATTTCAATGATATTACACAGATTGCGTTCACCTCTTACAGGTGTAACAGGCTACTTGGATTTATTACCATCAAATATTAAAGATGAAAAAACTTTAGAAAAAATTAATTCAATAGGATTAGGTATTGATAAACTTACAGGTCTATTAGAGGAGATTGAAGAATTAGTTAAGATCGAAGAAAAAATTAATACAGATAATGAGGTAATTGACTTAGAATCTGCTACATATCAAATACTAGAAAGATTTGATGAATTAAAAGATTCTAATATTAGTATTATAAATAATCAATTTGATGCGGTTAGTACATTTAGAAAGAACGAATTGAATATCATAATGCAAACACTTTTAGAAAATTGTGCGATTCACAGCGATTCTAATGAAGAAATAAAAATTGAAATTCATAATAACAGCATACAATTCTCAAATAAAATACCAAAAAATGATAACTTATCAGGGCTTAAAGACATATTTCAACCCTTTAATAGCTCTAAAGCTGATAGGATGGGACTAGGATTGACAGTTGCTACTATATTATGTCAAAGTTTAAATGGCATTTTAGTTCATAGTTACAATAGTAACAAGAGAGAATTTAGTATCATGCTGTGCCTGCCATAAAGAAAGGACAATTCAAAAATTTTTGAGAATTTCATTTAAATGATTGATTCGCGAATACAGACTACTTAAACATTCTTGGGCTTTAAGATATTTCTGTTCTATTTTTTCTCTGTCTTCATTATTATCTCTAAGAGCATCAATGTAATAGTCTAATGCATTTAAAGGTGATATAAAATCATGCAGTTCCTTTTTTGCATTTTCCAATATCTCTGTGATTTCTTCCTGCTTATTGTTCAAATCTTTCCTAACTAATTATATTTTAGAAATATATTTTCGATAAAACTACTATCAAGATTCAATACGTCCAAAAAAATATATTTACTGATAATGTTAAATTTTGTTTTATACCCTTGAATCCTAATAATCTATAAATAAAATGTATTACTTTGGCGCATTAATTCATAAATAGTTCTCTCTAATGCTCTTTTTTGGAATTAAATTTACTAGTTTTTTAAAATCATAATGTCATGAAACTAAATAGATTCCTTGGATGGGGTTTATTCTCCATAAGCTTATCAGCTATTTTAATACTAACCGCCATGAATGTATATACCTTATACGAAGTGCGGGATACTCTTATAGTCGGTGAACAAAAAAAGCAGATTGCACTCTTAGACGAAATTGCACTTAATGTTCGGAGAACTATTTACAGGCCCTATAGAGGATTTAATACTCTCGAATTAGAACCTATCAAAGGTAGTCTTGAACAAAATGGACAATTTCCAGAACAAATTCGAGAAAAGTTAGTTCAAGTGGCTGAAAGTCCTGTATTTAATGGAGTATATTATACACCAGTTGAAATTGATCCGTGTATTGAGGGAAGCAGAGTATATGAATTGGACCGAGGTTCTACCCTGCTAAATCTAACTGATAACTATCCACAAATTTTATGTGATGGAGTAGGCTTGGTACGGACAAAAGCAAGGATCGAGCTCAATAACTTTGACTACAGATGGAATACAAATACAGAGTTTGATGCGCATCGTAGCATGAATATTGGTTTTATTAACCTTCATGAAAACTCTGTAATTGGTTATCTAACAGCTATTATTGATCAAAGCTATCTTATTGAAAAAGTTATTGCTCCAGAAATCCAACAATATTTTGATTCGAGTAAGACAACCTCAGTAGTATGGCTGCATGATTGGGCAAACGATGTCGTGTTAGCAACCAATAACAATAAAATACCTTTCGAAATTGAGGAAGTTAAAAAACGGGTAGGTTTTGGTCGAATGTTTGAAAACTGGAATCTTAAAATAGCCTTCTTGGATAATGCATCAGTAAAACTGTACCATGCTACCTTCACAAAAAATATAATAGTTTTGGGTTTTTCGGCTTTTCTACTAATTGGTGCTCTATTTTACATTTTTTACACCGCTCAAAAAGAACGGAGTATACTACAACAACAAACTGATTTTTTAGCCAATGTAACTCACGAATTAAAAACACCTCTAGCCGTTATGCAAGCTGCAGGAGAAAATATTTCAGATGGCCGTGTTTCCCAGCCAAACAGGTTAAAAGAATACGGTGCTCATATCTATCAAGAGTCCGTTCGACTAAACAAGATGATTGAAATGCTACTTGACGTAGCTCGTTCAGATTATGGAACAACACTTATACATGCTAAGCCGTATGATCTTGGTGAGCTTGTTAGAGAAATTTTGTTGCAACAAAAATCTTTAATTAACAAAAAAGGACATTCACTAACGTACAATTTGAATTTAGAATATGCCACAGTTTTGGTTGATCCTGAACATATCAAGGTAATCCTTACTAATTTGATCGATAACGCTATCAAGTATTCAGTTGCTCCATCAACAATTCATATTGATTTAAAAGCAGAAAAAAATGGTTATAATTTAGCTGTTAGGGACCAAGGTATTGGTATACCACGCTCTCACATTAAAAATATTTTTAAAAAATTCTATCGAGTCGAAGATTCACTTTCTGCCAAAACCAAAGGACACGGATTAGGTCTAAGTATAGTTCAGGGCCTGATGCAATTAAATAAAGGTACCATTACAGTAAAAAGCGAAAAGACAAGCGGTAGTACATTTACATGCTATTTTCCAAAATATTACCAAGATTTATCCGATTCAAATATCAAAATGACAAAGAATAGTAATTCATCGGGATCAACTCAAAAAAATAACCAACTCTCCACCGAGACAATCGTTTAAGTTATGTCCAATAAAAAAATACGTATTTTACTTATTGAAGATGAACCCAGTCTTATCTTCACCTTACGTGATACATTAGAGAATGAAGGTTACATTGTAATTGTATGTGAGGATGGTGAAGAAGCAGTAGGGCTAGCTCAAGAAAATAAACCGGATATTATAATATTAGATATAATGTTACCCGGAAAAAATGGGTATGAAATATGCCAGGAATTAAGAGCACTTAAATTTACTATTCCAATAATAATACTTACAGCAAAAGATCAAGAGTTAGATAAAGTAAAGGGTTTAGATATTGGCGCTGATGACTATATCACCAAACCATTTGGGGTCAAGGAGTTATTGGCTAGAATACAGGCTCGACTAAGAAGAACTGGAACTTATTCTTCTTCCAATAATATAGACCTTTTACAACTAGGTGCTACTAAGATTGACCTTTTAGAATCGAAGGTAATTTTTGTAGATGGTAGAACAAATGAACTCACCGCTAGAGAAACAGAACTTATAAGATATCTACTAGAAGCTAGTGGAGAGCCCGTATCCCGAGATGAGTTACTTGAAAAGGTATGGCGTTATGAATACAGTACTAATACTAGAACTGTAGATGTACACATTTCCAAGCTAAGAGCCAAAATTGAAAGTTTACCAGATGAACCTCGACACCTGATTACTCTTCATGGTGTAGGGTATCTCTTAAAAACCTATTAGAAACATTCTAATATAAAATTTCAATTTATCAATAATACTCTTTAGCAAATGACTATTGCAAGCGTAGAACAAAATCAACAAACCCTTTTGTTTGACTTTCAAGTAGTTCTTTTTGTGTCGGAATAGTAAGCCCACTCTCTATTGAAAAATTTGCCGAAAATCGACTTATAAATAAACGCTCAGGATAACTAAGTGCATTACGATAATTGGCGACCATCTGAAATTGTTCGACCGCTCGAAGCGAACCAAAAGCTCCAGCTGAGATGCCAATATAAGCAATTGGCATTGCTTGAAACGCATCTGGGAATGGTAAATAATCTACAAATATTTTTAAAATTCCAGGAAAGGATCCATTATACTCTGGGATAATAAATAGTAGTGCATCAGAGGCTAAAATAGGTGCTATAAAGCCCTCAACCTCTGGTATGTTTTCCCCATATGGGCCACCAACCACATGACTTAAGGGGAAGAATGACATTGAATATATTTGTGCATCAACTCCAAGGCCGACATATAGAGTTTGAACATACTCAGCCATTAATTGGCTTTTTGAGTTTGGTCTATCGGTACCAACAATTATTGCTAATTTGAACATATTATTTTTGCTAATCTCTTAATGTGTTACTCATTATCATGACCCGTAAATATTTAGATAATGCTTTAATTTTATTTTTTTTGAGGTACTTTGACTGGACATGTAACGAAGTTTACCAAATATCTCTCGTTCTTGCCATGCCCTATCAAAACGTCCTAAACACCAAAATATTCCTGAATAACTGTTCGGATCGCATCCATCTAAAGCATAACGATTATTAAGCTCTATTAAGACTTCTAATGCTTTTACATGTGAACCAGTCCACTCTATTATTTTTTTTCCCCATAACATACGCAAGTAATTGTGCATAACTCCTTGTGTACGGAGTTCGGTTTGTGCTGCATTCCAAATTTGGTCATGTGTTTGTGAATTAGCTAATTCCTCTAAGCTATATACATATTCTCTTGGATCTTGATCATGTTCATTCATTGTTTTCTTTGCCCAATCAGGAAGACTATCAAATTGGTCGTAATCTGGACGGTGATGTGCGAATTGAAAACCGACCTCTCTCCAAGTAATCAATTCATCGAGAAAGGATTCTACATAGCTATGGCCTCGAAAAAACCCACTATTTTTGCCCCCATTTGGTTCCGATTCTTCAATATTCCAACCCATGGGTTGCTTTGATAAGACCTTATCAACAATTTCATAAGAGCTTATTTTTCCAAAATGCAGCCATGGACTTAATCCACTCCCTCCCTGTCTATCTGGATGATTTCTATCATCTTCATATCGAGCTAATTTAAACTCAACAAAATGATTCATTATCTCTAACGCAGACGCTCTAGTACCAACTTTTTCTACTTTTTTTATCGTGTGATTTATAGGTAAGCTATCTAATAGAGTATCCAAATTATTAAGTAGATTTTCATCAAATGCATAACTTTCCTTAAAATTTGTGGGAAGAGTACATTGTCCCCAATTTTTCAAATTTACTAATGGCTCTTTAGCTGGAGGGTATTTCAGAGCTTCAACAATATATTTTTGCATTACTTTCCGAAATAGATATGCCGAATAAGGGTCTTTTTCAGAAACACCTAACGGAATAATTCCATTTGAATCAATTGTGATATATGGTACAGTGACATTATTTCCAACCCTTTCATTATATTTTCTAATTTTTAAGACAGGAAACTCATCACTGATAATTCCACAAGCATTTGATGCTAAGGTATAAATTAGACGTTCAGCATACCCTTTTTCTAGTTCTATATAAGGCACATACCGAACACCTTTAATGGATTTATTTGTGAAATAGAGGTAATGCTCCTTTATTCCTTCCAGAATAAAATGATGAAATCGCTCACAAACCCACGGATAATCCACATTTAGTACTTCATAGATAAGTAAGGGTTTTTTAAGATTATTCGCCACTGCGACCGCATATTCTAAAGCATAGTTATATTCTATCCTTCTATTAGCTTGCATCCAATATACCACATAATCCCCGTTTTTATTCCAATCATTGTTGTTACGTACGAACTTACGATAGCTATTAATATTTTTTACTATACTAGTTTTCATTATATGCTTTCATTATTTCAAATATGGATTATTGTCTAGACGCAATTTGATAACAAATTGACTATTTCTTTGATTGTAAAGTAGAATTTTGGCATGAATAGAGGTTTAAGCATTACTGAGCCATTTTTTTTGGTAATCTAGATAGTTCTATAAAAAAATTTTTTTCAATGATGCTTTAATATCTTCGTTTCATATACACTCTTCTTATAAAAAGTTTTAACCACAAAACTTGCTTTATCACTTTCACTGAATGTTTCTCGCTATAAATCAATGAATTTTCTGTACAAATAATTCATAAATCTCATTTAAACAGAAAAAATTATAGTTATTCATATAGTTCTGTTAAATAAGCGAATGATATCTTTTTCATTTTGTTCTTTTTTTCTTCATTCATTCTATCATAGCTACTAACCATCATTCTCATTCTAGGATTTCTTTTAAAAAAGTCTCTTTTGTTATCAATAAAGCCCCAAAATAATGCGTCCCAAATTTCACACCATGAATCTTTTTTATAGTTACTCATTTTCAAAATATAATTACTACCGCTTATATATGGTTTTGTTGACATCAGCCCTCCATCGGCAAATTGACTCATACCATACACGTTTGGAACCATAACCCAATCATAAGCATCAATAAACATTTCCATAAACCACTTGTATACATCATTCGGCCTAATTTCACACAATAACATAAAATTTCCCATTATCATTAATCTTTCGATATGATTACAATATGCTGAATTATTGATTTTTGTTATTGTATCATCGACAGGTTCTATCCCAGTAGTAGCATCATAAAATGAATTTGGTATTTTATTATTAAAACTCCAGAAATTTTTTGTCCTTTCCTCAGTTCCCTTTGAGTAATAGACTCCTCTTATAAATTCTCTCCAGCCAATAATTTGTCTAATAAACCCTTCGCATGAGTTTATTGGAATATTATTTTGATTGTAGAAGTCAATGGTTTTATTAACAACATATTTAACATCTAATATCCCAGAGTTTAAGAGTGGTGATAAAACACTGTGATTCAAGATTGAATTATTTTGCACAACTGCATCTTCATATGGACCAAATTCATGGAATCTATTTTTTAAGAACTCTTCAAACCATTTTTTTGATTCTTCAAAACAAGTTGGATAAATAAAGTCATTAACTAAACATCCGTAATTTTCACTAAAATACTTATCAATGTATTCAATAGCTTCATAAAAATATTTATCATTTTTCTGAAAATAAATTTTTGGAGGAATTTTATTCGCAGGATATTTTTCTCTATTGTGTATGTCATAAGTCCATTCGCCACCTTCTGGTTTATCATCACCCTGTATTAGGATATCAAATTTTTTTCTTTGATCTTTATAAAAAGATGTTTGATAAAATTTCTTCTTTTCCTTTTTAAAAAAACTATTTAGTTCATGTTTTTTAAGCAAAAAAGACTGATTTGATAGTACGTTTAGTTCTATATTTTTTTTAGCACAAGCATTTTTAATTTTTTTTTCTAGCCAATAATCGCATGGATCTATAATATTAATTTTAGTATAGTTATTGTCCAAATTATTTATAAAAAACTCAATTTTTGAATTCTCATCAAAGGCGTTTATATAATGAGTATCAATCCCATTTTTTATCAAATAATCTTGATATTTTTTCATACTTATTCTGTGGAATAATAATTTTTGTTTGTGAAACTTGTAATTATTAAAAAACAGAAATTCTTCTATAATATATGACTTTGAGTTTGACTCTAGAAAGGGCGAATCCTGAAAAAGTTGATTTGGAAAAATAATATTTATTAAGTTCATAGACTCTTGTACTTTTTTCATGTGTCGTATCTTTCCGATTAAAATTAGACATTAAATTCCTGACTCTTGGGTTATATCCAACATCTCGATTGTACATCTAATTTTCTTTATTACAGTGATTATGATATTCAATTAATTTGAATTGGAGAAACCGTAATATTAATTTTTCTGTTCTAGCCTATACAATAAAATTGTCTACAAAAAACTGAATATGCTAATGTTATACTAAGTAAACCTCGCGGTGTTCGAGAATATTTATTTCGGATAAATTTGAATCAAGTTGTTTTCTGCAATTAGCTATCACACAAATAAAAACATTTTTAATGTTTATAATTCCGTAAAAGTAATACTTTTGCTGCTTTTAACAGTTAGATTATAGGTTTTGCATTAGTGCTAATATGAAAGTTAAATTAGATTATTACACAGAATTTTATTTGATGATAAAAAAATAAAAATAAATCTTTATCACTCTCTCACAAAATAAAAGGTTATGGAACCAGATTGTGAAATCTGTTTTTTATCGAGTGGCAATTTTTCAAATCTCCAACCTCTTAATGCTTTAAATATTTCAATCTCAAACTCAGGTTTCATATCATGAAGTCTTTTGATTATTCCAATTGTACCATTTGGATTTACTTCGAATTGTACAGTAATTGAGCCTTCAATATTTAATACATTTGAAGGCATTACCTGTATTATTGGTTTTCTAGGTAAATTAGTATCCCAAGAAATTAAATATGTTTGAACCGTCTCTTCTTTATCTTCATTTATTTTCGGTAGGTTACTTTCTATAATTTTAACGGTATTTCTTATCTGTTTTTTTAAAATATTATCGATTCTAATTACATTACCACTAATCCTAAATCTAGCATTATTAGAGGATCCAAGCGATGCCCAGACTGATTGATCAGTGGTACTAACATTCATTAAAACAGTATCCGGAGTCAATTTTCTTATATTAAAATTATATTTGAATCTATCTTTATCAACCAAAAAAGTCGTACTTCCAGAGCTCTTTAACACTGTATCCATGGGAAATTCAAATGTAAGAGTGAAAATGCCTTCGAACAAACTATCCGAATAACTACCAGCCACTAACAAGAACTTGAAGTCAGTTTTATTTTCTTGCATTTCCAAGAACGAGTCTTGGGATGGCAATATCATATGATACTCATCAAATTCATCAAATAGATGAAGCATATTATTTTCTACAGTATCAATTATACCTCTATCATTATAATTTATTTCATATATAGCTTTTAAGTATTCTTTATCAGGAAATTGATTTATTTCAATATCAAAGATCTCATCAAAAACATTTATATATAATCGATCATTACTTTCTTGTGCTGATATAGACACTGAATGAACATAAATAATAAATAATAAAATAGGCTTGAGATATGTAAGCATTTTGGCTAACAGATAAATTATACATTTTTCAATCTTGAGTGACTCTATCTTCATGAATTTCATAAAAATTATATTTCTGAATTCCTTTCAATAAATTAATACAATTGGTGGCAGATTTAATTGCATCTAATTCAGATTTCAAACTAGCTGTAAAATCATACTCAAATTCATCAATCAAGTAATTTAACTTCACAAGATCGTTATATAAGTGTCTTGAGTGTTGATAAATTTGCATGAATGAGTTAGAAATGTCACTACTTTCTGTAAATGGAGTAGTATACTGCTTAGTTATTTCTAAATTAAAAAGATTTAATTCATCAAATATTCTATATATATCTTCATAACATTCTTCTTTGTTATCATTTATTGCTAAAATCAATACTATACTATACAAATAAATTAATTGATAAATATATATTTCATTCTTTAAAATACTAAGATGTGTAACGAAATCAACTATCTTTGAATGTTTTATTATTATATCAAAAATATCAGAAATTATTTTCTTTTTCAATTCTAAATTTACAACTAATCTTTCAATATTTTGAAACGATGATTTAAAAATAATTATTATTTTATTTTCATATTTATGAATCAGCTTTTTTATATCTTTCGGATGTTCAAGTAAGTCGCTAATATGTATAAATTCATCAGGATTATTTGACTTAGATGCTAGATCAAGGCCTGTTTTTTCTGAATACTTTAGCAGCGCTTTTTCTATAGCTTTTTTCTCTTCTATTTCTCTTTGGGTTACTGCTTGAATAAGGTTTGACCATTCATCTAATACACATTCAAATAGGTCTTTTAACAAAAATAATTCAATTTCAGATAATTCAAATTCCCATCTTCTCTTTCTGTTTATATCATTTAAGATAATGACGCGGCTGTCCCAGTTAAATTCTATAAGCTGATTCTTAAATCTTTCAACTAATTCAATCATTCTAAATCGAACCCAATCATTCTCAAGATTGGAGTAAAAACTAACAACCTTAATTTGATTAGTAGTTTTGTTAGAATATATAGCACAAAAACTTTTCAATATAATTACTGATGTTTGTTCACCTCTAGTCGGTTCAAATAACTTCCAAGGTGATTTTGAAAAGTAGCCACCTGACAGTTCATCTATAACCTCTTTACTCATTAAGATATTTTTGTCCTTATATTCATTATTTAATGAATCAATAATGGAAGACCAATTTATATCTTGGTATAATTCATTTTCTGAGGATGCCGATTCATGTATGCTCATATGATTAAAAAATACTTATATCCGTTTGGATTTTACTCCAAATAAATTAAAAATTTAGCAAACTAAATGTTAGTTTGAATTCTATTTACAATAAATGACATTACATAATGATGACAATTTTGAAATTAATTATTTTTATTAATGTTTAGGTTTATAGGTTTACTAATTTTATCATCAATATTTTCCAATTGTTCATCTACTGATTTATTAAGAGACAATATTATGGTGAACGATCTAGGCAGTAATGGTGATATTGTATTACTAGGTTTAGAGAGATATGATCGAGATTTAAGTTATGGATCTATAAAGTATTACTTACGAACCGAATTAAACAATAAATTATATGATATTGAATTGGATAGCTCAAATGTTGATACCGTCTTACTAGACTCATCACTAGTTAAACATTCACTCTTAATCGAAGCAAATTATAGAGATATCGGATTACGCCAATTTAAAAGTGCATATGTTGACGGTGAATTAACGAATGAAGTCAGCTCTATAGTAAAGAGTGTCTCTGAATGCAGTAAATTTTCACTTAACTGTAAATATGAGGTACAATTAGAGATTTATGTACCAACTGTTGACCTGTTAAAATTCAGTTCAACAGGTTTTGAATTGGATATGAGGACTGACTCAACCTCAATGGCCTTTAGCCAAGTTAACCTGCTGATTTTTTCTGAACAAGTTAATGAGCAAATTATAAATTCAAGATTTTATGAATTTTTTATGATTTGGAATAAAAAATAAAATTTCATTAGTATGAAAAAATATATAGAATATTTCATTATAGCTTTTATAATATTTTTGATAATATATTATGGTAGAGGTTGATAATATAAGAGTAAACAGTAAACTTTTATTTTAAAAAACTTAATGCTTCAGATCATTATTATACATAAATCCATATGATAATTGGAATAGTTGGAGATGCTGAACGAGCGGTAGCATGGGAACGTCATTTACGTCCACATAACATTGTACGACAAGTCGTATTAGCGCCGCATATACATGATCTAAATCGGGTCGATGCATGCTTTATTTTGGACACTACCCCCAATCGTACAGAGCATCTACTCGACGCCCTTAAAGAAGGCATCCCCTGCTTTTTTATCAGCGATTTCATTATTCCATCAAAAGAACTTGAGCGCATTCACCAAACTAGTAAAGAAGCGGGTGTTGAGGTTCAACTAGCCCACTGGCCTACACTCTCTCCTTCGACCCAATGGATGAAAGATAAAATCAGCAAACCGCAATTTATACAAATTCAAAAGAACTTGATAAGGTCCAAAATAGCTCCTTTTAGCCCAACTTTTATCAATGCCTGGACCGATGAACTAGCTCTATGTTTAAAATGGATAGATAGCGGAATACATCTTATTGAAGTGAAACAGAGTCACTTATTACCCGACCAACCACAAGCTATTCACCTGCTAATACGTTTCGACAGTGGTGCATCTGCTTCCATTCAAATACAGGTTAGTTCAACTATTGAGCAACACAGTAGATACATAGCTACAAATAAATCCTTCATAGAGTGTTTGGTCTCTAAACAAGAACTCAAGTATAGTTTTTTAGATGCCCAAGAAAGACTTTTATTTGAATCAAAAAAATTCGATTCTACCAAAATAGCTGAAAAATCAGCCCTTCATTTTTTAAAGAATGTTCAATTAAAAAAAGAGGTAGTTTATTCTGCCTATGATGCTCTCCGCTTTTCAATTAATTTAGAAAAAATTAAATCTAAGCTATTATAGATTAATCTAAATAGATCATTTCAATTAATTCTACGTATGTTGTAGAAATAACTTGGCGTTTTACACTCATTTTTGGGGTTAATTCACCCCGGCTTATCGATAAAGGTTCTGGTAAGAATTGATATTTTTTAATTTGTTCCCAAGGTGGAAGATTCTCATTTACCTTATCCACTTCCTGCTGGATTATAGTTAATATTAGGGGATTCTGTTTAAAATCGCTCGAATCTATCTTAATTTTTTTCTGATTTAAATGCTCTTGAATTCTAGCAAAATCTGGATATAATAAAGCGCTGCAAAACTTACGTTCTATCCCAACTACAACGGCTTGATCAATATATGGGCTTTTAGTTAGACTGTTTTCTATCGGTTGTGGAGCCACATACTTCCCAGTAGAGAGCTTAAATAAGTCTTTCTTTCTATCAGTAATGAAGAGCCATCCATCGGAGTCTAAATATCCAATATCACCAGTACAAAACCATCCATCTTCGGTCATAACTTCTTTTGTCCAATCTGATTTACCAAAATAACCCTGCATAATATTGGGCCCTATTGCTTGTACTTCACCATCTTCTGCAATACGGATATCAACTCCTGTTATAGGTAAACCGGCTGACCCAATACGTATTTTCTCTGGCAAACTTGTGGTCAGAATGGGAGAGGTTTCTGTGAGTCCATATCCAATGGTACATTTAATCCCAATACCATTAAAAAATCTCATAATAGTAGGATGAAGAGCGGCACCTGCAGATATGGTTCCTTCAATCTTTCCGCCTAAACCTTCTCTAATTTTTTTATAAACTAAGGTATCAGCAATAATCCATTTAATTTTTTCAAAGCCCTTCGATGGTAATTCTGGATCAAAATGCTCCGCCATTTTTAAAGCCCAATAATAAAGTTGCTTCTTTGCACCTGATAATTCCTGTCCCTTTGATTTTAGACCTGTGTGAATTTTTTCGAGTAAACGAGGTACCGTAGCAAAAAAGATGGGCTGAATCTGCTGCATATCCTCTTTAATTACCGCTATATCATCGACATAATATATAGTCGCTCCAGCACCAGTATATAAGTAAGCTCCAATTCGTTCGATCATATGAGCTAGTGGTAGATAGGACAATACAGCATATGAATCATTTTTGGGTATAAATGGTAATCTTTCCAATGATGAAATAGTATTAGAAACAAGATTATGGTGGCTCAACATTACCCCTTTTGGAACACCTGTTGTACCAGAGGTATAATTTATATTGGCTAAGTCTTGAGCAGTAATACTGGAACGTATGGATTCAAACAATTTAGGTCTTTCTTCGTATATTTTTTTACCTAGATCAAGAAGTGAATCAAAACTCATGTATTGCTGTACATCATCATTTCTAAGCTGCTCTTCCATAAATATAATTTTTCTAAGAGTAGTGACTTCCGATAATTGTTCTGAGAGCCCTTCAAACATTTCCTTGGTAGAAACAAAATGCACCACGGTTCTCGAATCATTCAAAATATAGACAATTTGATCAGTAGGTTGCGTGGTATAAATAGCTACATTAACGGCCCCAATGGATAATATAGCTTGGTCACAAATTACCCATTGTGAACTATTTGGTGAATGAATAGAAACCGCATCGCCTTTCTTAACGCCAAGAGAATATAATCCAAGGGATAAGTATCGTACCTGTTGTTTAAACTCTTGAACACTCAATGAGATCCAATTACCTTCTCTTTTGGTAGCACATGCTATTCCTGATATATTTTTTTCAAGATTTTGCTCAAAAAGTACCGGCACAGTAGTTGCTGACTTATTCATAGCTCTGACATTTAATACATTTTTTAAACAACCTTTAGATGTATTCTTAGATACTGTAATTAAATCATAAGACTTCAAATATTCACTTCTTATACATCAAAAGTATCATTATTCATTTATAAGGCAAAAATATACAATAAATAATGCTTATCCCTATATTTCAACAAAAGAAAACAAACCACAACCATCTCAACTATCATCTGATGTACATAGAACCTGGCTTAGAAGAACTTGTACAAAATTTACTTGGTTCAGTAAAACCCAATATGGCTACGATGATGGGTATAGAATTTTTAAAACTAACAAAGGATGAGTGCATAGCAACCATGCCTGTAAATGAAGCTACTGTACAACCCTTTCGAATACTGCATGGTGGTGCATCGGTTGCTTTAGCTGAAACACTTGCCTCAGTAGGTGCTTGGTTACATTTACCTGAGCATAAAACAGCTGTTGGAGTCGAAATCAACGCCAATCACCATCGACCTGTTATGGAAGGTGGTAAGGTATCGGCTATCGCTACTCCCCTCCAAGTTGGGCGGAATATTCAAGTTTGGGAAATCAAAATAATCGATCAAAAAGAGAGACTAATCTGCACGTCCCGTTGTACTATTTCCGTTATCGATCGGCCCAAGAAAGATGCTTAGGAAACACACCTAAGCCATGTTTTTGACTTAATTTAATAACACCATCTTCAAAACCCAAGCCTTCAAAGGGATCGTTTGCCAACAAGAAATGACCATCTAAATCTACCCAATCGGCTAATGGAGCTAATTGAGTAGCAGCTGCTATACCACATGAACTTTCGGTCATACAACCAATCATCACTTTCAATCCAAGTGATTTAGCTACCTTGGCCATTAGATATCCCTCCCGAATACCCGTACACTTCATGAGCTTAATATTAACCCCATGAAAATAATTTTTAAGTTCGAAAAGATCTGAAAGGCGTTGTACGGCTTCATCAGCAATAGTGGGTAGAGGCGAATGTTGGCTAAGCCATTCCATGTCCATGGTACTTTCTTTTGGCATGGGCTGTTCTACGTACACAACACCGCGTTCCTTGAGCCAATATATCTCCTCAAGGGCCTCTTCTTTTTGTGTCCATCCTTGATTTACATCAACACTTATTGGCTTATCCGTGTAGTTACGAATTAAATCAATCATTTGGCGATCATGGTCTCCTCCTAATTTTACCTTTATTAATCCAAAAGGATCAGTATTTGGGAGTAAAGTATGAACCTCTTCCAAGGGTTGTAATCCAATAGTATATGAACTCTGTGGTGCATCCGCAGGGTTAAGCCCAAAAAGTTGATGTACTGGGATCCCCAAACGCTTGGCGTGTAAATCATGCAGAGCTATATCTATCGCAGCTTTTGCAGATGTATTACCTAATCTATGTGATTGAACATAACTCAAGACCTTCTCTAAATCACTTGGCTCAGTTACCCAGGAAAAATCTAGACTAGAATAGAATGACTCAGCTGTTTGTACAGATTCACCAAGATAAGGTGGCATAGCAGCTTCGCCATAGCCAACATGATTACCCCATTGTAGCTGAACGAAACTTATTGGGGTGTGAGTGCGTGAGTTGTATGCTATAGTAAAGGTTTGCGCTAGAGGCAGGTGATGAGATTGAAAGCGTAGCTTAAGTTCTGCCATAACATAACTAAATTTAAAGCGGAGAGGGAGGGATTCGAACCCTCGTTACGTGTTTCCACATAAACTCCCTTAGCAGGGGAGCGCTTTCAGCCACTCAGCCACCTCTCCATTAAATACAATGCATTTTAAAGGACTGAAAAATATACGGCAGTTCAAGCCCTCACGCAATGCGAACTGTGGTTATTTTTTATTTTCTAGAATATAAATTTGCCCTAGGTTTCTTCCCTGTTGGGCATAATCAAGCCCATAGCCTAATACAAATGCATTGGGGATCTCAAAACCCACATAATCCAAGGACACAGAATGTACCATTGCCTCTTTTTTGTGTAATAAGGTGATAACAGCCAATGAGGTGGGCTTATACGCCTTCATTTGATCAAGCATATAATTCATCGAAAGACCAGTGTCAACAATATCCTCTACCAAAATAATGTGTCGTCCTTCGAGTCTAGCATCCACTTTTTTAAGGGTAGTAACATTACCAGAAGAGACTTTTTGGTCACCATAACTACTTAACTTAACGAAGTCTACCTCGCAAGGTATTTGTACATGACGCAAGAGATCGGCAAGAAATATAAAGGATCCATTGAGAACCCCAATAAAAATTGGATTTAAATCCTTGTAATCTTTATCCAACTGCTTTCCCATAAGAGAAATGCGAGCGTCAATTTGTTCCCGACTAATAAATGGGACAAAATGCTCATCTTTTACAACGATACTTTCCGGGGTAAACATAGGCAACGGTATTTTATCAAGACTCGTGTGATTCAATTCGTAAGATTTGTTGCGTCTCTTGGGTACACTTATAATCTTCTGATGGAGATCCTACAGGTTTTGTTTCGTTAGTATTTTGAGGAGGATATAGTACAGCAATTATTTTATTGTTGCCATCTTCAATCACTAAATAGCGTGATTTTACATGTCTAGGCACTTTTCGGTTCACTAAAAAATCAGATATTTTCATATGTCCTTTCATCCCCAATGGCCTGAAACGATCCCCAGGCACCCAAGCACGGAGCTTTAAAGGCCATTGGACCGCTTGCACATCAACACATAGCTCATTTCGATTCGATAGATCTCCCATCTCCTGATCTAAAACTTCCAGTCTCAAGCTGTACTCGGAATGGGCTAAAGGCAAGGAATCTTGGTCAAATTCAAGCATAAGTTCATGCTCCTTGGGCTTGCTAAATTCCTCTACGGGTGCAATCCTCAAGTATTCTCGATCAGTATAGACCACCAACGTATCAGAAATCGAAACCATCGATCCCGTTTCCGCTTCCAAAAGTTGTACAAGGTGAACCAACATACCTGCCGAAAGATGTTCACCCACGTGATAGCTAGGATGATCTTCAATAAAAGCTTTTATCACATCTTGCTGCATCATCTTTGGACACATCTTCAAATCCGGGATAGAAATGAATTGATTATCTTCTTTTTTTCGGGTTGAAGAGTACTGTACAAACCAGTGATCTCGATACTGATCAAGAAGGTCTGCATAGGCTTGCATACCTAATATATTCCTTTCCCAGCCTGGAAAATGTGCATCTAATTCCGGCTTCCAACGATTGCGTATCCAATTTCTATTGTACTTGTTTTCCTTATTGGAGATGTCTTCACGAAATGGAACGGCCTTTGAAGAGGCATAAGCCTCAATTTTCTGTTTACTAATGCTTAGCCATGGACGAAACAGTAAACGCTGCGCATCCCAGCTTTTCATTCCATTCCAGGTGTGTGGGGAACTCGAACGAAAAATCTTCTGTACTAGGGTTTCGACCTGATCGTCCATATGGTGAGCTAAGACGACAGCATCACAATGCTCCTCTATTCGCATAGCCTCAAAATACTCATAGCGCAATTTTCGAGCCCATGCTTGTAGATTGCCCGCCTCTTCTGAGTAATTAACGGAGAAACAGGCGGCTTCAAAGCCATAAAATTCACTTATGTGCTCGACCAATTCTTGATCTGCATCACTGTCTTGTCCTCGAAGGCCATAATTAAGATGGACCACGAATACCTGTTGATCCAAGTCCTTTAAGGCCGTTAGTAAGGCCATGGAATCCAGTCCACCACTTACTCCTAGCAATAGTTTTTTAGTCCATAAATCATGGTCTTTAAGGCTCTTTTCAAGCTTTTCTACCAGCTGAATAGTAGAGTCTTTATTCGGGCTGAATTCGGATTTGCTCATACGTAAAAGTATTGACTTCCATCTCCTTATCCAAGACTTGCAAGAACCCACGAGCGTCCACTCCCAAACATTTTACCGATTCTCCCTCAGGGCTGGGATTACCCAATCGAACAAGTTTAACCCACCTTCCATAACCCATAAGATACGTGTTAACTTGGCGAGCAAGGCTTGCTGGATCGTGTTCCCATAGCTCATAAAACCGCTTGAAATGCAGTAAAAAATCCAATAATAACTGCGTTTTTGACCAAGTCTCTAGTGCAGATGTGTGATGCTTATTTTTTAGGGTTTGTGGTTCGTCTCTCGCGGTTGGCTCACCGGTTAACTCTGTACTTTGATTCAAATAATGTCTAAGGTTTTGTCTTTTTAAGTACTGTTCTTGAGACCTTCCTTGAAGCGCTAAAGAAGTAGCCACTTCGCTGAGTTCCGTAGGGAAATTTAGCTCATTAACGTTCCAACCTATACCTAAGATGGTTGATTGAAGTCGGCTTCCTTGATAGGTATTCTCTGTTAAAACACCGGCTAATTTCTTGTTGTTAATCAACACGTCATTAGGCCATTTAATCGAAAGACCGCTCAAACCTGTTGCTTGTAACACAGTAAGAATACTTAAGGTAGGGATGAAGGTGAGTAGATTTAGAAATTCGTCTCTGCTAGGCTGCAAATAGATACTTAGATGTAAATTGTGCGAGCTCGTACTAAACCAATGTTTTTGAGCTTGCCCCCTACCCTTTAGCTGCTCATGTGCAAGTACTATACTGCCATGATGGAGTTCATGGGCATGAATCTTAGCATAGCTATTTGTGGAGTCAATCTTGTCTAATTCGACAAGATGACTCCCTAACCAATCTGTTTTAAGAAATGCTTTTAATACTTTTGTTTGAATCAAATGAATTTATTTTCCTATAATTACAACCGAATCCTCAGTGCGAAAATCATTAGGAATATACTCATCTGCTGCATAATCATTTTCCCAAACCTGATCGTCGGTTAAATACTTAAATCGGAAGGTACTCTCTGGTTTTAAGCGGTATGGAAATGCTTCCTAAAAGCCTTGTAGACCTCACTTCGATCTCTAGCCGTACAGGCATCGTTGGCAAATGCTTCAAAGGTGCTCATTTCAAATTCGCGTATCCAACCTTTTACCTTCAACAACGAAGATGGCTTCATACTCAGCTCACGTAGACCTAAACCAATCAAGCCGCTTACTCCTAATAAGTCACTAGCTAGTTCACCACAGACCGAGACCTCAATATCATGGGTTTTTGCAGCCGTCACGATATCTCGAATCAGTAACCAGATTGCTGGATGATCATGTTGGAACAACCCCCCTACCTGATCATTAGTCCGATCCACGGCTAAGGTATATTGGGTTAGATCATTGGTTCCAATACTAAAAAAATCAGCTTCTTTAGCAAAGGTATCTGCCATGATAGCAACGGCCGGCACTTCAACCATAATACCAATAGGTATATTGTTGTCTATTGGGTGCCTAGACCGGGCTAATTCATTTTGCACCTTCTCAACTACTTCTTTTAAACTAGAAATTTCATCGACGTTGGTCACCATGGGTGCTAGAATTTTGATTCTAGATGGATAGTCACCGGCACACTTTAAAATTGACCTGAGTTGGCTGTGTAGCATATCGTGCTCGTCTAACAACATTCGAATACCTCTCCAACCAAGAAAGGGGTTCGATTCATCTGGAGTAAGTACGTGAATTTTATCCCCACCTACATCAAACAAACGAATAACCACAGGACCCGTACTATCTTCTAACAATCTCCGGTAATAGACATCTTGTTCTTTTTCACTTTTATGGGTTATGCCGCCATATAATAGTGCCTCCGTGCGAACCAATCCGATCCCTTCGGCTCTAATCTTGGTGGCTAAATCCAATTCCTGGATAAATTCAATATTGGCATGAAGACTAACTCGGTTTCCGTCTTTAGTTTGTCCTGGGGAGGTCGAGGGTTTAATTCTCTGCCTTTCCTTTTTAGCTACTTCAATGATGTATTGGTAATGCTGTATCGTTGGTTCATCCGGATTGGTAATAAATAAACCTTCTGCTCCATCTATAATTCCTACCCCATCTAAGGTATGATAATCCAAAAATCTACCCACTTGAACCAAACAAGGAATCTCCAAGGATTGCGCAACGATAGCCGCATGCGCCGTTAGCCCTCCCTTTTCAAGTATAATACCCTTAATGTTCGAATCTACTAAGGATACCACATCTGTAGGAGACAATTCCTTGGCTACTACAATTGAGCCTATTGGAACTTGTTTTTGAGATGATTCTCCAATTACCCACTCTACTAAACGTTCTCTGATAGTAACCAAATCAATAATGCGCTGCTTAAACATATTCGACGCGCTATCTCTAAGTCGTTCAATGTATTTACTGTATGTGTGGTGAACAGCAAGGGCGGCACTGTGCTGTTCTTTCTTAATTTGAGATACAATTTCTTCTTTTATCTGCTCATCTTGAAGTATGAGCGCTTGTGCTTGAATTATTTCAGACGCCGTCCCTTTTAATTTTTTTAGCAAGGTCTGCAATTCGAGCTCATACTCCTGAGCAGCACTTAGATAACGAGCTACCTCAACATGAATCTGATCATCAGATATGTTTGCTAGATCAAGATCAGGAGAATGGCTATGGATGATATGAATGGGACCAACCGCTGAACCTTCTGAAGCTGTAAGTCCTTCATATTTATTCATCCTTCATTCCGAATTTATCCTCTATAAGTTGCTCGATGGCAGCTAGACATTCTTTTTCATCTGGACCATCTACCTCAAGCTCCATTTTGGCCCCGCATTCAGCCGCTAAGGTCATGACCCCTAAAATACTTTTTCCGTTCACTCTATATCCGTACATATGGATGAAGAAATCCGAGGAAAAGCTGCTTGCTAGTTTTACCAAGGCAGCTGAAGGACGAGCATGAAGTCCTGAAGAGTTTTTTATGGTGACCTCTTTTCTAATCATAACCGGAATATAGCATAATAGAGCAAATAAACTACATGAAAGTATGGGACTCAATAATTTAGGCCCTCTAAAAAGGAAGCAGATTAAATAAAATTGAAGCTCAACCTTTTAGCTATTCTTTTGTACCTTAGAAGTGTCTGTAAACATTTTTCAACCACTAACTCGTCATTTTTTTGTTCATTATTGACGGGTTAATCAAATTAACATTGTTACCTATGTCTGTAAGTGAAGAGGAAGTACATTACATAGCGGGTCTAGCCAAACTTCAGCTCAGTAAAGATGAAGTAAAAATACTTTCAAGAGACATGAATAGCATCTTAAGCTATATGGAACTTCTTAACAAGTTAGACACCTCTGATGTTGAGCCACTTGAGCATGTTATCACCCTTGAGACGGACTACCGAAAAGATATAGCCCAAAAGGCTCTAGATCATGAAAAAGCTTTACAAAATGCTCCAGATGCCGACTCAGATTACTTCCGTGTACCAAAAGTTATTGAATAAAGAATGATGTCTTTTACCCGTAATCAGCACATAATTGCCCTAACTCTTCTTTTTTTCATCCCACTTATACTTTTCTTTCCTTCAACCATTGGTGGCAAAGAGATGCAACGGCACGACATTACACAGTGGAGAGCGGGTGCCGAGTCCATCATCGAATATCGTGAGACCTTTGATGAAGAACCTCTTTGGTCCAAAAATATGTTTGGGGGCATGCCTTCCTTTGTTATTTCAACCGCCCGTCAGGTACCTCACTTAGATACTCTAGTAAAACCCTTATTTAGCAAATGGTACCCAGCCTTCGAATATTGGGTCTTATTAGTTGGAATGTATGTATTCTTGGTTCTTATGGGCTTTCGACCATGGATTGCTATAACTGGAAGTGTAATCTATGGGTTAACGACCTACTTCCCGATCATTATTATGGCAGGTCATACTTCAAAATTCTTTGCGCTAGCCTTGGCTCCTTGGATGTTGGTAGGTTATTGGCTCATTACGCGGCAAGAGAGGTTTTGGTTAGGTCTTTTGGTTTTTTCCATCGCAGTAAGCCTTGAATTTCGAGCTGGTCATCCTCAGATAAGCTATTACTTTTTGTTTGTTCTGTTATTTGTCTGGTTGTTTGATCTCTATACAGGAATAAAAGATGGACATTCAAAAAAATGGGGACTACTCACCACTGTTTTACTGATTGGTGGTCTTATTGGAATAGCTGGAAATGCCGAAAAATTATTACCTCTGCAGGAATATGCTCAATACAGTATCCGTGGGGGATCAGACATTAGCAAAACCTCAGGTCTGGACCAATCCTATGCGTTTGCATGGTCACAAGGCATCAAAGAAAGTATAACCCTCATTCTACCCAATGCCTTTGGCGGATCTTCTCCCGATTATTGGGGACCCAAGTCGGTAACTAGTGGACCACATTATCTAGGCTTTTTAGTACTTCCTTTAATGATTTTAGGTTTATTGAGACGTAAATCTAACCTGCCATTTGCCTTCCTATTGGTTGGGGTGCTTGCCCTCTTATTTTCTTGGGGTGAGAATATGCTTCTTCTCAATGATCTGGCCTTCAAACTGATACCCTTTTTCGATAAATTCAGAGCACCTGAGACCTGGCTGGTGATTACCTCTTTTAGTTCGGCGGTATTAGTGGCTTATGGCTTAGATAGCTTACCTGAGTATAAACCAGAAAAATTTCAATGGACTTCTATCCGAACACCTCTCCTGATTATTGCGGGGGTATTTACCTTCAGTTTTGTAATATACTTCAGTCTTGAGTATTCCAATCCGCGTGAAACTACTCAAATCGCCAATCAAATTGCTGCTCAGAATCAGGTGAATCCTTCTAATCCTCAAGTTAGAAGCCAAGCCAATTCATTTATACAACAACGATTAGTTCCCCAAAGGAAAGAACTAGCTCGGGATGAATTTATACGGTATGGATTACTCACCTTCCTATTGATAGTAATCCTTTACCTTTATCTGAGCGGGAAAACATCTTATACCATAGTACTACTGGCTTTGTTCGCTCTTCAGAGTTTTGACTTACTCCAAGTTGGTGATCGATTTATACCCGATTCTGGTTTCACCCGATTAAATCCGTACGATGGTACATTTCTAGAACGGCAGGCGAGGCCCCTTGACCGTTACATTCAAGAAAACATCTTTGATGAATCAGGAGTTTACGAACATCGAGTACTACCCTTGTTGGATAATCCCTTTAGCAACGCCATACCCTCGTATTTTTATCCGAGTATTGGCGGATACAGCGGTGCAAAACTGAGTCTTTTTCAGGATGTCTTTATGTCTGAAAATGCCGCGCTTTTCGACGGACCCCTTGGAATAAATTTAGATCTATTGGCCCTATTCAATACCAAATATATTACCTATGGGGGGCCACTAAATTTACCTGGAGTTAAACTAGCTTATTCATCGGAACAAGGTAACGTATATGAGCTCGAAAATGTATTACCAAAAGCATTTTTTGTGGATTCCATACGAGTGGTGCCCGATGGCCCAAGTGCGTTTGAATATTTAAAAAATTCTGGAAGAATAGATTTTTCAACCACAGCTCTGGTAGAAGAATCTCATGGGGAAGCACTGGCCCAGCCCCTGGCTGATTCCGCTTCTTCCTTGACCATAACCCACTACACGGGAGCCGAATTAGAAGCCAAACTCCAGAAAAGTGAATCAGGTTTTTTAGTAATCAATGAAATCTACTACCCAGCCGGTTGGAAGGCCTTTTTAAATGGTGAAGAAGTACCTATCCATAGAACCAATTATTTTCTTCGAGGAATTCAAATACCTCCTGGAGAATATACCTTAACACTCAATTTTCGTCCAGACTCTTTCACCAGAGGCATTCAACTTTCTTGGATGGCTCTAGCCATTCAAATACTTATTGGTTTATGGGTTGGGATAAGCTGGTTTCGAACGAAATCATAGATAATGAAGCCAAAACCAAAAGTATTGGTCGTCACTTATTATTGGTATCCTTTCGCAGGTGTAGGTAGTTACCGGGTTTCTAGATTTGTGAAGTACTTGCAAAAAATGGGTTGGGAGGTGGTCATTCTGACAGCTGAAAAAGCTTCTTCTTCACAACTTAGCGAACCCGATCACCCGCTCTTGGATGCACTCAAGGTTTACAGAACACCCATCATTGAGCCCACACAGTGGCTAAGCCCTAGAACGCATAAAGTAAAAAAGAGCCAAAGTATCACGCATAATCCAGGAATATTTTATTCTAAAAATAAGACTCTTATTTCAAGGATAGCGGTTTGGTTGAGGAGAAACTGGTTAATACCAGACGCCAAATTGAGTTGGAAATGGTTTGCCGTACCGGCAGGAAAAAAAATTATTAGGCGGGAAAAACCTGATGTCATTTTTTCCACTTCTCCACCCCCTACCACCCATCGAATTGCCGAATCACTTGCCAAATGGAGCGGCTTAGCATGGCATGCCGATTTTAGAGATCCTTGGACAAACATATACTATTACGACGATTTCCCACTGGGGGTAAAAGCTGATCAAAAAAACCGCAAAATGGAGGTCAAGGTTCTTGAAAATGCATATTCCATCTCAGTGGTTAATCATGGTTTTTTTAGTGAGCTCAGCACAGATCAGACTGCTAAGATTAGGCGCATTACTAATGGATATGACCCCGATCATATTCAACCCGAAAGAACACATCCCCCTAAAAACGAGAAGTTCACGATTCGATATTTTGGAAGCCTAAAAATCAATCAACGTCCCTCTTCCTTTATCGATGCTTTAAAGAAATTGGAGGCTGAACAGCCAGAGATTGCTGAACAGATGCGGTTTGAATTTTACGGTAGTCTAGACGCTGCATTAACTCTGGAGTTTAGTTCCGGCTTAGCTCGCATTGAGTTTAAACCCTTCGGATTCATTAAGCATGACGAAATGCTCAAATTATTACCAAAAAGCGACCTCCTGTTGATGTCTATTGGGCAATCCAAGAATAGTTTTTATGCTCTTTCCACAAAAGTTTTTGAGTATATGGTATCCGGATCAAAGGTTTTGGGTATTGGCCCCACAAAGGGCGCTGCTGCTGAGGTGGTTAGAGATACGGGAATTGGTTCCTTTTATGAACGTGAAGATACCGAGGGGGTATCTGCTTTCTTAATGAATCAGTTTCAAGCCTTTAAAGAGGATAACAGTCAAAAAAATAGCCTAGGGAAAGCCGTTCAAACATACAGTTTTAAATCACTAACCGCTGACTTAGACAGTCAACTACGGGCACTAATTTCCTAGTGCATCACGCTTCTTTTTTCCAGATATAGTAGTCGGAATAGAACTTATTTCCTCCAAATAGGCTGGAATTTTATACGGCTCTAAGAAGGCTCTTAAGAATTCAATCAGTGCTTCTTTGTGTAAACTCCGATAAGGCTCCATTACTACATATGCCTTTATTTGTTCGCCTAATAGCCTGTTAGAGAATGCGATACATAACGAGTCTGAAACGTCTGGATGTTGATTGATCACATCTTCAATCTCTTGAGGAAATACCTTTTTTCCTCCCACATTAATGATATCGTCGTTTCGACCTTTTAACTGAACAAAACCTTCTGTTGTAATTACAGCTAAATCTCCGGTCCTAAACCAACCATTTGTCATGGAATGCTTCGTGAGGTTATCATCCTTCCAATAACCAGGAGTTTGCACACTTCCCCTAACCACAATTTCTCCTAGATTGCCCTGAGGCAAAAGTTGTCCCGATTCGCTCATGATGCCAATTTCAACATTAGGACTAGAACGCCCCAATGTATGGAGGTAATCACGGTCCTGATGAAACTCAATAAAAATATTGGCCGCTACTTCTGTGAGCCCATAATGCATACAAAGTTTGGTATTGGGGAGTCTTTCGATAAGCTCACCTTTTAGCTCTAGATCCATAGGCATACTACCAAATTCGATGTATGACAGATTCGATAAACTGGAATCATATGTATTTTTTGTAAGCTTTTTTATGACTTCCAATCCTGAAGGAACCATACATATTCCAGTGGCCCCTAATGCTATCGCCTCAACGATTTTTTTGGGATACATGAATCCTTGAATCAAATGGACAGACGCACCTAACATCAAATTCGTCCGCAATCTTCTAAGCCCAAAAGCATGATGGAGTGGCAAAGGAATAATCTCTGAGTCCTCTGAAGTATTACCTATGAATGCATTCGAATTAGTGGCTCCCGCCCAAATATTCTCGTGTGTGAGAAGCACTCCTTTTTTTTGGCCTGTAGTTCCAGTAGTAAACAAAAGATCGGCAACTTCATCGGAGTTAGGATACTGAACAATCTCATAGCACTCATTAGTCATAAAGCCCGCTCCCCACTCTTTAAAAGGAAAAGGCCAAGGTTGAGTAACTGGAAATAGAGCGATACTGGGCGCTACCCTATCATAGACCTTAGCAATTTCATCGATGGGCATTTGAACATCTACAGGAACCGCAACCGCTCCCAACACATGACAAGCTAAGTACGTGCGAATAAAATCAATTGATTTTTCACCATAAAATAATACACGATCGCCTCTATTTACCGACGAATCATGAAGCGATTGAGCCGTTCTGAGCACATCATTGCACAGACTTTCATAGGAAATAGTCTGTTCGCCATAATAAACAGCAATCTTTTGGGGCGTTCTTTCCGCCGCATCAAAAAATCTTTTCACTATGGAATGTAAATTATGCTGCACACCTAAGGGGCACCCGCTTGGGTGAGAGCTTTAAAATCAGCTATACTTTGCAGCTCATCTATTTGTTCGGGGCTAATGTCTAGGTCAAACTCTTCTTCAATCGCTGTGATGATATTGATATGCCCCAATGAATCCCATGCTAGAATGTCAGCTGGCGTAGTTTGATCTCCAAGCTCTACATGTTCTGGGAGCGCTAAAACCTCCCGAATCAGTTGTTCAATAGAGTTCATAGCTTTTATACTTTGGGTATTATTTTCCGTCCGATTGCCTGATGATGATCGGGAATGGACTGGGTCACGACCGCTCCAATAGCCACAAATACATGGTCTCCAATCTTCACTTTATTTAAAATAGTTGCTCCAGGGCTTATCCAAACAAAATCACCCACTACAGTTGATCCCGCGATAGAAACCCCTCCCGTAATTAAGCAATACTTACCCACTTGAACGTTATGAGAAATATGAACTTGCTTGGATATTTTGGTTCCTTCACCAATTACTGTGTCTTTAATAGCGCCTCGATCAATAGTAGACCCAGCCCCAATTTGGACCCGATCATGAATAATCACTCCGCCGAGATGAGGAAACTGTTCCCATTCTCCTTCTTCTGTGTTAGCAAATCCAAAACCTTCAGCACCTAGTACGACCGAGGCTTCTATAACTACCTCGGAACCGACCTGAACACCATCATAGATAAAGGTATTTCCGTGAATTTGACTCCATTCCCCAATCACGCACTTTCCAATGTTACAATGAGGCCCAATGTAGGCACTTGGATGGATTTCAGCTTCTGGATGAACCGTACTCGAGGTATGTATACCACCTTTGTATTGCTGTGACATCATCTGACGCACAAGTCGACTAAATACTCGCTTAGGATCTTTTACTTTGATAAGGGTTTTTTCGGGTTGAACCGTTTCATCCCATTCCACCTCCCCATCACATATTACTACATTGGCAAGGCTAGCGGCAATTACTTCGTTTTTATCTGCTCTTGCTGGGTTACACCATACAATTGAGCTAGTGCTTGCATCTTCGATAGAACAGACTTCTTCGATGCGATGATTCTTTGATGAACCCAATCGTTCATAGTCGTCACTGAGTCGAGCTAGTAAATCACTAAGTAAAGTGGGTTCTATCATGTACAATTTTTAAAAGTAGTTCAACTTAGAACTAATGTTCTTGACATCAGAATTATAATTTTAGTCGCTTCACTTCAAATGCTTCAGCAAAAGCTTCACTAACTTGGATGCCCCGTACACGGGCCAATCCCTCCACAAATTCTTTGGTAAAATAGGCCCGTTGTTTCTCGAACTGAGAATCATAGGCCTGCATCATTTTCCATTTCATGTCGAGATGGCGCTGTTGCAGAGGAATGAAAGCTTGGGTATCAAAACTGATGTGATTCCATGGCAACTCATATCCCCAGATGCTTACTTGTTTGAAGGCTCGTAATCCTTCGTTGTGAATAACTTGATGATCTTGATGCAAATCACTTCCCGATGGAATTAAAACCAAATCAGGTGCAATGGAATGGTGAAGTTTAATGAGTTCTTCCAACACTTCTTGGCGATGATAAGACAGCATTCGAACTTGATACTCATACACAAACAATTGCTTTTTAGGGACACCCAAAATCTCCATGGATGCATAAAATTCATCTCTGAGTTGATGAGGATTTGCACCCTCGGGTAGAGATGCTCTAGCTGTTGAAAAAGCGGCTACATAAATCTGCTTCCCTTCCTCTAAAAATCGCGCCATGGTTCCCCCACAGCCAAGCTCTGCGTCGTCGGTGTGTGGGGCTAATATGAGTACTTTTTGAATGATTTCCATACAAGTTGTTTTAAGCTTCTGCTAACTTATAAAATATATGTTCTATTTTGGACAAATATCTTTTTGAGCGTATATCATTTATAATTATTGAATGTAATGAGCTTGATAGTTTTTATCTAATCTCGTTAGATGCTCACATAGTAAGTAAACAAATATCATTAATTGCACATAATTTAATTAATTTAAGAGCCATACAATTCACATAAGGTGAACTTAATATGGCACATTTAATGTCATATTTAGCATTAGATGATTAAGCAATAACTCTAAACTAATAGCTAGTTTTGAATTCTAAGAAAATATTATTTATACACTTTGGATCATCTTCTTTTGTGCGTGAGGATTTGAAAATTTTGAAAAAATCACATGAAGTGTATGAGTTTTTTTTTAATGTTAAAAAATCAAAACGGTGTTTTATTACCATTGGCAAATATTTTCTTTCATTTATCAGACAAGTAATATGGATGTTAAAGCAAGTTCCAAAACCTGATTTAATTTATTGTTGGTTTGCAGATTTCCATGCTCTGATACCAACTTTATATGCTAAAATTTTCAAAATTCCACTTTTTGTAGTTATTGGTGGAGTAGATGGCGTAAGTAACAGGACTTTAAACTATGGAGTGTTTAATAGTTCTTGGAGAGCACCTATAAGTAAAATCATAATTAAAGAAGCTAGTTATTTGCTACCTGTTAATGACACCTTAATTGAGGCTAAGCCTATAGCCCAGCTCTGGGGTGAAGCATATCCTAATGGGATTAAGCATCATGTAAAGAAATTTAATACTGATTGGATTGAGCTACCAACCGGCTATGATAGTAAACGCTGGGTTATGGGAAGTGATAACCGAACTAAGAGTGTGCTTACAGTAGCTATTATTACCTCAACCAAAAGACTATTAATTAAAGGTATAGATTTACTTTTAGACTCATCAACCTATCTAACAGATTATACTTTCACGATTATTGGGGTTAGCGAAATAATGCAATCGTACATCCGTCAAAATTTTAATCTAGGTGATAATGTAATCCTATTACCGGCTATAGATCGAGAAGATTTAGTCTCACACTACAATACGACATCTATTTATGCTCAGCTATCGCGTTCTGAAGGGTTACCAAATGTATTATGTGAGGCAATGTTGTGTGGCTGTATACCAGTTGGTAGCCCGGTATTCGGAATTCCAAAAGCTATCACAATACCTGAGCTAGTTGTAGTTAAGCCTAAAGCTGAACTCATTGCAAATACCATAAATGCTGCTCATGAGAAATTCAAAAACAATAGAATGCAATTTAGGGACCATATACAAAATCATTTTTCAATTGAGAAAAGGGAACAAAAACTACTTAGTCTCATTAATGGGTACTGATGTGCTCTTCGATATAAGATGGAACCAACTTTCTAAAATCTTGATGATTCATCTTTTTGGGTATTTTAATTTCATAACAATCTACATCTTTCAATATTTTTGTTAATGTAGCTTCCCATTTCTTGATAATAATTTTTCTATTTTTCAGATCATCATCAACTAGCGCATTAAAAAGATTATCAAATTCCTCATTGAGTATTGTTATAGTTTTCAACAAGACCTCCTTTAAGCCCATTTTATTCAATTGAATCTCATCTGATTCTCCTCGATCAAGCATATAGTAGTATTCGAGCTTGTTTTCGTTTGTTTCTACACCTCCATACAGCTTATGGGGGTTTACTCTTCTTCTCACTTTAGACGAATTATATAATGAGCGGATTTTCCAATGAGTTTTATCGCCTAAAGAGGCACTTGATTTTATGAACTTTCCTAAAAAATATCGATCAATCGTATTGTATGCATAGATTTTTGGAAAGTTAAGATTTGGATAGATATAATTTCTTGAATCTAAAATCACCATATCATCAGATACGAAGGATGCTTTACGATCTAAGCAAAACTCTAATTCTAAAGAAGTTTTTCCTACTCCTCCTTTACCACCAAAAATTACCATTTTATTATCTATACTCATTGCAGACCCATGAATAGGGCAAAAGCCAGTAAAAAAAATAGCATAAGGAACTAGAACTTGTTCATGTAATATAAGACCAACTCTTTCTACACGGTCATTATAACCCATGCTTAGCATTCTTTGGATAAATGAATGAATTTTATTCAGTGGTGCTTTTATTTCAAATGCTATTTCAACTATATCTACCCCATTAGTATAGAATTTAATATTGCTTAATTTTGAATTTAGATGAATAACATTGGTACTATTATTTACTAAGGGAAGCTGAAATGAACCTATAAAAATATGAATCCTAAGATCATAATGCTCGTCAGTATCAGGGTATATTGATAATTCAGACATGAGTATTTCTGCAATCTTGGGTTGATAAACAAAAAATCTCATATTTTTACCAAATATTACCTTTGTAAATACGTTTGCAATCATTGCATTACGGCCTACTTTATTTTAAGTGTATTTTAAGCTTTTGAAATAAGCTACTTTGTAAACATTATTAATATAAGTAATAGTAACTTTCCTTATGGGAATCATAGAAAAACAGAGTATTCGTAATTTAATATTGACCTACCTCGGTGTAGCCTTAGGGTTCATATCCACATTGTATCTTTTTCCCATTATCTTAACAACCCAAGAATATGGATTAACAAGAATATTATTATCAATAGCATTTATAACGAGTGAGTTTGCTCACTTAGGAGTTAAAAACATTGCTATTAAATTTTTCCCCGAATTCGAAAACTACAATCAAAAACATAACGGTCTTTTATTCTTACTACTGGTTATTCCACTCATAGGTTTTCTATTATTTTT
>CETK01009460.1_pt1 | contig 63828 bp, 57 predicted proteins | sample 361431 | NCBI WGS metagenome assembly CETK01 (sample SAMEA2622452, study PRJEB7988) | marine metagenome | biome: marine biome (ENVO:00000447); feature: surface water layer (ENVO:00002042); material: "saline water (ENVO:00002010), including plankton (ENVO:xxxxxxxx)" | depth 5 m | reverse complement strand
GAGGATATGATTAACACCTCTCGAATACCTGCAAGCATTAACATTGAAAGCGGGTAATAAATCATTGGTTTATCATACACTGGCAATAGCTGTTTGCTTGTTGCAATTGTGCTTGGATATAGCCGTGTACCAGATCCACCTGCAAGTATTATACCTTTCATCTAACCCTTTCTATATAACCCATATCAACAATCTTTTCATATATTTTTTTGACCAATTTTTCAGGACTTTCGCCACTTGAGTTAATAACGATTTCAGCGTTTTTTGGTTCCTCATAAGGATCTGAAATCCCGGTAAATTCTTTAATCTTTCCTTCTCTTGCCAATGCATAGAGACCCTTAGAATCTCTTTCTTCACATTTTTCAAGAGGTGTATTTACAAATATTTCTAAATATCCTCCTTCTTTAGAAATAAGCTTTCTATTATATGCTCTATCCCGCTCATAAGGTGCTATTGGTGCGCAAACAGCAATTCCACTGTTTTTTGTGATTTCACTTGCCACATAGCCTATTCGCTTAATATTAATTGATCGGTGATCTTTTGAAAATCCAAGCTCGCTTGAGAGGTGAGTTCTAACTATATCTCCATCTAGAAGGGTTACAGGGCGTGAGCCTTCTTCTAGAAGCTTGTTAACCAAACCGTTTGCTAGAGTTGATTTGCCTGAACCAGAAAGACCGGTAAAGAAAATTGTCAGACCTCTTTTTGTCAAAGGTGGGTTTGATAGCTCTAATTCACGCGCTACGCTTTTAAATGTAAACCATTCGGGTATACCCTTACCCTCATCCAATAACTGTCTTAATTCTGTTCCCGAGAGTGTTTTATATTTTTCATTCTCATTTATTTCGTTAATAGCTTTGTATTTTCCACTTTTAGGTAGAAATACCATGAATTTGAATGGTACCATTTTAATTCCAAGCTCATCTTGGTACTTTTTGAAAATATCTTGAGCTTCATAGGGTTCATAAAATGGTTTATTATTAGAACTTAAACCAGGACCAGCATGATCTCTTCCAACAATGAGATGTGTACAGCCATAATTTTTTCTAATTATTGCATGCAGGAGTGTTTCTTTTGGTCCACCCATACGCATAGCGAGCGGTAGAAGACTTAAAAAAGCAGAGTTTTTAGGGTACTCTCTCATGATATGATTATAGCACCTTGTACGAGTATAATGATTAACGTCACCAGGTTTTGTCATTCCTATGACAGGATGGACTAAAAGATTTGCACTAAAATCTTCCATGGCTCGCATTGTAAGTTCAAAATGGGCCTTGTGTAAAGGATTTCTTGTTTGGAAGGCTATTACTTTATCCCATTTTTTCTTTTTAAAAATACTTTTTAGCTGACTTGGCGTATGTCTTAGTTCATTGTAGTCATAGTGTTGTTGGTATGAAACCTTTTCAATCTTGCCGCCAATATAATTTTTCTTACTTTTTTTTAGTAAATAGTGGACGCCAGGATGTTTTGTGTCGTTAGTTCCAAAAATAGATTTTGCCTCAAGATCGAAATCTGGTTGCCAAATATCTTCGATATTAAGAATAGCTAAAATAAATCCCTCTTTATTGCGTAACGCTATCCTTGAAGAATTAGATATTTTAGAAATGAAATTGTCATCAACATCTAATGTGATAGGTAATGGCCACAGCATTCCATTATTTAACCTCATTTCGTTGATAACGAAATTATAATCATTTTTTGTCATAAATCCAACTAAGGGACTAAATGCACCATTCATAATTAACTCAAGATCGCAAAGGTGCCTATTTGAAAGTTGTAAAGATGGGTAATTGTTTGCTTGTTCTTTTAATTCTAAATTATGTTTATTCATTATACTTTTTTACGTCGTTTTAAGTTAAAAGTTATCGTATTAAATCTGAGAAACAAATGAGATAAAATGCAATTTATTGATTTAAAGAGCCAGCAAAAACAAATTCGAGAAAAAATTAATAAAAGAATTGATAATGTGCTTGATCATGGTAAGTATATTATGGGCCCAGAGGTGCTTGAGCTAGAAGAAAGGTTGGCTGACTATGTTAAAACTAAACATTGTGTAAGTTGTTCATCCGGAACAGATGCTTTACTTATTCCTTTATTGGCAATGAACATAGGACCAGGTGATGCAGTATTGACAACACCTTTTACTTATATAGCAACAGCTGAAGTAATAGCCCTGGTTGGCGCCACACCCATTTTTTGTGATATTTATGATAAAACATTTAATATTAATCCTGAGGGATTATCATCCGCATTTGAGCTTGCTGTTTCGAAAAATCTAAAACCAAAAGCCATAATGCCTGTTGACCTTTTTGGTTTGCCCGCGAGATATAGACTCATTGAAAAGTTTGCAAAAAATAATGATTTAATGATTATTGAAGATGCTGCACAAGGTTTTGGAGGTAAAATAAATGAACAGCGTTCAGGTTCTTTTGGAGATGTTGCAGCAACATCTTTTTTCCCTGCAAAGCCCTTAGGTTGCTATGGAGATGGTGGTGCAATATTTACAAATAATGATGCCTTAGCGTCGAAAATGAGATCTATTCGTGTTCATGGAGGAGGAAAAGATAAATATGAGAATGTACGAATTGGTATTAATGGTAGGTTAGACACAATACAAGCTGCAGTTATTTTAGAAAAGCTAGAAATTTTTGATAAGGAGTTAATATCAAGAAATAATGCAGCAAAGTATTATACACAAAATATAAACAAAAAGTTTATTCCTCCTTACATACCAAACAAATATTTATCATCATGGGCTCAATATTCAATTTTAATTCCAGACCACATTAAAAGGGGAGATGTAATTAAAAAATTTAGTGATGATGGCATACCCTCAATGGTTTACTACAAAATACCTGTCCATCTTCAAGAGGGATATAAAAAATATGGATATAATCCCGGAGATTTTCCCATTTCGGAAGATACATCAAAAAAAATATTGTCACTTCCAATGCACCCGTATTTAAATATCGAGGACCAAAATAGAGTCATTGATACTCTAAACCTAATAAGTCAAGATTTTGATGAGGCTTGATTTGTTGCAAAATCAGTTTTTCTTGAAATCTTTTCTTCGCTACCAAGATAGTAGTTTTTTACAATTTCAAATTTACTAGAAAATTCAAACACCTGAGGAATACCGGTAGGTATATTTAATTTTATAATTTCATCATCGTCTATGTTTTTAAGTATTTTAACAATTGCCCTTAAAGAGTTTCCATGGGCAACGATAATTAAATTTCTTCCTTTCTTAATTAATGGCAATATATCGTTAATCCAAAGTGGCTTCACTCTAAAAAGTGTATCTTTTAGAGATTCACCGGATGGTAGATTTCGAGGGTCGATATCTTTGTAAAGTTTGTCATATTTAGGGTGACGTTTATCATTTTTAGTTAATTTTGGAGGAGAAATATTATAGCTTCTTCTCCAAATATGAACTTGCTCTTCACCATATTTAATAGATGTTTCTAATTTATTTAAACCTTGAAGTCTCCCATAATGTCTTTCATTCAATCGCCAATCACTTATCACATCAATGTTTTTTCCATTTAGCTCATTCGAGCATAATTTGTAAGTTAAGATAGACCTTTTAAGAAATGATGTATAAGCTAAATCAATTTTTAAATCATTTTCTTTGAGCAGCATTCCTGCTTTTTTAGCTTCCTCTTCCCCATTTTTTGATAAATCAACATCTGTCCAACCGGTAAATTTGTTTTCGAAATTCCAAATGCTCTCACCATGCCTTAGTAAAATTAAATTATTTGTCATATTTAATTATTTTTTTGCAATTTTCTCCACCAATTTTCATTGTTAAGATACCAATCAATTGTTTTTTTAAGCCCAGTATTAAAAGTTTCTTTAGCAAACCAGCCAATTTCAGTATTTAATTTTGAAGAGTCAATGGCATAACGAAAATCGTGACCAGGCCTGTCATCGATAAATTTTATAAGATTTTCATAACTCATGCCATCAGATCTTGGAATTTTATTATCGAGAACTGAACAAATATGCTTAACAATTTCAATATTTGATATCTCGTTATTAGCTCCAATATTATATGTTTGGTTAGGCTTAGATTTCAAAAGAATTTCATATATAGCCGAACAATGATCATCGACATAAAGCCAGTCTCTTATATTTGAGCCGTCACCATAGATAGGTATTGGTTTTAAATCAATACAGTTAGTAATTACTAATGGAATTAGCTTCTCAGGGTATTGAAATGGCCCATAATTATTTGAGCAATTTGAAATTAAAACTGGTAGGTTGTAGGTTTTACTCCACGCTCTAGTTAAATGGTCTGAGCTAGCTTTTGATGCTGAGTATGGAGAATTTGGCCTGTAAAGAGACTTTTCATTAAAGGCGCCATCAAATCCGAGGCTACCATATACTTCATCGGTGCTAATGTGGTGAAATCTAAAATCCTCTTTTTTGTATGAATCAAAAAAAGTGGTTGCTGCATTTAAAAGTGTCGCAGTACCCACAACATTTGTTTGAATAAATAATATTGGATCATCTATCGAGCGATCTACGTGAGACTCAGCAGCGAAATTAACAATTGCATCGGGTTTAAAGTCAAAAATGCACTTTTTTAGCAATTTGTAATCAGTTAGATCTCCGTTGATAAATTGATAATTCCCATTATCTACAACAGAATTAAGATTATCAGGATTTCCCGCATAAGTTAGTTTATCATAGTTGAGAATGTTGTTTTTTTCCTTCGAGATTTGACTAATTATAAAATTACTTCCTATAAAACCGCAACCTCCTGTAACAAAAATATTCATTATTTAGTAAACCTTAAATTGATTATGGATAAATAATTATAAAGTCTATCAAAATACGATTTTTTCAATAATAATGATAGTCTATCTTAAATATAAATTAATTCATAAAATATTTATAAAAGATATTTATTTGTGTATTATTATAAATATTTGTTAATTTGTTATTGTTCAATATTTTAATACAGTTTACAAACGCAGTAAAACATATATGTCAACGATAAAAACCCTATATAATTTATTTTTTTAAAAAAAACATGTTAAAAAAATTATGAAAAAAAATACACTTTTTGTGTATATACTGTTTTTATCGCCCTTAGCTAGTCAAAGTATGCAAGATTTACAAAGACTACAAGAGCAGTACGAGCGACAAAATAGAGTTGGAGATATTCAAACCCAAAATGCTGAACTCAATAATAATATCGATATAGAATCATCTCAACCTAGAGAGGTTTTGATTTCTCCCCTTTTTGACGCATTAATAGATTCTACTTCAAACCAAATTGACTATTTTGGATATGATTTTTTTTCAAAAAGAGATTCTGTAATTTTTTGGGAAAATCTCCCAACTCCTAATGATTACATTTTAGGACCGGGAGATGAAATAGTTATCTCATTATGGGGCCAAACAAAGATAAGAGAAAATTTTGTCATATCAAAAGAAGGTGATATATATGACGAAAAGATAGGTTTAATAAACATTGGAGGAAAATCCATTGAAAGCGCTTCAAAGTACCTTATTAACCAATATGAAGAAGTTTATTCAACTTTAGGTGGAAGCAGTCCAAAAACTTTTTTTGATCTTTCCCTTGGAAGATTGGGCTCAATCAATGTCAATTTTGTTGGAGAATGTATTTATCCTGGTGTTTATGCACTTCATCCCTATTCTAATCTGATTACTGGTCTAATTCAATCAGGGGGAGTTGACACAACGGGATCTTTAAGAAAAATCAAAATTAAGAGAGCTAGTGGTGGAGTCGTTAATGTTGATCTTTATGATTACTTTTTAAAGGGTAACATACCCAAAAATATTCAGCTCAAAGATCAGGATATCATTTTAGTTCCGGTTAGGGAATCAACTGTAACAATTGAAGAATCAGTTTATAGACCAGGTATTTACGAAGGTTTAAAAAACGAGACGATTTTTGATTTAATTAGTTATGCAGGAGGAAATAAACCAAACTCATCAGACATAATCGGGGTAAAGAGAATCGTTCAACCATCCGCAAATGTTAATGGTAGCAAGAAGATTGAGAATTTTTACATTAGCTTTGATTCTAGTAAAACAAAAAACATAAGCGATGGTGATTTGATTACAGTAAAAGCAATGACTGAAGACGTTAATGAGGTCGAAATTGTCGGCAGAGTAAAAAGGCCAGGTAAGTATTATTTTTTTCCAGAAATGCGTATATCTGATTTAATTGAGCTTTCGGGTGGAATGGATGATACAACATATAATTTATCGATGTATGATGATGCACAATTAGTAAGAAGGGAACCAAAAAGAAGGTATGAAAGAGTGATTCCGATAAAACTTTCTGAGCTTGACAAAGCTGACAACAAAAAAAATATTTTACTGCAAAATTTAGATAAATTAGTCGTTCATGAAAATTCAGATTTTTTTAGCCAAGAAAATGTTAAGATATTTGGTGAAGTGAAAATTCCTGGATCTTACCCTTTAATTTCAGATGGTGAAACTCTTAACTCAATTATATTCCGATCAGGTGGAATGACCCAAAAGGCTCTAAGTAATGGCGTAGAGATTTACAGAGATAGTAGGTATTTTAACAATGAAATGTTTTTTTCAAATCAAAATAATAGTGATTCAGATGATTTAAATTTTGGTAATACAACTATAAATTCAACAAACAGAGAGTCAGCTAAAATAAGAGTCGCTTGGCAAAATCTAAATATAAAACTTATGCCAGGCGATAGTATAATTGTCAAAGAATCTACTGGATCGGTAAATGTTGCTGGAGAAGTTTACAATCCTGGCCTTATTGAGTATCAGAAAAATAAATCATTGAATTATTATATCAATTCCTCAGGAGGCTTAACCCCTCAAGGAAACAAAAAAGATATTATTGTAGTTTATGCAAATGGAGTAATCGTGCCTAAGAGATGGTACGGCACACCGAGAATTGAAGACGGTTCAACAATAATAGTTAACACTAAACCCCCACAAGAACCTTTTGATATTACTCAGTTTGCTACAAACTGGACCTCAATTATATCATCTGTTGTTACAGCAGTAGTTCTAGCAAAACAGCTTTAAAGTTAAAAAATTGAAGTTCAATGAATTAGAAGAATTTATGATATCGAAAGGTGTAGGCACTCTTGCCGATATAGCAAGAGCCCTTGATACCACTCCACAAGCTGTATCAAATTGGAAGTCACGCGATCAAGTACCTCATCATATTGCTTACAAGATTAATAACGACATTACAAGACATGTTGCTTATAAGATTGATAATGAGAATTTTAAAATTGATCAATCAAAAGAAGATAGATATGAACAACAATCATACCCATCAAGCCAAATAATTAATTATAAATCAAATCAAGATGACTTATTTTCATTTTCAGACATAATTTTAAAAATTACTCAACAAACAAAAGTTATTGGGTTAACATTCTTTTTAATGGTTTTTTTCTCTGTAACATATACAAAGTTTATCAAAGAGGCTAAATACGTAAGTAAAGCTACTTTTTTGATACCAAATGATTCTCAAAATCCATCTGGATCTTTATCAGGTCTTGCTTCTCAATTTGGGGTAAGCATGCAAACTGCTGCACTTGAAGATTTATCTAGCCCATCAATCATTCCAGACTTATTGTATAGTCGCACTTTTATTACCAAAATTATTAATAAAAAATTTTACTCAAAGACTTACAATAAGTTTTTGCCATTGCATTCAATTATACAAGATAAAAATGACCAGGAATCTGATATGCAATCACTAAGTAAAACATTAGATTATTTTTTAAAAAATGTTAGGTTTGAAAAAGACCCAACAAGACCTTTAAGTGTTCTTACAATCAGTACGCATGACCCAATTCTATCAAAAAATCTTGCAGATACTGTTATAAGTGAGCTCGAACTTTTGAATAAATATTATAAAACAAAAAATACTAATGAAAAAACAAAATTTATTCAAGTTAGAATACAGTCAGTCAAAAGTGAGTTAGAACGAAATGAAAAGAACCTAGAAAAATTCAATGAAAGCAATCAGCAGATTACTTCTCCATCTTTACAGCTTGAGTTTGAACGAATTAACCGAGAAGTTGAGGTACAAAAGAGAGTGTTTCTTACTTTAAAAGAACAGCTTGAGCTTTCAAGGATTGAACAAATTCAACGATCATCAATCTTCCAAATCCTTGATGAGCCGCAATTGCCTTTGGAACCAAGTAATAAGAACATTAGATCCTCTATAATTTCTAGCTCTGTTTTGGGAATTCTTATGGGTCTTTTGTTGGCATTTGTGAGATCTTATCTAAATAGTAATAATTTAGAAGAAAGAAGAAAAATTAGAAAAATCAAAGGCTCTTTAATTAAAAAAAGTAAAGATTTTGTATTAGATTACAGAATGCTAGGGGCTTTTAGCCTTTCTTTTGTAGCTGCATTTCCATTTTACATAGGTTATGAGTCGAAAAATCCAATTTATTTCGATAGGTATTCAGGTAAATTAATGATATTTATTACCTTGTATTCCTTAATCACGATTTTTCTATTAACCATGTTTTATTTCAGATTTAAAAAACAAAGAAGCAAATAATGAAAGAATTAACAAAAAAAATACTAGAGTCTAAAGCAAATGTTGGCGTTATCGGACTTGGCTATGTTGGATTACCTTTAGCAATTAGATTTTCAGAAGAAGGTTTTAAAACAATAGGTTTTGATACAGATGAAAATAAAGTTGATTTACTAAAAGAAAATCGTTCATACATAAAGCATATTTCTGAAAAAGAGATTCAAAAGTTAAATGAAACAGGCTTTTTCCCAACTGTTGATTTTAAAAAAATTGCTGATGTAGATGTAATAGTTATTTGTGTTCCAACTCCGCTTGGAGTACATAACGAGCCTGATTTGAGCTACATAAGATCAACTCTAGCACTAATTCATCCTTTTTTAAAATATAATCAACTACTTATACTTGAAAGCACTACATACCCAGGAACAACAGAAGAAGTGATACAATCATTCATTGAGTCGAAAAATAATAATGAAGACTCTATGTCTCATAACCGCAATCTTGTAATCGGTGAAAACTTCTTCATTGGATACTCCCCAGAGAGAGAAGATCCAGGTAATAAGGATTTTTCAACCAAAACCATTCCAAAAGTTGTAAGTGGCATTACACAAACATGCCTCAACCTTACAAAAAAACTTTATGATAAAATTATTGATCATACTGTTCCAGTTTCTTCCCCAAAAGTAGCGGAGATGACAAAAATACTTGAAAATATTCACAGGGCTGTAAACATAGGATTAGTTAATGAATTAAAAATGGTTGCAGATAAAATGAACATAGATATATATGAAGTTATCAGCGCAGCATCAACAAAACCCTTTGGATTTACACCTTATTATCCAGGGCCTGGTTTGGGTGGACACTGCATTCCGATAGACCCATTTTATCTTACTTGGAAAGCTAAAGAGTATGGAATGAATACAAGGTTTATCGAGTTGGCGGGCGAGATAAATACCAATATGCCTAACTACGTTGTTCAAAAAGTTTCTGAAGGATTGAACGTCCAAGGAAAATCAATCAAAAATAGCGACATATTTGTTTTGGGATTATCTTATAAGAAAAATGTTGATGACTTACGGGAGTCACCATCTTTAGAAATTATTGATATCTTGATTGAAAAAGGGGCTAGAGTGTCATATGCAGACCCTTATTTTGACTCTATCCCCAGTACACGCAAACATAACATAGAGTTAAAATCAGTTGATGTAAATCAACATTCTCTCAAAGGTGCTGATATTGTAATATTAGCTACAGATCATGACTCTTTTGATTATAAGCTCATAGAAAGTGAATCCAAAATCATTATTGATACACGAGGAAGATTTTTAAGAAACAAGAAGAATGTTATAAAGGCTTAATAATTATTTTAAAATGAAGAGTAAAAAAAACATTTGTGTTGTAGGTGGCGGATATTGGGGCAAGAATCACATTAAAACATTGCATAGCTTAGGTCTTCTTGGTGGTGTTGTTGATAATAACCAAGACACTTTAGACGTAGTTAAGAAAAAATACCAATACCCCGCTCTTTATTCTAATATTGAAGAATCTTTATCAGCTGATAAAACACTGGGGTACGTGGTTGCATCTCCTGCAGAAACACACTACGATATTGCAAAAAAAATAATACTTTCAAAAAATCACCTATTAGTTGAGAAGCCACTTACTCTTACTATTGAACATGCTACGGATTTAGTTAGTCTTTCAAAAGCTCACAATGTGAAATTAATGGTTGGTCATGTTTTACTCTTCCATGGTGCAATAAAAAAAATAAAAGATTATATCGATTCGGGAAAAATTGGAGAATTGCAATATATATATAGCAATAGGTTAAATCTTGGAAAGGTCAGGTCAAATGAAAATGTATTTTGGAGTTTAGCTCCTCATGACATTTCAATATTTCAGTTTCTTACAGGTTCTTACCCATCAAATATTGAAGCTAGTGGTAGCAGCATACTTCAAAAAGATATTCATGATTCAACGATAACTCAGCTAACTTATTCTAGCGGGGTAAAGGGCCATATTTTTGTAAGCTGGCTTCACCCCTTTAAAGAACATAGACTGGTTGTAATTGGATCGGAGGGTATGATGAGTTTTGAAGATTCTAAAGATGATAAACCACTAAAATTTTATTCAAAAAAATTTGATACATCTAAACCTATTCCAGAAAAAATCGATGGCCCTGTTAAAATGATTGAATATGACAATATAATGCCACTTACTGAAGAGTTAAAATACTTCCACAATTGTTGCAATGGTGAAGATCTTATCATAGCAAACAGTAATCACGCCTTAGAGGTAACAAAAATACTCGTTAAGGCAAGTGGAGAAATAACAAAAAAATGAAAAAATTTTTAGTTACAGGTGCTGCCGGATTTATAGGATATCATTTATCAAAATCTTTAATTGATGACGGCTTTGAGGTATTTGGGATTGACAATTTAAATGACTATTACGACCCTCTGTTAAAAAAGAGGCGCCTTAAAGACCTTCAATCTATGAATAGTTTTTATTTTGAAGAGATGGATATTTGCAACAAGGAAAAACTAGAATCTGCTTTTGATAATTTTAAACCTAATAAAGTAGTTAATTTAGCTGCTCAAGCAGGAGTAAGGTACAGTATTGAAAACCCATATGCTTATCTAAATAGCAATCTTGTAGGTTTTATAAATATCATAGAAATGTGTAGGCATAAAAAAGTTGAAGGATTGATTTATGCATCAAGTTCTTCTGTTTATGGTGGCAACAAAAAAATACCATTTTCAGTTGAAGATAGAGTTGACAACCCTATTTCACTTTATGCTGCAACTAAAAAATCTAATGAGTTAATTGCTAATTCATACTCACATCTCTATGATTTGAACACTACAGGTTTAAGATATTTTACTGTTTACGGTCCGTGGGGTAGGCCAGATATGGCTATGTATATTTTCACGAAAAAAATAATGAATAAAGAGCCCATACCTGTATTTAACAATGGAAACATGAAAAGGGACTTTACTTTTATTGATGATATTATTGCGGGAACAAGAGCAGCGATCGATAAAAACTATCAATGCGAGGTGTTTAACCTGGGTAATAATAGTACTGAAAAATTGATGGATATGATTAACATCATAGAAAATGAATTGAACGAAAAAGCAATTATAGATTTTAAAGAAATGCAGCCTGGCGATGTTAAACAAAGTTATGCTGATATAGATAAATCAAAAGAAAAATTAAATTACATTCCTAAAATCTCAATTAATGAAGGAATACCAGAATTTATTAGTTGGTACATAAACTATCATGAAAAATAAAATTTTATTAACAGGAGCTACAGGTTTCATTGGATCTAATTTAGTTGAAAATTTAGTAGAAAATGGATTTCAAATAGTGGCGTTTGATAGATATAATTCTAACAATGATTGGGGATGGTTAGAGAATTCTAAATACAAAGAACATTTTGAAATTATTTTAGGGGATATCAGGGACTTTGATTCTGTATCAAAAGCAATGAAGGACTGTTCCGCAGTTTTTCACCTAGCTGCATTAATTGGGATACCATATTCCTACATTTCACCGTTGGCCTATATCAGAACAAACGTTGAAGGAACATATAATGTTTTAGAATCAGCTAAAATTTTAGACTTGGATCAGATACTCATTACTTCTACAAGTGAGACCTATGGAACTGCACAATACATTCCAATAGATGAGGCTCACCCGCTTGTAGGGCAATCACCATATTCAGCTTCAAAAATTGCAGCTGACCAATTAGCAATTAGTTACTATAAATCCTTCAACTTACCAGTAAAGATTGTAAGACCATTCAATACTTACGGGCCTAGACAATCATCCAGAGCAATCATTCCAACAATTGTTTCTCAAATTTTGTCTGGTCAAAACCAACTAAATCTAGGCAATATTAAACCAACAAGAGATTTGACTTATGTGTTAGATACTTGTAGTGCGTTTTCTAGTATTTATAATTCAAATGAACTATTTGGCGAAACAACTAATATTGGAATGAATAATGAGATTTCAATCGAAGATCTCGCAAAATTGTTAATGAAACTGTTGAATGTAGAACTTGAAATAAAATCAACTGAAGAAAGGATTAGACCTCAGAAAAGTGAGGTTGAAAGGTTGTACTGTGATAATTCTAAAATTCTTGAAAAAACGTCATGGCGACCAAGCTTTTCACTTGAAGAGGGGTTAAAAGGGTTTATTGATTGGATGACTGATAAAAGCAATCTTCAATTTTATAAAGCAGGCCAATACAATGTCTAGAATACCTCTTTCAGCACCGTCTTTTAATGGAAATGAATGGAAATATGTCAAGGAATGCATAGATACGGAATGGGTTTCATCAGCCGGAAAGTATGTTGATATTTTTGAAACTAACATATCAACATATACTAAATCAAAATTTGCAATTGCATGTGTTAACGGTACCTCAGCATTACATATTAGCTTGAAATTAGCAGGAGTATCTCCAGGTGATGAGGTCATAGTTCCGACTTTAACCTTTATAGCACCAATAAACGCAGTTAACTACTGTGGAGCCTCACCAGTTTTTATAGATGCAGATTCTCATTACAATATAGATTCTGAAAAAACTATTAATTTTATAAAAGAACAAACAATTTTTAAAAATGGGTTTTCATATAATAAAAAAACTTTTGCTAAAGTATCAGCAATTATACCAGTTCATGTTTGGGGTAATGCAGTTTGGCTAGATGAGCTATGTGATCTATGCCAAGAAAGAAATATTTCAATTGTTGAAGATTCAAGCGAAAGTCTTGGAACTGTTTTTATTGATGGTATAAATAAAAATAAACACACAGGAACCATTGGAAAAATTGGTTGCATTTCATTCAATGGAAATAAAATCATTACGACTGGCGGGGGCGGGATTATTCTTACAAATGATTCTGATATAGCTGAAAAAGCCAAATATCTCACTACTCAAGCAAAAGATGACCCTATCAGATACCGCCATGATGAAGTTGGTTACAATTATCGCCTAAATAACATACAGTCTGCACTTGGCGTAGCTCAGTTGGAACAACTACCAAATATCTTAAAAAGAAAAAAAGAAATTTTTAAACAATATTCTGAAAATATTAAAAAAGTTGAAGGAGTATCATTAGCACCTCTTCCTAATTATGCAAAAAATAATCATTGGTTAAATATTATTCAAATTGATGACAAGATTTTTGGAAAAAGAATAGACAGTCTTATTAAGCATTTAGATAAATTTAAAATCCAATCAAGGCCAGTTTGGAGATTAAACCATAAACAAAAACCCTATAGAAACTTTCAAACTTATAAAATTGAAAAATCTACGAAACTAGTAAAAAAAAGTTTATGCTTACCATCCTCACAAAGTATATCTAACAGTGATATTGATTTTATAATACATAAAATAGGCGATTAGGATGAAGATTGGATATTTTGCTGATGGCGAGTGGGGCCACAGGGCTTTTAAAAAAATAATTAAAGATGAAAGCTTGTCTATTGAGTTTATTTGTGTTAGAAATAATACAAATGACCAAACATTTAATAGATATAGCAAGGATTATAATTTAGACTATTTATCAGATAAAAATATTAATTCATCACATTTTTTGAATAAAGTGAAAAAATACAATTGTGATTTATTTGTATCAATGAGTTTTAATCAAATCTTTAAATCTGAAATCATAAATATTCCAAGACTAAAATCAATCAATTGCCATGCAGGTGAACTCCCATTTTATAGAGGAAGAAATGTTTTAAACTGGGTACTTATTAATGACGAAAAACAATTTGGAATTACTGTGCATTATATTGATGAGGGTATTGATACAGGAGATATTATAACTCAAAAAACTTATTCAATTTCTGATAAAGACAATTACCAAACCTTATTAGAAAAATCTTATGACAAATGTCCACAACTTTTATATAAATCAATAAAAAGTATTCAAGAAAATAAAGTTAGTCGAATTGAACAATCCTCGATTCATGCAACTGGGTCTTATTGCTCCAGAAGAAAAAAAGGCGATGAAATAATAGATTGGAATAAGCCATCAAGAGAAATATTCAATTTTGTTAGGGCAATTTGTGATCCAGGCCCTCAAGCAAGATCATTTCATGATGGAAATGAAATTAAAATTAACAAAGCAGAACTTATCCCTACTGCACCATCGTATATTGGAATTCCCGGAACCATTCTACAAGTAGATAATAATCAAATCTTAGTAAAAACGAAGGATTCTTTTATACGTATTGTAGAATGGACAGCATTATTTAAAGTCAAAACAGGGATACGTTTAAATTGAAAACAATTATTATAGCTGAGGCAGGAGTAAATCACAATGGTTCTATTAAAATTGCAAGAGATTTAATCGATGTTGCTTGCGATGCTGGTGCTGATTATGTAAAATTTCAAACCTTTAAAGCGGAATCTTTGTCAACTGTTCATGCCGAAAAAGCTGATTATCAAAAAAAATTAACTGCTAAGGGCGAATCACAATTTACAATGTTAAAAAAATTAGAATTGTCTTTAAAAGATCACAAGTCACTTATCGATTATTCAAAAAGAAAAAATATAAAGTTTCTTTCAACGGCTTTTGATATTGACAGTATTGATTTACTTAATGATCTTGACATTCCTTTTTTTAAAATACCATCGGGTGAAATAACTAACCTTCCACTTTTAAGGCACATTGGTAAAATTGGGAAACCGGTTATTTTATCTACTGGAATGTCAACAATGGATGAGATTATCAGCTCATTTAACATTTTAATTAATAGCGGAATTTCAAGAAGCCATTTAACAGTTTTGCATTGCAATACTGAATATCCAACTCCATTAGAAGATGTAAACTTAAATGCTATGTTAACCATTAAAAATAAACTCAATTTAAATGTTGGGTACTCTGATCATACCTTAGGAATTGAAGTACCCATTGCTGCAGTCGCTATGGGTGCTACAGTAATTGAAAAACATTTTACTTTAGATAGAAGAATGCCAGGACCTGACCATAAGGCTAGCCTAGAACCTAATGAATTGAAAAAAATGATTACATGTATAAGAAATATTGAAAAAGCATTGGGAAGTAAGTATAAAACCCCATCAAAAAGTGAAAAGAAAAATATTTTGATAGCGAGGAAATCTATTGTTGCAAAAAAAGATATAATTAAAGGAGAAATCTTTTCAGAAAATAATCTTACTACGAAGAGGCCTGGCGATGGTATATCTCCAATGAGATGGGATTTTATCATTGGCAAAAAATCTACTAGAAACTATAAAGCTGACGAATTGATTAAATGAAAAAAAGAAAAATTTGTATAGTTACTGGTACTAGAGCAGAATACGGATTACTATCTAACTTGATGTCAAAAGTTAAAGATGATTCAAGTCTAGAGCTTTTAACTTTTGTAACCGGATCGCATTTGTCACCTGAGTTTGGATTAACATTTAAAGCAATTGAGCAAGACGGGTTTGCCATAAATAAAAAAATAGAAATGGTTTTATCTGCTGACACTTCAAGCTCTATAATAAAATCTACTGGGCTGGGTATGATTGGTTTTGCTGATGCTCTAAAAGAAGCAAAACCGGATTTAGTGATTTTACTTGGCGATAGATATGAAATGTTAGCTGCCTCTTTTGCTTCTCTTATTTCTAGAATACCTATATGTCATATCCATGGAGGTGAATCAACCGAAGGTTCTTATGATGAACAAATTCGACACTCAATAACAAAAATGTCGTGGTGGCATTTTGTAGCGACAGAAGAATACAGGAAAAGAGTCATACAGCTAGGCGAAAATCCAGAAAGAGTATTTAATGTAGGAGGAATGGGAGTTGATATAATTAATAACACAGATCTGCTTTCAAAAAAAGAACTTCAAAAAGAAATAGGATTTGAATTTTCAACAAAAAATATTTTGGTTACTTATCATCCAGTTACAATGGAAAAAAAAACATCGAAAAATCAATTTTATGAGATATTAAATGCCCTTAAAGAGCTTGAAGATATAAATCTAATCTTCACTATGCCAAATGCTGATTCTGATGGTAGAGGTATTATTAAAATGATAGAAAGCTTTGTTCAAAATAATCCTAACAGATCTACTTTCTTTAAATCAATGGGTCAATTAAACTATCTTTCCACTATGCAGTACATTGATGGTGTAGTTGGTAATTCCTCAAGTGGTTTGTTAGAAGCCCCATCATTTAAAATAGGAACGGTAAATATAGGAGACAGGCAAAAAGGTAGAATAAGAGCCAAGAGCATTATTGATTGCGAGCCAAATAAAAATTCAATAAAATCTTCAATTAAATTATTATTTAGTGAAGAATTCAAAAGCAGTATCAAGGATTTATCAAATCCTTATGGTCTTGGAAATGCAACAAACCTGATTCTCGAAATCATAAAAAATAAGACTTTGCCATCTGAAATAAAAAAATCATTTTATAATCTATGAAAAATTTAACAATTAAAACAAATACGACAATTAAAGAAGCAATGAAATTATTGGATAAAACTGCTGAAAAATGTCTTTTAGTTACAGATGACAATAATAAGCTTTTAGGAACATTGACAGATGGTGATTTGAGGCGGAGCATTTTAGCTGGTTTAAAAAATTCTGACAAAATTGAATCTTCATATAATGGGAAACCAACAATTTTAATTAAAAATAAATATAATAAAAAAGATGCAAAAAAATTATTACGTGAATTGAGAATTGATTTAATTCCAATTGTTGATAATAAAAAAAATGTTATTGATTATTTTACTTGGTCAGATTTTGGAAAAGAAAAAAAACTTAATCCTTCAATAAATGATGTACCTGTAGTAATAATGGCTGGTGGAAAAGGAAATAGATTAAAGCCTTTTACAAATATTCTACCTAAACCCTTAATTCCTATTCATGACAAAACTGTTATTGAACATATAATCGAAAGCTTTACAGATATAGGCTGTTCGAATTTTTATCTATCGATCAATTATAAAGGCAAGCTACTTAAAGCATATTTTGATGAATTAAACCCTAAGTATCATATAGACTATATTACAGAGCCACATCCGCTCGGAACAGCTGGAAGTTTAAAATTGTTGCAAGATAAAATCAATCAACCTTTTTTTGTAACGAATTGTGATATTATTGTAAAGACTGATTATGCAAGATTATATAAATATCATAATCAAGGAAATTATGATATTACATTAGTAGCTTCAACGAAAGAGTATATCATTCCATACGGTACTTGTGAATTGAATGATCAAGGAAGCCTTCAACAAATTAATGAAAAACCTCAATATGATTTCCTTGTTAACACTGGCTTATATTTGGTTAATACAAACATTTTAAGCTTAATACCAAAAAACAAGTTTTATCATATAACAGAGCTTATTAAAGATGCAAAAAAATTAGGAAAAAATATTGGTGTATTCCCAGTTGATGATGATTCATGGACTGATATAGGTCAATGGGCTGAATACAAGAAGGCGCTAGACAGCCTGTGATTAATGATAAAACTTTTCTTGGGGTAATCCTTGCAAGGGGAGGCAGTAAAAGAGTCCCAAGAAAAAATATATTATTGTTAGGTGGCAAACCATTAATTGGGTGGACAATAGATGCCGGTTTAAAAAGCAAGTATTTAGATAAGTTAATTGTTTCGAGCGATGACAATGAAATACTTTCTTATTCAAAAAAAAATGGAGCTGATATTCAATCAAGACCAAGAAAATTTTCAATGGATGAAACATCAAGCTATGAATCCATAGAGTATGTTCTGAAGATGGTTGATAGTGAATATGATTTCGTAGTTTTACTACAACCTACAAGCCCATTTAGGAATGAAAAACATATCGATGAGTCTATCGAGCTTGTTGCTTCAAAAAATGCAGATGGCGCAATATCTGTCTGTAGATTTGAGCATGATAGATCGACTATTAATAAACTTCCAAAAGATAATGATATGTCTGATTTCTATAAAAAATGTGATAAAAATAGTAATTATTTCAGAATTAATGGGGCACTGTATATTTGCAATGTGCAGACATTACTTAAGGAGCAAACATTTTTTTTAAAAAAGAATTTATTTGCTTATGAAATGGAACAAAAAGAATCAATTGATATTGATACACATTTAGATTTTAAGATAGCTAATTTTTTAGCAAAAGTAAAATGAATCATCGTATAATATCTAGAATTGACATAAAAGGACCAAATTTAGTAAAAGGAATTCACCTTGAAGGATTAAGAGTTCTTGGCAAGCCTGATGAGTTTGCCGAACTCTACTATAATGAAGGTGTTGATGAATTAATGTATCAAGATGTGGTCGCAAGTCTTTATGATAGAAATTCACTAGAGAAAATTATAGAAAAAACCGCTGAAAGAATATTTATTCCAATGACTGTAGGTGGTGGAATAAGAACTTTAAAAGATATTCATAGAATCCTAAGATCTGGAGCTGATAAAGTTTCAATTAATACAGCAGCAATTAAAAATCCAGAATTTATAAAAGAAGCAACAGACTATTACGGCTCATCAACCATAATAATTTCGATGGAAGTTGTCAAGCAACCTGACAACAGTTTTTTATTGTTCACAGATAACGGGAGAGAGCACACCGGAATAAATCTTGAATATTGGCTGGACGAAGTTCAGAAACTAGGAGCGGGAGAAATTGTTATAACCTCAGTTGACAAAGATGGTACAATGTCTGGTTTCGACAAAGAATTAATAATTAAAGCAAAAAATGTAGATATCCCAATAATTTTACACGGCGGATTTGGTAAGTTAGCAGATTTGGAATTTCTTTCAAATTCACGATATAGCGGAGTCGCAATAGCTTCGAGTTTTCATTATAAATATTTATCAAGCATAAAAAACTCAGATAATAATTTTTCTGAAGGAAATATAGATTTTATAACTAAGCAAAATAGTACAAAAAAAGGGTTTTCAATTAGTGAAGTCAAAAATTTTTTGAAAGATAAAGGAATTGATGTTAGGAATAATTGATTATGGCATGGGAAATATTTTCTCTATTAAGAATGCCGCAAAAAATATTGGCTTAGACGCAAAAATTGTTTCAAATCCTAAAGAAATAATTAATTGTAGTGCATTAATCTTGCCTGGAGTTGGTGCTTTTGGCCATGCTATTAACAAACTAAATGAAGATAGCTTAATCGATCCAATTTGTGAATTTATAAATACTGGAAAATACATTTTAGGAATTTGTTTGGGAATGCAGCTTTTAGTCGAAAAAAGCTATGAGTTTGATGAAAACAAAGGAATTAGTGTAATTGAAGGGAAATGTGAAATGTTTCCGAGGATTGTAAATGATAAAAAACTCATTATTCCACATACAATGTGGAATCAAGTCAAAATAATCAGTTCATCGAACAAGAATCCTAGAATTTTTGAAAATATTCCTGACAATTCGCCCTTTTATTTTGTTCATTCATTTTATGTTAAAAAAAGAATTAAAAGTGAAATTATTGGACAAGCAACTTATTTTGATCTAGAATTTTGCTCAGCCTTTCAAAAGGAAAATATTATAGGGTTGCAGTTTCATCCAGAAAAAAGCGGAAAATTTGGGCTTCAGTTATTAACCAACTTTAAAAATATGATAAGTTAAAATGGAATTAAAATGAAAAATAAAAATGTTTTAAAATTATATAATCTTCCAGAAAAAGTTCACTTTTGCAAGAAATGTACAATTTCTAATCAAAGACCAAGAATTCAATTTGATGAAGCTGGCGTTTGCTCAGCATGTAATTTTGCAGAATTCAAAAAACAAAAGATTAATTGGGAGGCAAGAGAGGAAGAACTCCAAAAATTATTAGATAAACATAGAAAAGATGATGGTTCTTATGATGTTTTAGTCCCATGTAGCGGAGGAAAAGACGCATCTCAATTAGCTCATAAATTAAAATATGAATATGGAATGAACCCTTTAACTGTCACTTGGGCTCCTCATATTTATACAGATATTGGCTTTCAAAATATCCACGAAATGTCTAGAGTTGGTAACTTAGCAAATGAGCTAGGTACGCCTCCTGGCGATGTCCATAAAATACTTACGAAATTATCATTTGAAATACTTGGAGATCCATTTCAGCCATTTATTTATGGTCAAACTAATTATCCCTTACAAGCAGCAGCAAGACATAGGATACCGCTAGTCATGTATGGTGAAAATGGAGAAGTTGAGTACGGAGGTGATATGAAAAATGCATTTTCTCCAACGAGAAGTTATAAATCCGATCATAAGAAACATTATTTTTCAGGTATTGGACCAGAAGATTTAGTTAAATACGGAATTTCAGAAAAGGATATTCATCCATATTTACCTCCTTCAAATGACATTTTAGATTCTATTGGTGTTGAGCTTCATTTTTGGGGTTATTATAAAAAATGGATACCACAAGAGAACTACTATTATTGTGCAGAAAATACCGGATTTAAAGCTAACCCAGTTCGCACAGAAGGAACTTATTCTAAATATGCATCACTCGATGATCAGCTAGATGGATTCCATTTTTATTTAGCTTATATTAAATTTGGTTTAGGAAGAGCTTCTTCTGACTCGGCTCATGAAATTAGAGATGGTCATATAACTAGAGATGAGGGTGTGCAGCTTGTTAGAAAATACGATGGAGAGTTTCCATCTCTTTATTTTGACGTATTTCTTGAATATGCCAATATAGAAAAAGAATATTTTCATAAAGTGATTGATAGTTGGAGATCTGATCATTTATGGGAGAAAATTGGCGGAGAATGGAATCTTAAGCATAAAGTTTGGAGTGAGTAAACAATTGAAAGATAAAAAAATTTTAATCATTGGCTTTGGAATGATTGGTTCGCGACACGCACAATCATTGTTAGATAGTGGCTATAAAAATATTTCAATTATCGATGAAAACCATAAAAATATTGAAAAGGGCTTAGATGTTATAGGTTATTCTAAGTCAGATGTTAAAGTTATTAAATCAACTGATGATATAAAAAACCATATTCATGATATTGCTATTATTGCAACTTCTGCTTCACCCAGGTTCGAGATTTATAAAAATCTTTTATCAGCTAATATAAAAAAATTTTTACTTGAAAAAGTTGTTTTTCAGTCAGACTCTCAATTTAAAATAGCTCTAGGCCTTGAGAAAAAAGCAGGAGCCATTGCATTTTGCAATTTCCCAAACAGGTATTTTGATAATTATATCAATTTAAAAAGACAAATTTCAAAAATTAAAGATCATATTGTTATGTCAGTTAATGCTGGTGACTGTGGAATGGGTTGTAGCGGAATTCATTATCTTGATCTCTTTGAATATTTAACCAATTCATCAATTAATTATTCAGAATCAATACTTAAAGAATGGACCAAAGATAATAAGAGGGGCAAATACTATACAGATTTTAGCGGTTTATTTTTTGCTTCAAATGATAAAAACCATACTCTAAAAATTAACTTTGATAAATCGCACGAAGGTCCCTGTAATGTCGATATATCTTTCAAACATAATCAGGTGATTTTGTATGAAGGGCAAGAATTAGAATATCGCCTTGTTGAAAGCAAAAAATTAGTAAATGATTTTTCAATTATACCTCAGAGTAAATTAACGTCAAAAATATTAAATGACATTTTTTTAAATAAATGCTTGATGCCCACAATAAATCAAGTAAGTAATTCTCACTCTCATCTTTTTAAAGAATGCAATGCAGCTATTAAAAGCCATAGGAATGGAGAAATATGTCCGATTACTTAAACACTTTACTTGTAGGTACCGGTCCTATGGCTATTGACTATCACAAGGTTCTAAAATCTATTAATGTCAATTTTTGTGTTGTTGGAAGAGGGGTCGAATCTTGCAATAAATTTTATCATGAAACAAAAACAAAACCTTTTTCTGGTGGGATAAAAAAATATCTATTATCTGAAAAAAACATTCCTTTAAATGCAATTATTTCAGTAGGTATCGTAGAATTAAAAGATGTTGCTATTGATCTAATCCGCTCCGGAGTAAAAAATATCCTTATTGAAAAACCTGGTGGCCTTAATGATGAAGAATTAAATCAAATAAGTGAGATTGGAAAGAAATACAATTCAAAAATATTTATTGCATACAATAGAAGGTTTTATTCCTCTGTAAATAAGGCTATAGAAATAATCAATGAAGACAATGGCTTACTGTCTTTTAATTTTGAATTCACAGAATGGACCAATTTGATTAATTCACAAGAAATACCTAAAATAATTTTGCAAAACTATTTTTTCGCAAATTCAAGCCATGTGGTTGATTTAGCATTTTATGTTGCTGGAGCACCAAAAGAAATTAACACACATGTTTCAGGGGGGCTCGATTGGCATAAATCAGGTTCAATTTTTTCAGGTTCAGGTATTAGTAAAAAAAACGCATTATTTTCATACCGGGCTAATTGGAATAGCCCTGGAAGATGGGGAATAGAATTTTTAACGAAAAGTTATTGTTTAATTCTTAGGCCAATGGAAAAACTACAAATTCAGAAATTAAATAGTATCGAAACTGAATACGATAGCACCGTTGATTACTCGTTAGATGAAAAATATAAACCAGGTCTTTTCAAGCAAGTTGATTGCTTTATTAATTTCAAAACATGTACACAGAGTTTTAAACTTTGCACAATCGAAGAGCAAATAAATAATTATAGAAGTTTCTATAAACAAATGGCTAATTATTAGTATGGCTAAAATCAATTCAAATAAGATAGATAGTCAAATATTAATTCCTATTTACAACGACTATCTTAAAATATATTTAAAGTGTGATGAGGTAAGTGTTAGTAATCTTAATTTGATGGGAATTCTATTTCACGAATTAATGTTTATAGCTTCATCATTAGTTTATAAAAGTGTGTGGAAAATTGAAGAGCAATTTATATACCCATTTGTTGGTTATAGAAAAAATAAATATAAAGATCAGAATTTAATGTTCAGGGTTTCCAATAAAAAATTTTTAACCTCACTACTTAATCATGTAAAAATACGAAATAAGAATAGATTAGGAATAGTTAATCCAGGATTAAACATTTCGTCCTTTATTAAATTGTTAAATAAAAATAAAATAAAATTTACTTTCATAAATAAAGCAAGATTAGAGATACCTGAATTTGAAAAACAATTAAATGAAATATATAGCGGCCTTATAGAAATCTTTTCAAAATACAATTTGCAAATAAATCTCAACACTTTAATTAATTCTATAAGAGTGTCTTTTGAAAAATATAAAAATTTCAAACGTCATGATTGTGAAATGATTATCACTGGATCCCCCGTTAATATTCCAGCAAGAATTATTGCTGCAGACGCTTTATCAAAAAATATACCAGTGTTGTGTATTGACCATGGCAATGAAACTGGTACGGAGGATAACCCAGCATGGGGATATGATGAACAATCTTTTTGCACTCATTTTTTAGGATTTGGTGAATATGGAAAAGAGGTAATTAAAAATAGTCACTTTATGCATCCGCTGCATGGTAAAAGACCTAAGTATTTCTCATCAAGCTCACCAACAATAAAAAATATATTTAAAACCAAAGAAATTGTTAATTTTCCTGAAAACATAAAAAAATGTAAATTAGCATATGTACCAAATAAATTAATGGGTATTAATCGACTTGGGCCGTTTCTTTCTATCTCAGATTCAGATTATATAGATTGGCAAAGGGCTCTGCTATCAGCCTTTCCAAACATAGTTTATAAAGCTCACCCCAAGGAAAAAGTTCAAAAAAGCCTTAGAAATGAAAATATTACAAAAAAACCACTAGAAGAATGCATGGATTATTTCGATGTATTTATTATAGATAATGCTGTAAGTACTTCTTTTGCCAATCTAGCAAGTACTAACAAGCCAATTATTTACTTTAATATTGGAATTGGTAATTTGACTTTATCCGCTGAAAGGTCTATAAAAGAAAGAGTAATGTGGATAGATATTGATATTACTAAAAAAACTGATTTATTCAGTTTGGTGTCATGCTCTAATGGTAAAAAATACTACAATAACCATACACAAAGATTTTCACTTTCAAAAAATGAACAATCCAGAGAATCAAAATCTCTTGAAATAATTAAATCTATATTTAATCATGTTTAAAAATATTTTCTCGATTCATGTCTTTATCTTTATTTTTAGCATCATTTATTCTCAGACTACTTTTAGAGAAATAAGTGTGACAAATGGAGCTGATGGCCTATTTAGTGTTATTATAGAGGATGTAGATAAAGATGGTGACTTGGACATTATATCAGCTTCTTATTTAGATGATAAAATTGCTTGGTATGAAAATGACGGCAACATAATCCCAACTTTTTCAACACACGTTGTATCAACTGCAGCTAATGGAGCTGTTTTAGTTGTTGCGGGAGATTTAGATAATGATGGAGATATCGATATTATTTCCGCCTGTTATGATAATAATAGCATTGTTTGGTATGAAAATGACGGCAACATAATCCCAACCTTTTCATCACATGTTGTATCCACTAATGTAAATGGAGCAGTTTCTGTTGATTTGGGAGATATTGATAGTGATGGAGATATTGATATTATTTCTGCAGGGTTTAAAGATAACGCAATTTATTGGCATCAAAACGATGGAAAGCCTAACCCCAGCTTTTCTTTTAAAGTTGTTTCTAAAACGCCTGTAGAAGTTAGATCTATCAGTATTGGAGATTTCAATCAGGATGGAAATTTAGATATTTCCTCAGCGTCTGTAAAAGAAGATGAGATTGCAATATATAAAAATAGTGGAACACTTGACCCCCTGTTTACAAAAGAGATTGTTTCAAACAATGCTGATGGCGCCTATTACATTTACTCAAGCGATATTAATGGAGATGGAAATGAAGATTTAGTCTCAGCTTCAATTTATGATGACAAAATTGCATGGTATGAAAACGATGGATCTGCTATTCCTAAATTTACTGAACATACAATCTCTACTTCTGCAGATGCAGCGCGATCAGTTCATAGCGGAGACCTTGATAATGATGGCGATATAGATATTGTATCCGCATCATACAAAGATGACAAAATTGCATGGTATCAAAATCAGTTTATTAATTCAGAAATATTAATTAGCCCTGACACTTTAGAAGTTAAAGAAGATTCAAGTGCTACAATTAATTTTTTGATTAACGATAAAATAGAGAGAATAGTTAATTATAATATTATGATTATTGATGCATCTAAAAATGGCAATTCACAAATTATAAGTGACAGCATAATGTATTATATGCCAAAACCAGATTTTTATGGAGTAGATTCAGTTAAATATTCTATTTTTGCTGAAAGCGTATCAGATTCAGGAAAGATTTTAATCAACGTAGTTAATGTAAATGATGCTCCGCAAAATTTCGTGTGGTTGACTTCTGGAAATGATTCAATCAGAATCAATAAAACAAACTTAAGCGATAATTATAATATATCTTGGACAAAAAGTATAGATGTAGATAATGATCAAATAGAATATTTAATTTATTCTAAGATTGGAAATTTTTCAGAAAATCTTTGGGAAAAAACAAAATATTCCTCAAAATCTTTTTCATATAATGAATTGTTAAGTCAAGGATTTAATAGTTTTCCAAATAGTCAAAGTATCACACTGAAATTATCTATTAGTGCAACGGATAAAATTGATACTGTCAGAATAAGCGGTAACGAAAAACATCTTTTTATTAACAGATATGATAATCTTTCTATCATAGAAAATAAAATTCCTTTGAACTTTGAACTGTACAAGAACTATCCAAATCCATTCAACCCTCAAACTAAAATCATTTTTGGAATTCCTCATGAAGCCGATATTAGAATTACGATTTATGACATTCTAGGCAGAAAGATGAAAGAATTTAATTATGAAAACTTGAATGCAGGTAAACATTCAATCACTTGGAATGCAAAGGACGATTTTACAAATAATGTTGCTCCAGGAATATATTTTTGTCAGCTAAAGTCAAACACTGGATATACTGAAACAATAAAGATGATCTTACTAAAGTAGTTAAAAAGGAATGAGTTTATGAAAAGAATTTTAGTTACAGGTGGTGCAGGATTTTTAGGAAGCCATTTATGCGATTATTTGACAGATGAAGGCAACGAAGTCCTTTGTGTTGATAACTTTTTTACAGGATCAAGAAAAAATATTTATCATCTTTTAAAAAAACCAAACTTTGAATTAATGAGACATGACATAACGTTTCCGCTTTTTGTCGAAGTTGATCAAATATATAATCTAGCATGTCCTGCAAGTCCTATACATTATCAATTTGACCCAGTACAAACAACGAAGACATCCGTAATTGGTGCTATAAATGTGCTTGGTCTCGCAAAAAGATTAAATATTCCAATTCTTCAAGCTAGTACAAGTGAAGTATATGGAGATCCTAAGATACATCCCCAAAAAGAAGATTACTGGGGAAATGTGAACCCTATTGGCCCTCGATCATGTTACGATGAAGGTAAAAGATGTGCTGAAACATTATTTTTTGATTACCACAATCAAAACTCAGTAAAAATTAAAGTAATACGTATTTTTAATACTTATGGCCCACGAATGCACCCTAACGATGGACGTGTTGTGAGTAATTTTATTGTTCAAGCTCTAAAAGGCGACGATATTACTGTTTTCGGAAAAGGCGAACAAACTAGAAGTTTTTGCTATGCAGATGATTTGATTGTTGGTATGATCAAAATGATGAATTCCAATGAAGATGTAATCGGACCTATAAATCTTGGGAACCCTAATGAATTTTCAATATTAGAACTAGCGGAATCCATTATTTCTCTAGCAGGTTCAAAAAGTAAAATAATATACAAAAAACTACCAACTGATGATCCTAAACAGAGGCAACCAGATATTTCCAAAGCTAAAAATCAGCTTGATTGGGAACCAACCGTTGAATTAGAAGAAGGTTTAAATAAAACCATCGAATGGTTTTCAAAAAATATTTAAATAAATGATTTTAATTACTGGAGGAGCGGGCTACATAGGAAGCCACACAAACAAGCGCCTTGAGAATAAGGGTTTTGAAACCGTAATCTTTGACAACCTATCTACAGGACATCGCGATTTCGTTAAATGGGGAACTCTCTTTAAGGGTGACCTTTCATTGTTAAGTGATATTGATAAAGTATTTTTAGAAAATAAAATAGATGCTGTTATTCATTTTGCTGCTTCAGCATACGTTGGTGAATCCATGAAAGATCCTCAAAAATATTACTATAATAATGTAGTGAATACACTGAATTTACTCAATACCATGAGAAAGCATGATTGTAACAAAATAATATTTTCATCTTCATGTGCAACCTATGGAGAGCCACACACTATTCCAATTGATGAAAATCACGTTCAAAATCCTATTAATCCTTATGGAAAAAGTAAGTTCATGATTGAAAACATACTTTTGGACTATTCAAAGGCATACGATTTAAAATACATATCACTGAGATATTTTAATGCAGCTGGAGCTGACTTTGATTTAGAAATTGGAGAAAAACATAATCCCGAAACTCATCTCATTCCTCTACTCTTAGATGCAGCAACTGGAAAATCAGAAAAGTTCAAAATTTTTGGGTCGGATTATAAAACAAAAGATGGTACATGTATTCGAGATTTTATTCATGTTAATGATTTAGCTCAGGCCCATTTAGTATCCCTTGAAAGTTTATTAAATAATGGAAAATCAAACATTTTCAATTTAGGTACTGGGGTTGGTTTTTCAATTTTCGATGTTATTAAAACAGTTGAGGAAATAACCTCCTCTACAATTTCAACTGAAATTTGTGATAGAAGAAGCGGGGACCCCGCAATTTTAGTTGCCAGTAGTGATAAAATAAACAAAGAATTAAAGTGGGAGACTGATTTTGGTGATTTGAATTTAATTATTCAATCAGCTTTCAATTGGCATAAATCCCAATAATGTCAATTCTAAAAAAAGGAATTAAAAACTCCTCATTTTTATTTGCTGGACGTTTCATAACTATAGCAATTAGTTTTCTAACAAGTATATATGTTATGAGAATGCTGACCTTAGAACAGTATGGCTCGGTTATAACTGTAAAAAATTACATTAATTTTTTTATGTACTTTTGCTTTTCCGGATTATCTACCGCAGTCCTTCTTGAGGGTACAGGCAGTAAAGAAAAGCTCATCAGGCTTTATGAAGAAACAAATGGGCTTAAGTTAATAATTGCATCTATCGTCCAAGTTTTTACCTTAATATTTCTTTATTTCACCCCTTACAGCGATCAAGTTACTTTTTTGATTATAATTTTTTCTTTTTCCATTCCTATCTTATCATTATACAATCATTGGAAAGAGATTTTTACAGCATATGAAAATTTTCTTACTATATCATTATTCAAAATAATCCCATCAATTATATATTTTATTGTTAGCATATTGTTTGTCAAAAATATTTATAATGTTGAAATACTTATTCTATCTCAATTATTATTAAATTTTTTAATATTAGTTTTTTGCTCGTTCATTGTTAGAAAAAAAGTCCCCTTTCGCTTTAATTTTACAAGGATAAAATTCAACAAAAAGCTTATAATTTCAGGTGGTTATTTTTTCATAATCTCATTTGCTGGAATGATTTTTGCCAAGATTGATGTATTAATGATATCTATTTTAGGCACTGCAGATCAAACTGCTATTTACTCAGCAGTGAATAGGTTCGTAAGGGAGGGTTCTGAGCTACGAACTGTTTTATATGCAGGCTTTTTTCCTGTTTTAATCAAAAGACTTAAAAGTGGCTCAGTATCAAAAATTAAACTTTACAAATATACAGTTTTAATTTTTCTTTCACTTTTAATATTATGTATTTTTTTTAGTTTTATTGGTAGTGAATTAATAATCTTTTTATTAACAGAGAAATATGCAGCTAGCGCAAATATTTTTAAGGTTCTAATCTTTTATTTGGTTCTTGAGTTCAGTATTCAGCCTTATATTTTATTGCTTACAGCATCAAACAATCATAATACTCTGGCGATTATTTTTTCTATTCTTGCAGTTTCCAATATTATTGTAAATGTTTTATTATTTAATCTTTTTGGTCCAATAGGAATAGCATATTCTACTTTATTTAATTACTCACTTTTTAGTTTATTGGTTTTTTTATTGGGAGTACCAATATTAATAAAAACAAAAGCTTTAATTTGAATCCAAAATGAAAGTGATTAATACAAAAAATGATTAATAGATATTATTTCAAACAAACTTCAAATAGAAGCAATGTATCGGATATTTTTTATGGATTTATTAAACGAGCTTTACGATTTATTGCAATTATTGTTTTTAAATATCAAATCCAATCAAGCGACAAAAAATATATTCAAAGATTAAATAATATTTTATTTAAAAATAGATTTGCTGAAAAAATTGAAAAAAATAATTATATACAATTCGATGAAAAAAATATATACGAAATTGAGTATGGTGAATATACTGTGCCTAGCTATGTTGCAGGTCCCAATGAATATCTCAATACTGATTTAGTATTTAGTGAAGATGAGTATTTAATTTTTGGTATTGGGATTTTAGATGGCAAAATAAAGAATATTGAAGACTACCATTTAAAAGTTTCATTTTCTTTCGTTTCAGAAAGTAAAAGCTACAAAAAAGAATTTTTGATTCCTGTAAATAGGGGTAAAAACTTATCTAAAACTGTGGGTAGTTTTTTCAGAGGTAAAGAGTTTCTAGATATAAGTATTTCAGCCAAAACACTAGATATCCCTTTTGGTAAATATAAATTTTCTATTATTACAAATTTTGAAAGGAATAGTGGAAAAAAAATCGCAAATAGATTACCAAGCGTTATAATTAAAAGTCCGCGTCTATTAAAAAAACAAACAAAAAATAAAAATATAATAATAATTTCTTGTGAATCGTTAACTGATCCGTATTGGTTAAATAAAAATCATAAATTTAATTTAGATTTACCTGGTTTTGATATCTTAAAAAATGATGGTTTGTATTTTAAAAATTCTTACTCTCAGCAAGATTCCACCTTACCTTTCATGTCAACTGTCTCCACAGGACTTTTTCCTTCACAACATTTATTAGGAGATTATGATAGACCAATTTATGATCATAAGCTACATGATAATGTTTTAACATTGAGCGAAGCGCTATCAAATTCTGGTTTTTCTACAGATGCAATAACAACCCAAGGACGATGGGATACTTCATATGGGTGGTCAAGAGGTTTTGATTCATTTAAGGTTTCAAGGTTTGCTTGGTATGATTCTGCTCCAAATTCAACCAACATAAGTAACCTGCTAACAAAAAATAAGAATCATGATAGTTTTATTTTTGCCCATATAGACAGATTGCATTTACCATTATTACAATTTGTACCTTCACAATCACCAAGTATGAATGATTTAAAAGAATTAAATGAGTTTAAAAAAATGAATTTATATCCTTCAATATCAACACAATTAGTCAAGCTTGATAAAATTATTTATGATTTAATTCAAACTCTCAAATATGAAAGGATTTATGATGACTCTTTAATTATTGTAACAGGTGACCATGGCATATCCGTACCGCCAAAATGGAAGCAGGGTTTAGAATATGCACAATACGAAGAGCATATTCGGGTACCATACATTATAAAAAAAGCATCGTGGTGCAAAAGTCAAAAACTTGATGATTGTGAAAATGTTAATAATGCATCTGTAAGAATTTTTCATGATATCTTTGGTTCTCTTGATATGGATATACCAAAATATTTCTTAAATTCTACACAGAAAAATGAAGATTTTAAGAAATTTGCTTTCAGCGAAACAATTTACCATCCCCAAAAAAAGAATTATGCTTTATCAGTGATTTCAAATGAAGTTAAATATTGGTTTAATTCAGAGATAGATTGGGAAACACATAAAATTAAAAGCATAAAAGATGAAAGAATATATTTAAAAAAATCTGATGATGAATTTAACGAAGAAAATAATTTTGTAAGCGATATAAGACTGAGGAAAGAATATTCAGAAATTGGACAAGAATTTTTAAAAACAAATTTATCATTTCACTTAGACTATCTTAAGTAGATTATTCCTAAGGATATTCTTAAATAATCTTTTCCCCAAACATAAATTTTAAAAATCAAAATGACTGATAAAATAATTTCAAGAAAACTAGGAACTAAAGCTGAAACACTAGAAAGTCTATCAGCTTTGGGTTATAGTATTCCTAAAATTTATTACTTTACTGTTAATGACTGGAATTTGACAAAAAAGGAAATATTAGATAAGATAAAACAATTATTCAATAAAAATATCAAAGTTGCTGTTAGGAGCAGTTCTTTAATTGAAGACACTGCAAGTTCTTCTATGGCTGGAGCTTTTCAGAGTTTTTTAAATATAAAGATTGAAGATACTTCTCTTACTGATGCTATAAATAAAGTTATAAAATCCTTTGATTTATCTATTGATAACCAGATACTAATCCAAGAAATGGTTACTGATGTAATTATGAGTGGTGTTGTAATGACGAAGGTGTTAGATGATGGTTCCCCTTATTATGTGCTAAATTATGACGACACTACTGGAAAAACCGATTCTGTGACCAGTGGAAATAGTATTAATAAAACTGTATATATTTACAATGGAGTTAGTGAGAGCGATTTTGATTCAAATTTATTATTAAAGATTTTAAAGCTTGTTCAATCTTTAGAAAAAACCTTTAATAATATTCCAATAGATATTGAATTTGCGATTAACAAGAATGAAAAAGTTGAATTACTTCAAGTAAGAAGAATTACAACAAATTCATTATGGGATGATGAAATTCATAAAAAAGTATCTTCGAGGATAGAACACCTAAAGCTATTTGTTCAAATGCTAATGAAAAAAAGAATTGATATTTTTGGTAAAAAAACCACTTTAGGCATTATGCCTGATTGGAACCCCGCAGAAATGATTGGTGTGCTTCCCGGTCCCTTAGCTGCATCTTTGTACAGAGAATTAATTACAAAAAGAACCTGGAGTAGAGCACGTGAAAAAATGGGTTATAGGAAAATGCCGAATGTTGATTTGATGACTTCTTTGTTTGGTAGGCCATATATTGATGTTAGAAATAGTATTAACTCTTTTCTTCCAGTTGGTTTAAGCAGTACCACATCAGAAAAAATTGTGAATGCTTATATTGACAGACTTGATAATGATCCCCACCTACATGATAAATTAGAATTTGAAGTAGTAATAACAAGCTATGACTTTCAAATTGACACTACCTTTAAATCTCTTTACAAAAATATCTTAACAGAGAATGAAGAAAGTGAATATAAACATTTACTAAAAAAATTAACAGTTAAAGCAATTAGGGGTGGTCAAAAAAATTCATTAGTCAATGCTCTTGATGAAATAGAACATTTAGCAATCTTGCAAAAAAAAGGGTTTGAGGTTAAGCAAAACGGAATATTGTTTATTTCTGACAAAATAAAAACCCTCGTTGAAGAGTGTAAAAAGTATGGAACATTACCTTTTTCAGTGATTGCTCGACATGCATTTATAGCTGAGTCACTTTTGAGATCTTTGGTAAAGTCAAAAGCTATAAGCGCTGAAAGAATTTCACTTTTTAAGAAAAGTTTTAATACCGTTGCTGGAAAAATGGCAAATGATTTATACAAATTGAAAAATAATAAAATAGATAAAGTTACTTTTTTTAATAATTATGGACATTTAAGGCCAAGTAGTTATGACATATTATCTCCAAGATATTGTGATAGGAAAAATATTTTCGATGGTGATTCTACAAAGCCCTTGGATATAAACGATTTTGAATTGACTGAAATTGAAAAAAAATCAATTCAGAAAATATTAAATCAACATCAATTTTTAGATATTAAACCTGAGGATATCTTTAATTATAGCCAAAAGTCAATTATTGGAAGAGAACATGCTAAATTTATATTTACATTTCATTTATCTTCCATTCTAGAATTAATTTCTGATTGGGGAAATCACTTTAACCTTTCAAGGGACGATATGTCTATGCTTTCGCTAAGTGATATCATAGATATGCCATACTCTCCACTATATAATGAATATGAAGATTACTACAGAAAAAAAATTGATTTAAATACTGCTAATCACAATATTTCTTCTTCATTGAGGTTAAGTTATCTGATAAGATCGACAAAAGATATTCATATAGTCCCAATTCAAAGGAGTCTCCCAAACTTCATTGGAAAAGATAAAATTGAAGCAGATGTAGTTTTTATCAATCCACATGATAATAAAGTTCCAAATATTGAAAATAAAATTGTGTGTATTGATGCTGCTGATCCTGGATATGATTGGATTTTTACAAAAAAAATTAAAGGATTGATTACAAAATATGGTGGTGCAAATTCACATATGGCAATCAGGTGCGCAGAGCTAGGAATTCCTGCAGCAATTGGATGCGGTGATCAACCCATTGATCGAATTACTAAAACAAAATATTGCATAATTGATTGTCGAAGGCAAGAGCTTTACTCAGAAAAAGCATGAAGTAATGAAGATTGGAATATCGTGTAGAATTGACGAAGAAGAAAGTTACAATGAAGTTCGCAATTCTTTATCAGTTGATTGGATTAGTTACTTTAATAGCTTAAAGTACGATCCAATAATTATACCTTGCGGTTTATCACATATTGATGAATATTTAAATAATTTTGGATTGGATGGAATTATTCTTTCTGGTGGCAATAATATAAACCCAAAGCTTTACCATTCTGATTATAAGATGGATTCAGTATATGAATTTAGAGATAGCTCAGAATTCGATATTATAAATTATGCTTTGAAGAATAAACTACCGTTGCTTGGCGTATGCAGAGGAATGTCTATTATAAATATTTATTTTAACGGCAGCTTAACTCACAACATTAAAAATCATGTAAATACAAATCATAAGTTAGTTATAAATAAATTTTTGGATTATTTCGATAAAGAAATATTTGTTAATTCTTTCCATAATCATGGAATAAAGTCAAGTAACCTAGGGTCTAATTTAAACGTTTTTGCAAAAAGCGAAGATGGTTTCATTGAAGGTATTTATAATTTAGATAATCTTATTTTTGGAGTTCAATGGCACCCAGAAAGAGAACCTCGTGTCGAACAATTTGATTATTTTTTAAATAACTTTTTTAAAAAAAACATAATATGAAGTCTATTATTCTAGCTGCTGGAGAGGGTAAAAGACTGCGACCACTGACAAATGATATTCCAAAGTGTATGGTTGAAGTTGATGGTACCCCTCTCATTGAGCATCAAATAAACTGTCTAAAAAGAAATGGAATAAAAGAAATTAACATTTGTTTAGGGTATTCTTCTGAAAGTGTAAACTTTGAGGGAGTAAATAATTTTTATAATCACGACTACTACAAAACAAACATGGTCTATACATTGTTTTGTGCTGAAAGCGAGCTTGTAGAGGAAGATATAATTATTAGTTATGGTGATATAAATTATAATGATGAGGTTTTAAAAAAATTAATTGATAATGATTCTAAAATAGCTGTTGTGAGCGATCGAAATTGGCAAGAATATTGGAAGGATAGGATGGAAAATCCATTAGATGATGCAGAAACATTCAAACTCAACCCTGATGGATCCATTTTAGAGCTTGGAAAAAAGCCACGTAGCTACAAAGACATTGAAGGTCAATATATTGGACTATTTAAATTAAGATCCGACATTGTTTTATCAATAAAAGAGTTCTACCATAAGCTTGATAGAAGCCTTTTATACGATGGTAAAGATTTTAATAATATGTACATGACAACCTTTTTATACTTAATTTCGAAGGAAGTGTCCCCACTGACACCTGTATTTATTAATAACGGATGGATTGAAATTGATGAGCCATCAGATTTGAAACATTTACAATATTTAAAAAATAAAAATAATTAAATGGAGTTTTAATGTTGAACATTGGTATAAATGGATTAGGAAGAATTGGTCGCGCCATTCTAAGATTGAATGAAAAAAATAATATATTTAACCTAGTGGTTATTAATGATACAAACCCAAGCAATGAAAATCTTCATTATATGCTAAAATATGATTCAACGTATGGCACTTTTAATAAATCAGTATCTGTAAATGAAAATTCAATTTCAATTGAAGATAAAACTGTTAATATTCACCATGAAGAAAAAATATGCGATGTTCCTTGGGATCAATACGATACAGATATAATTATAGATTCTTCAGGGGTAAATGATAATCTTTTTTTTAAAAATGAATTAAAATCAAAAGGGGTTAAACATCAAATTGTTACAAATACACCAGATTCTGATGAAATTGATAGGTATGTGATTCTTGGTGTTAACGAAGATGTGTTAGATCAAGATTCCTTTCTAATTTCTAGCAGTATTTGTGACGCTAGTGCGGTTGCACCAGTTTTAAACGTTTTAAATAAAAAATATGGAATTGAACATGGATTTCTTACAACACTTCATCCCTGGCTTTCTTATCAAAATTTATTAGATGGACCATCAAGATCTTTTGCATACCCTGGAACAATCATTGATAATTTTACACTTGGACGAGCTTCTTTGAATGCTATAATTCCAAAAACCACTTCAGCTATAAGAGCTAGCGGAAAAGTCTTAGAGTATTTGAATGATAAATTTCAATCCTTATCATTTAGAGTTCCCACCTCTATTGTTTCAACGGCAGATATTTCAGTTAAGATAGAAAACCACGTTAATAAAGAAGAGATCATCAGTCTTTTTAAAAAAGAAGAAGAAAAGCAAAAATTAAAAATATATAAAAATAATTTCGAACCACTAATATCTACTGATTTTGTTAAATCAGAGTATTCAGCTATTATTGATCATCGCTGGACCGATATCAACGAATCAAACTACTTGAAATTAGTTTTATGGTATGATAATGAATGGGGGTATAGTTCTAGAGTGGTTGACTTAGTAAAAGTTTTAGAAAAAAGATAATGCCAAAATTTATTGCTCTTGATTTTGATGGAGTAATTTGCAATAGCATAGATGAATGTATGCTAGTTTCTTTTTGTTCCTATTTTGACAAAAGTATTTCACAAGGCCGTCTTTCAAAAATAAGACCCGACTATAGAAGACATTTTAAGAATTACAGATATTTAGTTGGCCCAGCACATGAATATTTTGATTTATGGAATGCTATAGATACTTCGAAATCAGAAGATAAAATAATCAGTATTTTTCATAATAATAAAAAAAATTATAAATCCTTAAAGAGGGCTCAGCAAACTTTTTATGGTAATAGAGAAAACCTAAAAAGTTCGAATTATAGTTACTGGGTAAAGTTGAACCCATTTTATAATAAAATATTTGAAATACTTTTAGATGTTAATGATATTAATAAAGTTTTTATTGTTACTTCTAAAGATTACCTCTCAGTTGTTGATTTATTAAATTCAAACAATTTGCCAATCCAAAAGAAAAATATATATAGTTATGAAAAAAGCTTGGATAAAAAAGCCCTGTTTAAGCAATTACTAGTTGATCATAAAATAAAAATAGATGATATATCTTTTATTGATGATAAACTATCGCACTTAGAGAATGTATCTTCATTCGGAATTAAAAGTTATCTAGCTCTTTGGGGATATATATCACCTAATTGTAAATTAGAAGCTAGAAAAAAAGGCATTTCAACGATAACTCAAACAGAATTCACAGAAGCTATAAATGATATCTGACAAAAAAAATGACCAAGAACCCATAATAATTTTAATTGGTGGCGCCGCGGGAACATCAAAAACAACAAATGGAAACATTATCTGCAAGCATTATGAAGTTAATCATAGAATGGGTAGTGGATTTATGCGTGAAGCAGCTAAAAGTTTTATTTCTAAAGATCAAAACCCCTATTTATACAATTATTCATTTAGCCCTCATGACAATACCTCTCCATTTAATAATCTTTATAAGCAATCTGAATCCTTAAAAGATCCAATTGAGAGGTGTATTAAAAGAGCCTATAGTGAAGGAACGTCTCTTTTAATTGAAGGGGTAAATGTTATTCCTGGGCTAATTGATTCAAATCATGTAAAATTTAAGTGCATCTTTACTGTGGACGATTATGAGCAGCACGAAAATATGATAACTGGAAAAACGCATTTTAAAAGGAAAATCACAAAAGAGCAGTTTAGCAGAGTCAGGGAAATTCAAGACAATTTTAAAATTCTAGCGAATCAAAATGACTGGTCTATTATTGATTTATCTGGAAGTACGGACATCATTAAAAAAATTAAAGAAAAAATAAGAATGAGATTATAATGAAAGTTTTTTATGAAACAGATGCTTCACTTAAATTTTTAAAAAACAAAAAAATTGGAATTATAGGTTACGGTATTCAAGGTCGAGCCCAAGCATTAAACCTCAGAGATTCTGGTATTGATGTATTAATTGGAAATAGAAAAGATAATTACAATAAAACAGCTATAAAAGACGGGTTCAAAGTAATGTCAATTGATCAGGTAGTTAAAAATAGCTCAGTAATTATGTTTTTAATCCCAGATCAGGCACAAGAAAAAATATTTAAAGAAAATTTCCTTGAAAATTTAAACGAAAATGACATGTTAATTTTTGCACATGGATATTCAATAAATTTTAAAAAAATAGTCCCTCCTAAATATGTAGATGTATGTTTGTTAGCACCTAGAATGCCGGGTGACCCGATTCGCGACTATTATTTAAATGGGTCAGGAGTTCCTGCATTTGTAGATGTTCATAATAATTTTTCAGGATCAGCTTGGGAAATATTACTTGGTGTTGCTAAAGGAATTGGAGCCACGCGAGCAGGCGTTATGCATATAACATTTAAAGAGGAAACGGAAACAGACCTATTTATTGAGCAATTTCTTCTTCCATTAATCATAAAAAGCATTAGGTTGTCATTTGATGAACTGTCATCTAAAGGATTCACACCTGAAGCATTACTAATGGAATTGTATGCATCCGGAGAAATAGGTGAGCTTATCTTGAAAGCAGCTAAAATTGGTATTTATGAAGTTTGGGAGAAAAATGCCTCACCAACATGTCAATATGGTATTTACAATAATCTTGATAGAGTATTAGATAGCGATAGTACTAGACTAATTATCCATGACACATTAAAAAATATTAGAAATGGACGTTTTTCGAAAGAACTCGATGACGAAGCCAACTTAGATTATAAAAATCTGAATAAGTACAATCTTGATAATAAAAAATCAGATTTGGCAAAAGCCCAATCCAATCTGATTAAGATTATAAAAACACTAGAAACAGCAGATTGAAATGGATAGAAAAAAAATCTTAGTTACTGGGGGATCAAGAGGTATTGGTAAATCAATTGCCCACAAATTTGCTTCAAAAAGCTATGAAGTAATTATTTCATATTCTACCAATATTGAAAGAGCAGAGGATACAGTTAATGAGTTAAATAAATTTGGAATGAAATGTCAATTGGTAAAGTCTGATTTTAATTCACACGATTCGATTAAAGAAATGTATGCTTGGCTCAACAATGAAGACGTAAAACTAGATGTACTGGTTAATAATGCAGGATGGACAAAATACATCAAAGATAAAGACATAAATAGTTTACCTTTAGATGATTTTCAAAAAATAATTAAAATAAACTTAGAAAGTGTTTATTATAATATTCAGTGTTCATTGCCATTAATGAATCAGGCGGGCTCAAGTATTATAAACATTTCATCTATTGCAGGTTACAATGCAACTGGTAGTAATATTGCTTATTGTGCTGCAAAAGCAGGTGTTAATTCATTGACAAAATCGTTTGCAAAGATCTTAGGCCCCAATATTCGCGTAAATGGTATTGCGCCCGGACTAACCGAAACAGAAATGACTATGAATGGGCCAAAAGAATATTATGAAAATCAAACAAGCATAACTCCATTGGGAAGAATTGCTAGACCAGAAGATATTGCTGATGTTGCTTTTTCATTGGTTGAGGATATGAAATTTATAAATGGAAAAACAATTGTTGTTGATGGCGGTAGATTAAATTAGAAAGTATAACATAATTATTCCAGCTGCTGGTTCGGGCAGGAGACTAAGGCCTTTAACCAATAATATCTCTAAGAGCATGCTAGAAGTTAATGGCCAATCCATCATTGAGAAACAACTGAGAAATTTACCAAAAAATAATATTGGTAAAGTGGTAATAATAATAGGCCATTGCGGTGAAAAGCTAAAAGAGCATATTTCCAATCTTGATTTAAAACTAAACATATTATTTTTAAAAAATGATAATTATAAAATTACCAACTGTGCTTATTCATTGATGCTCGCATCAGAATTTTTCAAGGATATTATTATTATTAATTGCGATTTATTATTTTCAAAACAGTCTATAAATAGATTAATTAACAATAATAGTTCTGCAGCAGTATGCCTTAGGAAAAATACTGATTATCAAACTGATTTACAGCAAGCAATGGTAAAAAATAAAATAGTTAATTGGTCATTAAGGCTAGAAGAATCAAATGCTGAAATAATGGGCCCTGTAAAACTAAAAGAAAAAAATAGCTTAAAAATATTAAATTACTTTAATTCTCTGTCTTTAGTTAAACAAAAAGAGAAGCATTGTTTTTCTTTGTTAAGTGAATGCGTAGATAAAATTGATTTTTCCCCAATTTATGTTGAGGATAATAGTTGGTTCGAGATTGATGATCATAATGATTATAAAAACGTAAAAAAACTTTTAAAAAATTCAAAATTAATAGTTTAAAAATGAAAAAAATTCCCCTAAGAGAAAATATATTTGAATCATTTTATAATATACTCTCTAAGCCGTTTTCAAAGTTATTTTTAAAAACAAAATTTACTCCCAATAACATTACAATTATTTCCGGTATATTTGGAATATTTGCATGTTATTTTATTACACTAAACAGCAATGAAACAAGGATAGTCGCTTTTTTATTTATACAATTATTTGCTTTATTAGATCTTGTTGATGGTGATATTGCAAGGAATAGAGGATTAACTTCAAACTTTGGACATTGGTTAGATATTTTTTTCGATAAACTTGTTGAGGTATTACTGATAGCAGCTTTTGTATATGCCTCTTTTCAGAAAAGCGATAATGTTTTATCATTATTATTGGGAGGCGGGATTATTACGTTTCACTTGTTAATTCAATATTTGATGATTATTAATCAATTACACTTTCAAAAATCTAAAAAAAATACCTCAACTAAAATATTAAATGATTCAGGGTCTAATAAAAAAATAACTACTAAAATAATAATTGATTTAATCAGATTCGTTGAACTTCATTTAACGCTGAAGCATTCAACGTTATTATTTTTACTTAGTATTTTTGTACTATTAAACCATCATCTCACTGGACTGTACGTTTTAATGTTTATGAGTTTTTATACACTTTCATTTATGTGCTTTTATAACTTTTTTCTTATCAAGGACTGATGCAAATAGCACTATATAGCACGATATTGTCAAGGGGTGGAGCTGAGCGATACATAGCATATTTGTCAAAGTATCTTTCAAAAAAAAATATTCCCCATCTATTGCTACTTGATAGAGACGAGATAACATATCAATATGGAGATAGTGCCGAGGTAATAATTTTAAGAGATTATTTAAAAGTTTTTAGAATCATTTTTCCAAATAGATTAATCGATATTATTGCTCTTCGCCGGATAAGATTTAATAGAAAATTTTCCTCTTTAATATCAGGAACAGATAAAAGTATTGTAAACTCTGTTTTCATCTCTAAATGTAAAAAAATATCAGTATGTCAAAATAACTTATCAAGAAAATATCTTGATATTTCAAATAGTTTATTAAGAAAAATCAGCCTTTACTTTCTTAGAAAAGGCTTTAATAGATCAAGTTTTAAGTTTGCAGTTTCAGAAGGTGTATTAAAAAGCATGAGGGATTTTAGTATTGAAGGTAAAATTTATAATACAAGAAATTGTGTGGACAGAGAACATTTTTCAGAAAATGAAAATTATATAACAAACCCATTAAATCTAAAACTTATTAATGTCGGTAATTTAATAGAACAGAAAAATCATAAACTTTTGATAAGGATTATAAAAAGTTTAAAAGATCAAAATATCGAAGTAAGTCTTGAAATTCTGGGTGAGGGTGAATTACGGACAGAATTAACTGATTATATAAAAGAATTAGAATTAGAAAAAAATGTAACTCTGCTAGGTTTTATTACAAAAGAAGCTTACTTAAAAACATTAAAATCTGCTGACATTTTTATTCTTACATCAATATTTGAAGGAATGCCGCTTGCTATTCTTGAGGCGATGTCCGTTGGTCTTCCAATTATTGCAAATGACTGTGAATCAGGTCCACGTGAAATTTTAGACAATGGAAAATTTGGTAAATTAATAGAATTCAATAATGAAAAATCATTTGTTAATGCAGTAAATGAGGTAAAAGAAAATTATTTAAAATTTTCTAATCTAAGCAAAAAAAGAGCAAGCTATTATGAGTATGACAAAATATTTGATGATTTTTTTGAATCGACTGAGTTGATTATAAAATGAAAAAATTAACAAAAAATCTGATTCATTTTATTTTGAAATATAGCGGTCTAACCACCTTAATAAGAGAATTTTTTCAAAAAGATAAAACTACAATTATCTTATATCATGATATCTCCAAGGAGGTTGCTAGTATACATTTTAAATATTTAATAAAAAAATATAACATTATAAAACTTGAAGACTATATTTCGTATAGATTGGGACAAACCGATTGGCAACCTCCGCCAAAATCATTAATAATAACAATTGATGATGGACACAAAAATAATTACAAGCTTAAAGAATTAATAATTTCTTACAAAATTCCTCTAACCATTTTTCTATGTGCTGGACTAGTAAATACAAGTAGAAATTTTTGGTTTAAGCATTTAAGCTCAAAGGATTTGAATAAAAAATTAAAAAAGATTAATAATAAAGATCGCCTTCAATTCTTAGAAAAGAATGGCTACGACAACTTAAAAGAGTTTGAGCATAGAAATGCGTTATCAAAAAAGGAAATTAACGAGTTAAAGAGTTTGGTTAATTTTCAATCTCATTCTGTTTCTCATCCTTGTTTACCTAATTGCTCTAATGAAGAATCACGTCAAGAAATTTTTGAATCCAAAAGAATTCTTGAGGAGGATTATGGTCTCAATATAGATACATTTTCTTATCCAAATGGAGATTATTCTCATAGGGAAATCGAGATTTTAAAAAAAGCTAATTATAAAGCTGGCATAACTTGTGATTTGTCATTCAATGACAATAAAACAGATATTTATAGGTTAAAAAGAATCGATGTTCCTGATAATGCCTCACTCCTTGAACTAGAATCAAAGATTACCGCTGTATTTCCTTTTTTTAAAAGATTAGTTTCAAAAAAAGACTTTGGGTTTAGCTCGTAAGTAAAATTGAAAATAGGAATCTTAACAGAGCCATCGCTAAGCGATTTTAGAAAAGACATTCTAAATGAGATCATCGAATTAGATCATCGCTTTGTTTTTTTTGTTGATGATAGCCCTGGCCTGTCTTTTTGGTTAAAAATGAAGTATCATTTTAAAAGAAAGCGCGGAGGTTATATGCTTATCATGTTAATAAAAAGCTTGTTTTTTAAGAATGAAAATTCACACAAACTAATTAACTTGATCCCCAAGCACAAAAATCTTGTATTTACGTCACATAAGCCATATTCAAATAAGTTCACAGATTTGATGAAATCAAAAAATATTGATTTACTAATAAATATAAGTGGATTTGGTAGAATGATAAAAAAACCTATTTTAGATATTCCAAAATATGGAACACTATCATTTCATCATGGTGATATCACTAAGTACAGAGGTCAGCCTTCAGGATTTTGGGAATTATATAATAACGAAAAAAGCATGTCTATTACTGTTCAGCTTTTGTCTGTTAAGCTAGATGCAGGTATCCCAATTGTTGTTAAGAAAATTTTTATAGCACCTAATGATAATTTACAAAGCTTAAAGATTAAACTAATTGAGGCTTCTTTTGGGCTTATACCTAAAGCTATTCAAAGGTTGAGTGAAAATGATCAAATTGAAGAGGTTAAGCAGCTAGGAAAAATTTATACTATTCCTAATTTGCGGCAGTGGGTTATATTTGTAATAACCATCTTTATAAGAAAACTATTTAAACCAAACCAATAATCAATCATTGATAATTCCTCAAGTAATTCTCTTAATTCAATTAATAGTTTTTTCTTTATTAATAATTGTAATTTATAATTCTTCTCATCACGACTCATTGGATGATGATAATAGTTTTAGAAAAATAAATTTTGACTTGAGAAAACTTTTTCAACTTACTTTTTATTTTATCTTAATAAATATTTTTTCCCATTTAATTTTCTTTCAAAGTCAAATTCTACATATTAATTGGATTATTGCAGGCTTTTTAATTTTTTTGATTTTCATCTTTTCTATTATTTATTTTGTAAAATCCTATTCAAAATTATCATATAAGCTTTTCATAAAGAAAATTTTTTGGACTAGTTTAGTTTTTAGACTCTTTTCAGTTCTTATTCTTTATTTGGTCGGTTATTATTTTACTGGAACAGAGTTCGAGGTTGGTGCCTCTGATTCAAAAAAATACCATTTAATTGCTTCCTCAATGCTTGACTATTTTAAATCTGGAAGTGGAGCTATCATCATTCTTCCAGTAGAAATCGATGATTACGGGTTTATGTATTATAACTTTTTTGCGTACATGTTGTTTGGAAAATCAACTATTGTAATTCGAATCATAAATTGCATCTTCGGCTCTTTATCTGTGGTATTTGCATATAAATATTTAAAATTAATAATTGAAGATTCATTTGCAAGAATAGCAGGAATAATTGTAATGCTGCATCCAATATTTCTTTATTTTACTGGTGTTCATATGAAAGAGACTATTCTCATTTTTCCATTAATAACTACTCTTTATTTTTCCACAATTATCATACATAAAAATAATTTAAACATTAAAAATATCTTAGGTATGATTATTTCATTATTGGCTCTATTTCTGTTGAGGTTTTCAATTGCAATCCCGGCGCTTTTTACAATTTTTTTAATTTTTCTTTTTAGTAAAAAATATAATAAAGGGGTTTTTCTTTTTGTGTCATTAGGCTCTTTATTTTTATTTGCTTTATACACTGTTGGATTGATTGATCAATTATTTAGAATCATATCTAGAACAGGTCTTTATTCTAGTGAACAATTAGCCAAGAGCGGCTCTGCTAGCAATGTAGGCACAATTTTCTTTTTATTTTCAGGTTTCTTAGGCCCATTTCCTGGCTTAGTTGACATTCCATCTCCATCTTTTAAGATACATTCTACAACACTTTATCAGATAGGGGGTCTATTTGGTTTAATATTTATTAAAAGCTTTTTTATCATTGGATTATTATCAATTATAAAGAATAAAATAAAGGTTTTTTATCCTATTACAGCTTTTTATTTTATCAATCTACTGGGCCTGGCTCTTTCTGCTACAGCTCTTGATATAAGATATCAAACTCCAAATAATTTAATTATAATACTTATTTCAGCTGTTGGAGTAAAATTTCTTAGTAAAAAAGATCAATATATTATTGTTCCATATTATATAATAGTTTTAGTTGGAACACTTTTATGGAATTACATCAGATTAAGTGGTAGGGGCTTAATTTGAAAAGAAAAATTAAAGTATTATTTGTTTACAAGGGCGAGGGTAAAAACAAAATCAATCCCGTTATAGATGCTCAAATTAGCAGTTTACAGAATGATAGTCTTGAAATAATCAAATTCCCAATAAAAACAAAAGGAATTAAAAGCTACTTCAAGTGCGCCTTTCTTCTTAGAAAATATTCATTGAATCATAATTTTGACATTGTTCATGCCCACTACAGTTACTGTGGATTTATTAGTATTGTAGCAAAAAAACCCATTATATGCTCTTTAATGGGGTCTGACATTTTTAGACAAAATACTCTTATAATTTTAGCTACTAAGTTTTTTTCAAGATTTGTTTGGAAAGCTACTATCGTAAAATCTAAAGAAATGAGTTTAAAGATAAAAAACTCAAATATAATTCCAAATGGGGTTAACCGTAATATATTTAAACCATTAGATAAAGATAAGGCAAGAGCTAAAGTAGGTTTTCAAAACAAATACAATATTTTGTTTGTAGCAAATAATCCAAAATCACATGTTAAAAACCTGGCTTTAGCTGAAGATGCTATAAAAAAACTAGATAATAAAAAAATAAAGCTTAATATTTTAAGTAAAGTCAAACAAAATGAGCTTGTTCACTATTACAATGCTGCTGATTTACTGCTTCTTACATCTTTAACTGAAGGCTCTCCAAATGTTGTGAAAGAAGCTATTGCTTGCAATTGTCCTGTAGTATCAACTGATGTAGGCGATGTTAAAGAAATAGTTGGGGATATAGAGAATTGCTACGTTACTGGTTTTTCAACAAATCAAGTTTGGTCTAAAATCAAAAAATCAATGACCGATAAACAAGTTAAAATTAATCATTTAATTGAAAACTATGATTCTGTAAAAATTTCTAAAAAAATTATCGATTTATATAAAAAAACACTGAATAATAATTAGCTAAAGATAACCTTAATTTTTCTTAATTTATTAAGAAGTTCGATACGTTTTTTTAGGCTAGAATGTACTTCACTTATTTTCTAGTAATACATATTTTTTCTAAAGGAAAATCTAAGTTAGTCTTTTTATTTTTTAATTAGTTATAGACTGTTAGGCAAGAACTAAAATGATAACAATATTAAATTACGGAACCGGAAATGTTAATTCAATAAAAAAAGCTTTCTATAGACTAGGAATCGACAGTCAAATATCTAGCAATAAAAAAGTAATTCAAAAATCGCATAAGTTAATACTTCCAGGCGTAGGACATTTTAATAAAGGTATGCAAAATTTAAGGAAGTCTGGTTTTTATCGAGAATTAAATCATTTAGTATTAAATGATAAAATACCAGTTCTTGGAATCTGTTTAGGAATGCAATTAATGACAATGAATAGTGAAGAAGGAAACGTAGACGGGCTTGGTTGGATTGATGCTAATGTAAAGTCTTTTGATTTTTTAGATAATGAAAATAAATTAAAAATTCCACACATTGGATGGAATAATTTAAAAATTGAAAAAAAAAATAATTTATATTATGATATTAGTGAAAGTGACATGTTCTATTTTGTCCATTCATATTATACATCTCTTAATAATGGAAAAGATTCAATATCCTTAACCAGATACGGAATTGATTTTGTATCATCATTCCAAAAAGATAATATATTTGGCGTTCAATTTCATCCTGAAAAAAGTCACGATCAGGGTCTTAAAATTTTAAAAAATTTTGCATCGATATAAGTGTTCAGACCTAGAGTAATACCTGTACTTTTATTAAAAAATAAAGGTTTAGTAAAAACAATAAATTTTAAAAAAACTAGATATATAGGAGATCCTATCAATGCGGTAAAAATATTCAATGATTTGAAAGCAGATGAATTAATGTTTCTTGATATAGAATCTTCAATAAGAGATAAGTCTATTATGTTTGATTTAATTAGAAAAATAAGTGAAGAGGCATTTATGCCTTTTTCAGTTGGTGGTGGAATAAAAAATATTGACGATGCAGCAAAGATTATTGAGCAAGGAGCAGAAAAAATTGTTCTTAACTCACATGTTTTTTATAATCCAGAATTAATCAGAATTATTGCCGACCATTTTGGCAGCCAAAGCGTATGTGTTTCAATTGACGTCAAGAAAAATTTGTTTGGCAACTATCAAATTCTTTCTCTCTCAGGCACTAAAAAAATTAAATTTAAAATTATTGATTGGGTTACAAAAATTATTGATCTTGGTGCTGGTGAAATACTAATCAATTCAGTAGACAATGATGGTAGGATGAATGGTTACGATTTAAAAATAATTGAAACTATCTCGAGCGTATCAAATGTTCCTGTTGTCGCATGCGGTGGAGCAGGCAAACTCAATGATTTTAAACTTGCTGTCGAATCTGGAGCGCACGCTGTTGCTGCAGGAAGTATGTTCATTTATCATGGCCCAAGAAAAGGTGTGCTGATTAATTATCCAAATAAGAATGAATTGTTAGAGATATTTAATGAAAAATGAAGAATATAAAAGATGCTCTGTTGGGTTGTGGGATACAACCATCCCTAATATTAAATTTGATTCAAAAGGCATATCCAACTATTACGAGACAATTAGGTCCATGGAAAAAGAATTTCCTAGGGGCAAAATTGGTCAAAATCGATGGAGTGATATAGTTGATGAAATAAAAAGAACTGGAAAAAATAAAAAATATGATTGCATTGTTGGTGTTAGTGGAGGAACAGATAGTTCGTATATTTTGCATCTTGCAAAAAATGAGTGGAACTTAAGACCGCTAGCAGTAAATCTTGATAATGGAATGAGCACAGATATAGCGGTAAAAAATATTAAAAAAGTTACATCAAAATTAAACATTGACTTAGAAACATATGTTATAGATTACGAAGAAGTTAAATCGGTATTACGCTCTTATATTAAGGCTTGCTTACCATGGATTGATGGACCGACAGATTTAGCTATAAAAGCAACGCTTTACAATATTGCTTCTAAAGAGGGAGTTAAATATATATTGAGTGGTGATGATTTTAGATCAGAAGGCAAGCAGCCACATCATTGGACCTACACGGATGCAAAACAGTTAAAATTTATAGTAAAGAAATTTGAAAATATAAAGTTAAAATCCTTTCCTTTTATGACGCTTAGAAATCTATTCTATTTTAATGCTATCAAGAGGATTAAGGTATTTAAACCTTTTTATTTTTTAGACTACCAAAAGCAAAAGGCTCAATTTTTTCTTGAAAATGAGTACAATTGGGAATATTATGGGGGACACCACCATGAAAATCTATTTACAAGGTTTGCTATAGCTTTCTGGCAGTTTGAAAAATTTAATATAGATAAAAGAATTATCACATTATCATCTCAAGTTGCGTCAAAAAGTATCTCACGTCAAGATGCTATCAATGAATTAGAATCTCCCCCGCTTGATAAAAATAAATCTAAAATCGATAAAGAGTTAGTTTTAAAAAAAATAGACATGTCTATTGACGAGTTTGAAAAAATTTGGCGTTCAAAAAACAACTCGTTTGATCAATATCCATCTTATTTCCCCTTTATCTTAAAAAATAAAAAAATGATTAATCTATTTAGCAAATATTTCATTCCAACGAAGTCTAAAATTTTATTTACAAAAGAATAGTTATTTCTTATGAAAATCTTTTTTGATATTGGACACCCTGCTCATGTGCATTACTTCAAAAATCTTATCTATTCTTTAAATATAAATCATAAAAACCTAATCCACGTATATGCTCGAGACAAAGATGTCTCCTTAGATTTATTAAATACGTACAAGATAAATTTTATTAATAGAGGAAAAGGTTCAAATCGTTTTTTTGGAAAGTTTATTTACATGATAAGAATTGTTATAAAATTATCTTTTGATGTTAAAAAAATAAAACCTGATTGTTTGGTAAGTTTTAATTCACCATACTTTTCAATAATATCTAAAATATTTAATATAGACCATTTTTGTTTCAACGATACTGAGCATGCTAAAATTGGAAACATTTTTTCTAGCTCTTTTTCAAATTATATCATTACCCCAGATTGTTTTACAAAAGATTATGGTGAAAAACATGTAAAATTTAGAAGTTATATGGAGTTTAGCTACTTAAGTGCAAAATATTTTAAACCAAATAAAAATATTTTAAATAAACTTAAAGAAAATACTTCAGACCAATATATTTTATTTCGATTTGTATCTTGGAACGCGGCACATGACTTTGGATATAAAGGGATGACCCTATCTCAAAAAATAAAACTTGTTGGCCATTTAGAAAAATATGCAAAAATTTACATCTCTTCAGAGGATGAATTGCCAAAAGAGCTCGATAAATATAAACTTCCATGTTCTCCAGAAGAAATGCACTCAGTTTTGAGCTTTGCCGATTTATTTATTGGGGAGGGTGCTACGATGGCTTCAGAGTGTGCTGTTTTAGGTACACCAGCTATATACATCAATAAATTAAGTGCAGGAACATTGAATGATCAGGCCTCTCGAGGCTTAATTACTCAATTTGAAAATTATGATTTTAGTTTGGTAGCTGAAAAGGCAAAATCACTACTATGCGATAACTTAGAAATCAATAAATTAAAAGATAGCCACAAAAAGATGATTAAAGAAAAAATTGAAACTACAGATTTTATGATTGATCTTTTAAAAAAAACTAAGAACAAACTTACATAATGTTAGACTCACAAGAAGATGCACTATTTTTAAATGTTAATGAAGAAATTGAAAAATTAGAAAAAAAATTTAAGAACAGATTAATAATTAATACCTCTAAGATATTTAATATAGCAAAATCACAAAAAGTTGACTTTATTGTAAATTATGAAAAAGTAAATAACATCATTAAGATAAATAAATTTCATGAAATGGTTAATGAAAAACTTCCAATCAATGGTATTTACATTAGTTGTGCTGAATCTATAGTTCAAAGAAGTAAAAGGAAATGGAAAAAAAATCTACTATTACTTGCACCTATTTTTTCCTTTTGGGATTTCTTGTTTAAGAGAGTGATGCCCAAGTTACCTATCATGAAAAAAATATATTTTACTTTAACTCAAGGAAAAAATCGAGTAATGACGGAAACAGAAATAGTAGGAAGGCTCGTATCTTGTGGGTTTGAAGTTAATAATATACTTTATTACAATAATTTGACCTATGTCTTTTCAAAAAAAATTAGAGCTCCACACTTTGATATGGATCCGTCTTATGGTCCTATATTCAAGATGAAAAGAGTTGGATATGACAATAAAATAATTTCTGTTTATAAGTTTCGTACAATGTCCCCTTATTCTGAATATGTTCAATCTGAGATAATCAACAAAAATAAATTGTCTAAGTCAGGAAAAATAAATAATGATTATCGAGTAACTTTTTATGGAAAGTTTCTTAGAAAATATTGGATCGACGAATTTCCAATGATTATTAATTGGTTTAAAAGAGATTTAAAATTAGTTGGGGTAAGACCCCTTAGCGAAGATTATTTTAAAAGATATCCTAAAGATTTACAAAAACTTAGAGTTAAAACAAAACCAGGATTAATTCCACCGTACTATGTTGATTTACCCGTAACATTTGATGAAATTTGTGATTCCGAGAGAAGATATTTGGATTTATATTTGAAAAATCCATTCAAAACTGATTTTAGATATTTTTTCAAGGCTTTGTATAATATTTTAATTAAGAGAAGAAGAAGTGGTTAAGATTTTTTTCCAAAGATAACATCAATACTATAGTGTAAATATAATTCATCTTTGTTAATGTCTATCCCCGTATTTTTAAATAATCCAATACCAATATATGCCTCATCGATATTTTTATTTATTTTTTTGAAATTTTTAATTGGTGAGTAGAGCGTTACATCGATTGCATTACCTTTATCAATTTTATTCTCTACTTCAATTACTTTAACAACACTACCACCAATTGAAAAACCATACGGTAATTTGTAATTATAAAGAAGCTGAGGGCAAAATACATCAAAATTTTTATTATCAGTGTATCTTAAGCCAATTGCAGTTGCCAAATCTATATTAGCATTATTGAAAAATTGATATAAAACTCCTAGATATTGACTTTTTGTTCCATTTTGATGTGACGAATAATATGTTACAAGGTCATACCTATCATTGATACCATAGCTTAAAACCCCATAATTTTGACCATATGGAACGATACCTAAGGGATTAATAGTTAAGCTTAGCTCAAACCTTCCTTTGCCCGTTGAAGTGCCTTTATCATAAGCCCCTGATGCAAAAATAATTGAAGAGCTCGAAATGGTTAAGTAACTAAAGATTATTGTAAAATTATAGTATAGTCTATTTTTTTGGAATATTGATATGTATTTTTTGCGCATGAAATTATTGTTGAAATTAACAATTGTATCGCTTTTTTCCATTATATATGGACAAATATGGATTGAGGCTTCACCTGATATTCTAAATTATGGTGAACACAATGAATTGAAATCCATAAATAATAAAAATATTATAAGACCTTATATAGTAAAAAATAGTTTCAATATGATGTTGGCATCAAGATTTGAGTTTTATTTTAATAATAATTTTCCTAATCAAGAAAATATGGGAAATAAGTATTTTGGAAAAGGTTTGGGCTCGTACCAGTCGTATATATTTGCAATAAATAAAAAATACCTTTTTATGACTGCAGAACCTTTTACTTTAAATGTATCCAAATTGTCTTTAGAAGATATTCATGTATATCCGAATTATTATACTACCCAAAATCAAGTTTTTAGACCCTCAGAGAGACCTGGAGGTTTCAAATGGCTGAATGATAGACCCCTCTATCCAGTTTCTGAGCAAAAAAATAGCGGAATTAGAGAATTTCAATTATATCTTAAATATAAAAGCCTCCTAACTGGAATAGCTAATGTGAATAGGTGGTGGGGTCCTGGAATACATTCATCTCTAAGTATGTCAAATAATACAGCAGGATTTCCTCATTATTTTATTGGGATATCTGACTCTAAATTTTTTATTAAAAGCTTAAGATTGAACTTCAATTATATGGTTGGAGAGGTAGGTGAACATATTCGTCCGTATTATTTTACCGGCATAGCTAGCACCTTAACGCACCAATCAGATGAAAGTGATATTTCTGTAGGAGTCACCAGAACTTATATTTCTGGAGGAATTGAGTTGAGTGGTGACAGGCAGTGGACATTAAAAGATGCAGCCATATTACCAGCTGAAGGTCTATTGTTAACATCAAAAAGGGATCTTTGGTATACAGAAGGCAAAGGAACAGATAAATGGGATCAGGTAATGACATTTATCGTTCAAGGGTATTTTAAACCTTCAAAATTAAAAGTTTTCTTTGAGATAGGTTTTAATGATCACCTTCATAATTTATACGAGTTAAGAGCACACTGGGATGTTTCAGCGGCATACTTGTATGGACTTAGAAAAAAAGGACTTTTTGGATATAAAAATCTTATTTTTGGCGTAGAATATCTTGATCTTATTCAGAGGACATTTTCAGACCATAGAGGTACTACCGCATCATGGTTCGATGAATCAATGTATAAAAGTAATTCTTATAAAGGAAGAAGGTGGTCAGCTCATTCAGGAATGGATTCTGACGATTTTTACCTTTATTTGGGTTACCAAGGGAAAAATTGGACCATAATTCCTGCTTTTAACTACGAAAGACATGGTGTTGTTTATCATTTTCCACCAGAGGTAAAGATTGAGTTAAGATTGTCGGTTATATATCAAACAAATGATTGGCTATTCGATCTATATCTTGAAAATGAATATTTTGAAAATATTGGCTTTGTTAACTCAAATGATAATGTTTGGTTAGACAATCCACTTCCAAATAGTATCAGGCGAACAAGTACGTTAATCTTTAAGATACAAAAGAACCTGTTTTTTTCAATATAGAATAATTTATCTTCTAAATATTACATAATGTAAAATTATTTTAACTATATGTAGATTTATCTCTAAAATATTTTTTACACCATGTAAAAAATATTTGACATTTCCTCGATAAAACTTAAATTAAAATAATGCTTAGCTTAAATATAACGAACTCTGGCAAAGATTTTAATATTTTTCAAAATATGTATATTTTTAGTTCATATTCATTTTTTCTATTCTTTATAATTTTTTGCTTTTCATCTTACTGTTATTCGCAATCAATGCAAGATATTGATAATATAAGAAAACAGTACCAGGAAGCTTTAAAGAATCAAGAATTGCAAAAACCAAAAGAAATAAAAGATGCTGAGGCAACAGCAAAGAGTACCTCTCTTCCTGATAAAGTGATTTATACGCGTAAAGAAGTGGAATCATTAATTGCGAATACTCAAAAGTTGCTAGATAGACTCAACTCTTTGGAGGATTCTGCTAAAACTATGCAATATATTGGCTACGATATATTTGAAGTTCGTGATACAATACCATTTTGGCAAAACTTGCCGACACCTAATGATTATGTTTTGGGTCCTGGTGATGAAATAATCATCTCTCTTTATGGCTCCATTGAACAGACTTTTGCTGAAATGATAAATAGAGATGGTCAGGTTTTTCTAAAAGACGTTGGGACTCTTAGTTTGGTTGGGATGAATATAGACAACGCGAAAAGATACATTCAAAATAGATATTCTAAAGTCTACTCTACATTACTAGGTCAAAAACCAACAACCTTCCTTGATATTACCCTTGGGGAACTAAAGTCTATAAATATTCACGTTGTTGGCTATGCAGTTTATCCTGGAATACATATTGTTCACCCTTTTTCCTCCGTTTTTTCATCATTAGCGCAAGCTGGAGGTGTTGATGTAAATGGATCCTTAAGACATATAAAAATAATAAGGAAAGATAAGGTTATATCAAATGTAGACCTATATGATTACCTTTTCTTAGGTAAAGCTTTATCAGACGTAAGACTTTTAGATCAAGACATTATCTTTATTCCACCTAGGAAGTCAACTATAGCAATTGCAGGTATGGTCAAATCGCCAGGTTATTATGAATCAATACCCAATGAGAGTATAAAGGCTTTAGTTGATTTTTCAGGAGGTTTTTCAACGTTAGCAAACAACTATATCCACATAATGAATGGAAGTTATAATAATAATCGATCGGAAATAATCAAAAGAGATGATATGTCAAGCTACACTGCTTTTGATGGAGACAGCCTGCACATTACCAAGTTTCATTCCTCCAAAAAATACGTTTTACTAGATGGCAAAGTTAAGTCTCCAGGAGTTATTCCATTTAAAAATGGAATAACTCTATCGGAATTATTAGAAATAGATGGTTCTTTGGGAGACGCTGTATTCAAAGAGACTATCGATACTAATAATATTGCAATATTTAGAAGAATGGATAACTCACAAAAAATGCAAAAACTTTTTGTCGATTTATCGATAGATAAAAATTTTCCTTTGCAAATATTTGATCAGATTTCTGTTCCACCTAATAATAATCGTAAGCCGCTTAAGTCTGTAGTTTTAAGTGGAGAAATATTAGCGCCTGGGCTTTATAATGTAAATAATCAAAAATCACTTAAAGATATAATAAAAAATTCGGGTGGATTTACAAAAGATGCTCTTGATAATGGAATTGAAGTTTTTAGAGATTCATTTAAAGTTGCGTGGGAGAATATGGATTTCGTTCTTGAAGATGGTGATAGCTTACATGTTTTAAAAAAAACTGGTACAGTGCAAGTTTTAGGGGAAGTTTATAATCCAGGGTATTTTACTTTTAACAAAAGAAACAATGCTAAGGACTATATAGATCTAGCAGGTGGTTTCAATTCTTTTGCGGAACCAAGAGATGTTACAGTCGTAGACCCAAACGGTATTGCAAGGCCTAGAAGAAGATTTGGATGGCAATTTGTTCCTGAGGGGGGAAAAATTATAGTTCATAAAAGAAGCCTCATTGGTTCATCAAAAGGACCTTCAGGGTGGGAAACTTTTAGCATCATATCAGCTCAAGCTGGAAATATTGCGACTACTCTTCTTACGTTGATGATATTAATAAGTCAAACTAGTAACACAAGCAGTGGATAAACCCATAAGTCAAAATCAATTACTTAAAAAGTATCGAATGATTAATGAAGTTACTCAAGAAGAAATGGCAAAAAAAATTGGAGTATCAAGGGCAACGCTTATTAATTATGAAAAGGGCTATACGAGCATCCCATTAGATATTTTAGAAAAAATAAAGCAAGAATATCCTGACATAGATAATACGCTAGATTCAAAAAAGATTAAAAAAGATTATTTTATAAACGATGGAATACTTGATTTTAAATTAATCTTTAAAATTATTTTTAAACAAAGAGTATCGTTTGTATGCAAATCTATGATATTGTTTGGTCTTTTCGGTGCTCTTAGCTCATTAATGCTGACAAATTATTATTCTGCAGGAATATCGTTATTTCCTGCGGATAATAATGTATCTGGAGTCGATCAATTGCAATCTCTGGCTTTAACAGCTGGTATTAACATCGGACAAAAAGATCAGAACTATAATATAACTGATGTAGCTAAATCAAGAAGAATTGCCGAAAAGGTTATCAGCAATAAATGGAGTAACATTAGAGATGGAAACGAAAGTTTAATTGATTTTTGGGGTCTATCAAAAAGAGGCTTTCTATCTAAAATGTTTAATAGCTCTGTATCAGAAAGTGCCATATTAAACTCTGCCTTAAATAAATATTTTAGTTTATTAAATGTAGATGAAGATCGTAGAACGGGATTGATCCAGGTAAGTATTGAAATGGAGTCTCCCTCTTTAGCTGCAGAGGTTGCGAACTTTATTGGATCTGAAATTCAGTCATATATTCAAACACAAAATTCAGCTCAAGCTGCTAAAGAAAAATTATTTATTAATGACAGATTAATAGTTGTGAAAGCAGAATTAGAAACTTTAGAGGATAATTTGAAAAATTTTAAAGAAAGAAATAGGGGTTATGAAGTTTCTCCAGATCTCTTCATGAAATACTCACAGAAACTTAGAGAAGTTGAAGCAAAACAACAAGTTTATGTAACTTTACAGCAGCAGTTAGAGCTTGCAAGAATTAACGAAGTAAAGCAAACTCCAATCATTAATATTCTTGATGATGCTAAACCTCCTGTGAATAAATCAAAACCAAATAGAATTCTAATAACTATTCTATTTCTTTTAGCTGGTTTCATCATTTCTTCATCAATTTTGTTAGTTAAGTACTAAAAAGGATTAATACAAATGCAAGATTCAATCTATTACATAAATGAAAATGCTATTGTTGACAAAGATGTTATAATAGGAAAAAATACCAAAATTTGGCATTTTTCTCACATTCAATCTGGTTCAAGAATTGGATCTCAGTGTTCAATTGGTCAAAATGTAAACGTTGGAAATAATGTTAAGATAGGTAATAATGTAAAGATTCAAAATAATGTTTCGGTTTACGAGGGTGTTGAGCTGGAAGATTTTGTTTTTTGTGGTCCGTCCATGGTTTTTACAAACGTTTTGTTGCCAAGATGTGAATTTCCGCAAAGAGGAGGCGAATTTTATCAAAGGACCTTAGTTAAAAAGTCTGCATCAATTGGCGCAAATGCAACAATTGTGTGTGGTAACACTATAGGATCTTACGCTTTAATAGGCGCAGGGAGTGTAATTACAAAAGATGTTCCTGATTATGCATTAATCGTTGGAAATCCAGGTAAAATTATCGGGTGGGTTGATAAAAAAGGTCTGAAGCTAGATTTTGATAATAATGGATTTAGTAAATGCGGCAATTTTAAAAAAAATGGCAAAACTGTTAAGCCGATATAAAACCATTTCGATGTAGACATCAATGTAAATGCAAAAATTTAAACACCCTGTAATTCAAAACTCGTTATCTTTTTATCTAATTAATTTTTCTGACTATCTAATTTCACTAATACTTCTACCGTTTCTTGCCAGAACTATTAATATTGAGGGTATTGGAATTTTAGGACTTGCCACTTCCTTGGGAATAGTATGTACATTAATTATAGAATATGGTTTTTCACTGTCAGCAACAAGAGAGATTGCAGCAAATAAAAAAACAAATAATTTTATCTTTAGTAAAGTTTTATTGTCAAAAATAGTACTTGTTTTGCCATGTATTATTGTCTGTCTTATATCGTTTTTTATAGTTCCTATTTTTCAAAAATACTCATTTGTAGTTTTTTTTGTTTTTGCCAGCGCTATTCTAAATGGATTTACTCCATTATGGTATTTTCAGGGAACACAAAGAGTTCTGCCATTTGCAATATTAAAAATTTTATTAAGAACAATAACAATTATCCCAGTCTTATTTTTAGTTAAATCGATGGATGAAATTTGGATTGTATTTATTTCTCAAATTATTTCGTCCCTCATAATCTGCTTGATAAGTATGTTTTGGGTAATCAAAGAAGTTAAAATAATCAATGTTACTAAAAATGAGATAGTTAATTCTTTAAAAGAAAGTTGGCACCCTTTTTCTTTAACTATTGTGCCACCGATTTGTACTATGGTTATATTTTTTTGGCTTAGCACAAAACTTTCAATAGAGTCTATCGGATTAATTAACAGTGCTGAAAGGATATTTAGAGCTTTAATTTCTATATTTGGTCCGCTCGGTCAAGCTATATATCCGTTTTTAATATCTCAGCTTTCAACGAACAAATCCAAAGCACTTATTCAAACAAAAAAAGTACTATATTTTTATTTTACCTTAGGTATGCTCATCTTGTTGTCAGTTATTTTATTTTCTGATAGTTTTATTATTTTTTATCTAGGCGAAAACTTTATTAAAAGCTCGCTAGTTTTGAAAATTTTTGCTCTAAGTATTCCAATAATTAAAATTTCTCATGTTCTAGGAAGACAGTGGCTGTTTTCATTGAAACTTGACCAGATAGCCAATTTTGGGGTTCTAGTATCAAGTATTATTTTATCTATTTCAACATTTTTATCTTTTCAGATATATGAGATCTTATCCTTTCCAATATCCCTATTTATTTCGGAATTATTTTTATTATTTTATTACTTTATATATTTAAATCATAAAAAAATTGGTTTTTGGAATCAAAATGTAGAAAAGAGAATATAAATTGACTCTATTTAAGATAATAAGTGAGATATTTATTATCTCTTGCGTAATAGGGGTAGGTGTGAGTTACGGAAATCTTTATTTATTCCATTTAATTCTAGCATCGTTAATCATTTATTCAATTCGTCTGTTTAAAAAAAATCAATACCAGATTAATCTAAATTTTTTTTCAAGAAATTATATTTTCTTTTTACCGTTTTTTTTCGGTTGGTACTTTTTATCGATATTTTGGTCCATAAACAAGCTATATACAATGCAGTATTTATTTTATATTTTCTGTGGAATTGCTATTGTTTTAACAATCTCAATCAATTTCAATACAAAAGAAGCCCTAAAAAAAGCCATTAAGATTGCGGGAATTAGTTTTAGTGTCGAAATTTTTTTGTCTTTACTAGAATCTATAAGTCCATTTAGGTTGCCAATATCCCCATTTTCAAACGTGGTCACTTTTTTTGGTAGAAATCAGTCACTGCAGCCAACACTAGATTCGTTTGCAATTCCTTCAATGATTCAGCCACCTACAGGTTTTCAATGGAATCCAAATGATTTAGCTGTAACGATGATAATGCTAGTTCCATTTTTTTTATTTTCAAAAAAAAATCTGATCAAATGGGTTGCTATTATCTCTATTATAATTATTATTGTTATGACTTCTTCAAGAACAGTGATTCTTTCTATGGGTATTTTATTTTTACTATATTTAACATTTTACAGGAAAAGGCTCACATTATTATTTTTAATATCTTTTGTTCTTTTAGCTTTATTATCGCAAATAGAAAAATTGAAAGAAAGCGAAAATCCCCAAGTTTCAGAAATTGCTAATACATTTTCCACTATTCAAAACTTCATCAACGATGATATTTTATTTGGACAATCATTAACTATTAGAGAAGAGTTGGCTATTAATGGAGTTAATGCATTAATAGGTTCATATGGAATTGGTGTGGGGGGTGGTGGATCAATTGCTGTACAAGAAAAATTAGGTGGCGTTGATGGGCGCATAACTTCAATGCATAATTTTTGGCTTGAATTAGTGGTTGACGCAGGTATTTTATTTGCCTGCATATTTTTTTTATGGTATGTTTCTATTTCATGGACGTTATTTAAAATTGGCATTCAATCTAAAGTTTCAGATTTGAAATATCTTGGAAAATCACTGTCACTTTCAATGATCATTTTCGTACCGGCAGCAATTAGCTCTAGTTCGGTTATTTATTTTTTTCCTATGTGGTTAATGTATGGATTTGCGATTGCAACCATTGAAGCTGATTCAAAAGCTAAAGAGAAAGGACCTTCATTGTCTTCTTTGCAGTATTTACCCAAGAAAAACTTTTAGAATGCTCATAACCCTTAATTTGTAATCCCTCTCTCTTTTTTTCATTATGAAGAATTTTTTTAGTTTTATTAAATAAGTCTATTGGATCGTTAACATCAAAATAATTCATAGCATTTCCTCCAATTTCTTCGATTGATCCTGATTTACTGCCTAAAACTATTCCTCCGCACCTCATCGCTTCAAGTACTGGAAAACCAAAGCCTTCGTACAGCGAAGGATAAATAAATAGTTTAGAGTGGTAATACAAAGATCCCAGGTATTTAGAATTTGCAAAGTTAATTCTTATAACTCTATTTTGTAGATTTAAAGCACAAATTTTTTTTTGAATATTTACTTCGTCATTTCCATTAGGGCCTACTATTACAAGCATCAAATCATTCCCTTCATTAATTAATTGGTTTAAACAATCAATTACACTAGTTATGTTTTTATGCCTATGTGTATACCCTACGGTCAATAAAAATTCTTTAGATATTTTGTATTTTTTAAATAGATCCTCTTTCTTGTGTAGTACAGTTGATTTGTTTATTTCATGAATGTGATCTACTCCGTGGTGAATTACGTGTATTTTATTATCATCTACAGAATAATATTTTAATAAATCAAATTTTGTTTTGTTGCTTACACAAATTATTTGGTCGCTGTATTTAATACAGTTTTTGATTTGAAGATCCAGCCTAAGAAATTCACTCATACTATTTCTTTTAATAGCTTTAAATCTTAAATCATGTATAGTTACAACTTTTCGACTATTTGAAAAACGGCTAATAGTTTGACATGGAAAAAGAAAGACGTCTGGTTTGTAGCTCAGGAAATGAATAGGTAGTCTTAATTGAGTCCAAAGGCTATTTATTGGAAAGGATAATTTTTTAGTGTTTATATTTTTAATATTGTCAAAATAGTGCTCAATCTTTTTTTGATATTTCAAATTAAAATCATATTGAGGGTAAAGTAAAGCCATAGAATTAATTAGGTTTCTTGTATAAACTCCAAACCCACCCTTTTTATGTAACAATGCAGTACGCGCATCAATGCCAATTTTCATTAATAATTTATCCCAGTTTTTTTTAGTAATATGTTTAGTTAATTTATATCCTAAATGAGAAAAATACTTTTGATTTCAAATGGTAACTCAATCCATACCATAAAGTGGGTTAAAGAGTTACAAAAAAAATACAAAGTCTTTCTATTTGATTGGAGACCTATTTCTATTTCATATTATGATAGTTTAGAAAACGTTGTTGTTATTAAACAAAAATCCTTTTTTTCTAAAAAAAATCTAATTTTTTCTTATCTTTATTCATTTTACAAAGCGAAAAATATTTCAAAAAATATTTTACCTGATATTGTTCATTCTCATTATGCAACTAGCTATGGTTTATTAGGGCTAAGAGCAAAAAAAAATAAACTAATTGTATCAGTATGGGGGACAGATATTACAGATTTTCCAAATAAATCTTTACTGCACAAACTATTAGTAAAATTTATTTTAAATAGATCGGACTATATTTTTTCTACAAGCAATTTTTTAAGTAGAAAAGTAAAAGAGTTATCGAATAGAAAGTCTTTTATTACACCATTTGGTGTTAAAGGTTTTGAAGATAAAAAAATTACAAAAAAATCAGAAACAATTATTTTAGGTACTGCAAAAAATTTAACTAATTTTTCAGGAGTAGATCTGGCATTAAAATGTTTTTCAAAATTAAAAAGTAGGTATATTGAAACAAAAATAAAATTTGAAATAGCTGGAGATGGTCCAGAAAGAAAAAAAATTGAATCTATTATTTATAAGCTAGGCTTAACAAAAGATGTTAATTTATTAGGATATATTGATCATAAAAAAATATATGACTTTATGAGTAGAATAGATATTTATATTAATTTGCCTCAGAAAGAGAGCTTTGGAGTGTCTGTTCTTGAGGCCAGCGCTGCTGGAAAACCAATTATAGCTTCAAATATTGGTGGTTTACCAGAAATTGTAAAGAATGAAGAAACAGGCATTATTGTTAATTTAGATGAGGAGCAAATAGTCGAAGCAATGATTGATTTAGTAAAAAATGAAAACAAGAGGATCGTTATGGGTAAAAACGGAAGAAAATTTGTTGATAACTTTTATAGTTGGGACGAGAGTGCAGAAATTATGTTGAGTTATTATGAAAGAATATTTAATGGTAAGATATAAATTTTTAATTTTTTTTATTATTACAATGGTATTTTCGTGCGTTGATAGTGAAAAGAAGATTTATGCATCATATAATAAACCAAAAATTCTTTATTCAGGATATAAGTGGTGGAATTATGATATTATTTCTATCGATATTTACGGAGATGATTTGAGCCATATAACAAGAAATAGTTGGACAGATACCGAACCAAAAGCCTCTCCTGATGGTACAAAATTAATTTTTGCGTCAGATCGCGACGGAAACCGCGAAATATATTCATTAGATATAGCGTATATAGGTGGATACTATAATTGGAACGTCGACAATTTGACAAATCTTACTAATGATCCTTATTTTGATGGTGATTTTTCTTTCTCGCCAAACGGGAATAAAATTCTATATTTAAAATATTTTCCAGAAGATGATAACTACGATATTTTTCAAATGGATACTGACGGTTCAAATAAAAAAAACATATCTAATACACCTTGGTATGAAAAAAAACCAATATTTTTACCAGACGGTTCAAGTATAATCTATCAATCCTGGAAATACAATAATGCAGATATTTTTTTTACTTACTTAATCGAGGGCAACCAGGAAAATATATCTAAATCTCTAGGAGATGATTTAATATTTGAGGGTACTCCATTTACGCCAGACGGCCAGCAAATAGTCTTTTCAAGTAATAGAGATGGTAACTCTGAAATTTACAGGATGGATTTAAGTGGGTATAATCAAATTAACTTAACAAAGAATGAAAATTGGGATTCTGAGCCTCAATATACTGTTTTGGGCGATAAAATAGTCTTTTCAAGTAATAGAGATGGTAACTCTGAAATTTACAGTATGGATTCAGACGGAACTAATGTTGTCAATTTAACAAAAAACTCTTCTCGTGACTGGAACCCAAAAATTTACCCTGACAATACAAAAATCATATTCATGTCGGATAGGGACGGAAATTGGGAAATATATAGTATGAATTTGGATGGATCAAATCAAGTCAACTTAAGTAAAAATCCGCGTACAGATTTTTCGTTCTCTTTTTTGCCCCTCCCAAATTAGGTTCAAATGTATGATAATGTAAGATTAAGTAGTCCGTCTGTTTCGGTAATATTACCGGTTCGTAATGAAAAAGAATTTATATGTAACACTCTTGAATCTATTTTAGCGCAAGATTATCCAAAAGAAAAAATAGAACTAATTGTTGCCGATGGTAATTCTAGCGATTCTACACTTTATCAAGTTGAAAAGTTTAAAAAAAAGTTTAATAACATAAAGATATTGCATAATAAACACAAAACAATGCCAAAAGGCTTTAATCTAGCATTAAATTATTCTAGATCTGATATTATCATAATGCTAGGCGGGCATTCTGTATTGCCAAAAAATTACATATCTAAGTCAGTTGAAAATCTTAAAAATTATAATTCAAGCTGCGCTGGAGGAGTCATTCAAGCTATTGGAGATGGCTTTTGGGGTGATGTAATTGCAAGATCAATTTCATCTATTTTTGGTGTTGGGAATGTTTCTTTTAGGTTAATAAATAGTAAATCAGGCTATGTTGATTCCATTCCATTTGGTTGCTATAAAAGAAGTATCTTTGATATAATTGGGGGGCTCGACGAAGAACTTGTTAGAAACCAGGATGATGAATTTAATTTTAGAATGAATCAGTCGGGATATAAGATCTGGCAAGATTCATCATTAGTTACAAAGTATTTTTGTCGTCTTAGTCTTAAAAAATTATTTAATCAATATTTACACTACGGTTTATATAAAGTCAGGGTTATTCAAAAAAGAAGAGCACTCATTTCATTTAGACATACTATACCAAGCCTTTTTTTGATTTCTTTATTCATACCAGCCATATCTGTTTATATTTTTTTAACTTATTTTTTTTTAGGATTATTTTTTTCAATCAAGATTCACAGATTCAATATTACCAAACTGATTGCATCTCAAATCACTTTTTTTATTATACATCTTAGTTATGGCTTGGGATTTA